>Ga0208981_1000040_pt1 | contig 14719 bp, 8 predicted proteins | sample MedBloCAOM1_M1_FD_187839 | JGI IMG/M metagenome (GOLD analysis project Ga0208981, IMG submission 187839) | Forest soil microbial communities from El Dorado National Forest, California, USA - Mediterranean Blodgett CA OM1_M1 (SPAdes) (version 2) | ecosystem: Environmental > Terrestrial > Soil >... | reverse complement strand
ATGGATGCTTTAATTCAAGTATCTTGGCGTCCCACGCCTCCTGATATTGGTGAAGGTCGTCGTCGGTGATTTCCAAGTCCGAAAGCTCGATCTTAACCATTGGGTTTGTGAGTGGCTTCGGCATGGTCCGCGCGATCTTTCCTCGCTAGGCTTCAAAGCGCCCTTTGTCTTCGCCGCATTCGAGTGCTTCGGCGCCGTACTCGCCGTCGTTGTGCGGCGGAATCGTTGAGCCCACTGCGCGCACCGACAAAGCCATCCTTGCAATTCCCTTGACAATATTAGGGCAGCCGCTCGAAATCTTGGCGCGTCAGCCGCGCCGGTCAATTGTGACGACGCCCTATACTGTTCCAGATTGTATCATGCTCACGTGCCCTGCCCAGAGCGAGCGCAATCTGCGCGAGCGGCGGCAACAGATCGCCCGGCAGCTGTTGCAGTCGCCGCAGCTTGGATAGACGTTCGAACACCTCAGCGTCCAGCTGGACCTGGCGAAGCAGGGCGAGCCAGCGCGCGCGCTGCTCGACAGTTAGCGCACGCAGATCGGCAGTCTCCAGAAGCTTTCGGGCAAGCAGCGGGCTGCCTTCATGGAGGGCGAGCTCGGCCCCGAAAACGGGTCTCGTCACCAGCGCTTCATAAGAAAGCAGCGGCCGCAAGGACGCCAGGGCGGAGAGACCATAGGCTCTCGCGATCTCCTCCGCGAGCGTCGCTTGCGCTTGGCGCGCCGTCTCGTCGGTGACCAACCGCCGAAATAGCCGGATCGGCCCAGCCGCGTCACCGGTCGCCAGCGCTGCGGCCACATACTGGTGCAATTCGTTGCCCTCGGCGCGATCTAGGCGCTCGGCCCAAATCTCGAGCACGCGTTGCGCCAGCCGCGCGTGGTCCGTCACGAGAAACCACGTCGCTGCAGCCTCTATGTCCGGCAGATATTTGTTGGCTCCGCGAACAAGGTCGAGCGCCTGCTGCTCGTATCCCAGCCGTGCAAGACGCTCGACAAGTGCCGTAGCGAGGTAGGTCTTGCGCCACGCCACGATCCACCGTAGCGCCCTATTCTTCGCCTCGGTCTCGCGGCCAGCCCTCAGCAGCACATCGAAGAGTAGAAGTCGGCCGGACTCTTCTTGAGGAGGCGCGCGCTCATCGGCGAGGGTCAGCGCCTTAATGGCGGTGTGGAACTCGGCGCGGGCGGCGAGCAGGGCGCCTGCGCGCTCGAGATCCCGTGGTCGCAAATAGGCCGTGTCAAGATAGCGCAGGAGCAGCTGTTCCTCCGCATCGAACCTGCCATGCAGCCTGTAGAAGCCGAGCAGGGCGCGAAGGGTATCCGCGGACGGCTGGAGCGCCAAGCTGGTTTCTAATGCGCTGACGTAGAGCTCGGTTCGCTGCGTGGCCAAATAGAGGTTCGCCAGGTGCGCACGCGCGCTCCAATCACGCGGGCGCGCCGTCAGGTAGCCCTCGAGCGCGCCGATCGCTTTCTCGATGTTGCCGGTCTCGGCATTCAGGTCTGCGATTTGGCGCAGGGTATGAGGTCTGCGATCCCCCGCAGCTTGCATCCTATCCAGTTCCTGCAGGGCGCTCTCCAGGTGGCCCTCGCGTCGCAGGATACTCACGTGCTCCTCGGACCGGGGTAAAAGGACCACACCCCCAATCAACGAAGCACCTGCGAGCGCCACGATGACGACTTGAGATACACGCAAGAGCCACACCTCCGTGCGATGACCAGGTCCTCATTCAGAGGGAGCGGTCCCGTGTCACCCGCTGAGCGCCCTTCCCACCACTCCGTTGCACTTGCCATACGCATGGCGAACCGCGCATTGATCAGGCGGCCCAGCTGCGTGACCTGATACCCGCCCGGCCAGCCAGAAGGACAGTGCCAAGCAGGATTTCGAGATGTGTAAGTTTTCGCCTCTCGATCCCACTATGTGTACGATTGCTATGCCGGCGGAATCGTAACTCCGATATTCGAGCAGCCGTAAACAGCCCTCACCAGCGAGGAAGAAAACGTTCGCTTGACCAAGAACGCCCACAATCCGCAAATTCCATCGACTCCGAACCAAATCAGAGTGCTGATCTAGCGAACGCCGGACCCTGAACGAGCCTTTACAGAGGGCGTATAACAGAGGCGCGTCGCGTGACATGCGGGGCCGCGCCCGTCGCACAAGAAGCCTTTATGCGAACCATCCCCACTGGGCGCCACGATGATCCATCCTCAACGCTATTCAGCGATCACACCAGCGGCGCGGATCAAAACCAACGCAGCTAATAATAACGAAAATTTGACAGGTGCAAATAGAATCACGTTCAGACAGGTAATCCTGACGGGGTAATACTTTTGAGAGTATAGCGGGCAGGATAGGTGTGTGCCACGGTTGAGGAGATCCGATCAAGGGATTCAAAGAGCGGCACCAGCAAAAGAACACCAAAGAACACCGACGATCGGTTTAAGCGGAGACCAGCGAGCAGGTTACTTTCGACGTGGCGGGCGCGCGTCACGCGAGCTAGTCGTGTGCGTAGTTCAAAGTGAAGTTGCGCCGCGGACGTGTGGCCAATCGCAGATGCAGCGATTGCAAAGAGCGTGTCGCGTCTTCACAACTAGTGGGGTTTGTCGCTGTGAAGTCTGGTCTGAAGCGCGATGCATTTGATCTGAAGGGCGCTCACGAGCTTGCGCTGATCTTCGGCGGGCTGCTCTTCATTGGGTTATTTGTGCCGGGACTATGGGAAACGGCGGGCGTGACTCTGAGCCCGTTCTGGGTGCCGGTGTTGCTGCTCGCAGTGCAATACGGAACCATGACCGGACTGGCAGCGGCGGTCATCGCGACAGCCGTAAGCTTGACCCTCGGAGAGCAGCCGCCGCAAGCTGGCGAAGACTATTACGCTCACTTCTTGAAGCTCTGGCGAGATCCGATGCTTTGGCTTGCGGCGGTCCTTGTGGTCGGCGCAATCAGCGACAAGCGCATCCGCCAGCGCGACGCGCTGGCGGAGAGCCTCCGGCAGGCGGACGAGCAACGCCACTCCATCACGTGCTATTGCGATCAGCTCGAGTGGCACGCCGAGCAGCTGGAACGGCGCATCGCCGCCTCCGAGGCACTGACCATGGAGGACGGCCTGATCGCGCTCAACGAGCTCCATGAGAGCACGCTGGCTGGCGCTGGCCCCGCGCTAGTTCGCGCCGTCGAGGTCATGCTCGGTCCCGACACGCGCTTTTCAATCCTGACCCGCACCGAGAATGGGTTATCTCGCGCACAGTTCGACTCGGTCGGTGGCGGACTGGAACTCGACGCCGATGCGCGCGCCGCCACGCCCGGAGATCACGCGTTCTTCCAGGCAATGGTGTTACTTCGCCGCACATTGTCTGCGCTCCGCGGCCACGACGCTCAACTGCTCAACGGTGTCGGCATAGCGGCAGGTCCGATTGTGGAGGATGGCCAGCGTTTGGCAGGCGTGCTGGTAATTGAGCAGGTGGCGCAGCCCATGACGGTGGCGAGCGAGGTCGCAGTGCGGACCATTTGCGCGGAGTTGTCTCACGTTGCCGCGGCATTGCCGAGGTTGTTCGCGGCTCCTCTTCCCGAGTCGGGGGCAAGGGAAGGCTTGCGCATCGTAGCTTGACTAGAGTTTGCTCGAACAGGATGGCGCGATGGCAGTTCAGCGGGAAGCCAGGGAGCCGGATATGGATTCGCGTAGGCTATCGAAGGCTAGGAGGCCCGCCCACCCGCGGTTGAAGCAGAGGTTTTCCGTTTCTCCGACAACGCGTCTTTCGAACGAAGCGGACCTATTCGCTGTAGCGGCTGGCTTCGATCTGCTGCTTTGGTGCGCGGTGGTCCTCGGCCGCATGGGGCTTACGAGCGCGCTCGTCGTGCACGTCGGCATTGTCGGCAGCGCGACCTTCGTCATGTGGGCTACGCGGTCTGACGATCGCTCGCTCGCCGGGGTCGGCATCCCTTGTTTGTTGATCGCCGGCCCTTTGGGCGGCGTCGGCGCTGTAGTTATGATGCAAATCGTGAGCCGGATGAAGGATGGGAGCCATCGGCTCGCCTCCTGGTACGAGCAGCTGTCGGCTCCGGCAAACGTAGACGCGCCGTCCGAGCTGCACGAAAGGCTGGCGGCGGGGCGCATGGCGCGCCCGGTCGCGGCCGACATCAAGCAGTTCGTGAAGGTCATGAGAAAGGGCAGCGATCGCGAGCAGCAGATCGTCCTCGGTTTTATCGGCTTGCGCTTCAATCCCGATTACCGGCACGCGCTGCATCTTGCGCTTGCGAGCCCGCAGGCGAGTATTCGCGTGCAGGCCGCCGCCGTCTTTACAAAGCTCAGGGCGCGTTACAAAGCGCTCCTCAAGCAATGCCTCGGCCGGTGCGGCGAGGCTGGTCTCAAGCAACAGGACATGCTCGAAATCACGCGCGGCGTGTTGGAAGCGCTTGAATCCGGCTTCCTTGACCCCAGCGAGACGCGGCAGGCCCAGTTGACCGTGCGAAGTCTGTGCCAGAAGCTCGAGCAGGCGAAAATCGCGGAGAACGCGGACAACGAGGTGGAGTTGCTGGCGGGCCGCCTGCTGGCGCTCGAGGACCAGCATGAAGTCATTAGCGCGCGCGGTAAGGGTTGCATCGCCGGGCCGCCCATCGAACTCAAGCACTTATACATGAAAAGGCATCGATCCCCCGGACAATGTGGCGAGCGTCAGACGATTCCCAATCACCGCGTGGTGATGACGATCCCAGAGGGGGCCCGACCCGCATTGCGGGCTGCCCCGCCGCCCCGATCCCTGCGAGCGATATGAGCACAGCCATGTCGTTGCAGCCGAAGTCTTCTCAGTCGGATCTGCCGGCCGCTGAAGTCGTCGAGGCCGACGTCTGCCTCATCGCGGAGGGTTGCTATCCCTACGTGTCGGGCGGAGTCTCGTCGTGGATCGACTGGCTGATGCGCACGCAGTCTGATCTCGAATTCTCAGTCGTAGCGATCGTTTCCGGTTTCGAGCGACGCCAGCGGCGCTATTCGTTCCCTCCCAACGTAAGGGGTTTCAGCGAAGTGGTCTTGCACCGGCCGCTCGCCCTGCACTGGTCGGCGAGCTGGGTGCGGAAGCCGCCTCGCGCGGAGCTCGCCGATGCGCTGATTGCTTTGACGTCAGAAGGCGGCGCCAAAGAACTCGCGCGCATCATTGAGCTCGTCAAGGGTGGGGGTCTCTCCTTCAGCGAGCTTCTGAACTCGCGGCTCGCGTGGGACATCGTCTGTCGCATGTATGACACCATCATGCCGCAGGCCTCGTTCCTTCACTTCTACTGGGCTTGGCGTGCACTGTTCGGAGGACTGTTCGCAACGCTCAAGGCACCGCTGCCGAAGGCCCTCGTCTATCACACGATCTCGACGGGCTACGCCGGAATGCTTGCCGCGCGTGCCGCTCTCGAGACCGGCCGGCCCGCCATCATTACCGAGCATGGGATTTATACCAATGAGCGCCGCATCGAGATCCTAACCGCCGACTGGATGGTCGACACGGTCGAGAAAGGCCTGTCAATCAACGATGATCGCATCGACCTGCGCGACGTATGGATCAGGGCGTTCGATGCCTATGCCAGGGCATGCTATGATGCCTGCAGTGCGATCACGACGCTCTATCGCGACAACCAGCGTCTGCAGATGGATCTCGGCGCGAAAGGCGAAAAGCTCAAGGTGATCGCCAACGGCATCGAGGTGGAACGCTTCAACGGTTTGCCGCGCGCAACCTGCGACATGCGCCCCACCATGGCGCTGATCGGTCGCGTCGTGCCTATCAAGGACGTAAAGACGTTCATCTCGGCTGCTGCCGATCTGCGCGGGAGGATCCCGCACCTGCGGGCGCTGGTATTGGGACCCACCGACGAAGATCCTGCCTATTTCAAGGAGTGCACTGAGCTCGCGTGTGAACTCGGCCTGCAAGAGACCTTGATCTTCACAGGCAATGTCAACCTTGTCGATTACCTTCCCCAGATTCATGTCGTGGTCCTCACGAGCCTGAGCGAGGCGCAGCCGCTCGTTCTGCTCGAGGCGGGCGCCGCCGGCATCCCCTGTGTGACGACCGACGTCGGTTCTTGCAGGGAGATCCTTGAGGGAATCGGCGAGCAGCCGGCGCTCGGACCTGGCGGCATGGTCACCCATCTCGTCGCACCCAAGCAGATCGCGGATGCCGTCTGCGGGCTGCTGCAGGATGAACTACTGCGCCGGAGGCTGGGCCACGCGCTGTGTGAGCGGGTGCGCCGCCATTATGGTTCCGACCGCGCAAGGAGGGAGTATTCAATGCTCTATCGCCAATTCCGGACGGCACCACCTCGGCCGCCGGCCGCAAGATCAGGCTGAGAAATGGCTGGGATCGGCTTCGAGTTGCGCAAGCTGTTACAGCGCGACACGCTGGCGGCTCCGGTTGCCGCGCTGGGGCATGCCGCCGTGATCGCGGCGGGACCGTGGATCTTCACGATACTTGCGCTCGTGCTGATCAGCACGCTCTCCGGCTCCCAGGTGAGTCAGGAGACCCTTTCGGGGTTCCGCGTCATCGTGATTTATGCCTTCGCGCTGTCGCTGGTTGCCACCGCACCCATTGTGATCGTGGCGACGCGGATCACCGGGGATGCCATCTTCATGAAAAAGTTCGAGCGAATCCGTCCGTTGTTCGTGGCGTCTCTGGCTACTGGTGCTGCCGTGACGGCATTTCTGACTTTGTTCGCCTACCTTGCGCTCTTCCGCATGCCCCTCGAGTACGCGCTGGTGGGGGTGGTCTGCTGCACGTTCGTCGGCATGATCTGGGTGAGCTTAGCCTTTTGCGGCGCCGTGCGCGACTATCACGGGGTGACGATTTCCTTTCTGATCGGCCTCCTCACTGCTGTCCTCGCCACCGCAGGAGCCATGCGCCAAGGGTTCGGGGCGCCGGGCATGGTGCTGGGCTTCTGCGTCGGGCTCGCAATCATCTTCTTCGGGCTGACCAGTCGCGTTCTAGCGACATTCCCCCAGCCTGTGCCGCAGCTCCTTGATGCGGTGCAAACACTGATTTCCGGGTTGCGCCACTATTACGCCCTCGCGCTCGGTGCGTTGCTGGCCTCGGTAGCGATTTGGATCGACAAATGGATCATGTGGGTCGGCCCGGTCGCGGAGCGCTCGCAAGTCGGTCTTCCCCACGCGCCAACATACGACAGCGCAATGTTCATCGCCTATCTCGCCAGCATTCCGGCGCTCGCACTTTTCGTCACCACCCTTGAAACGACATTCTTCGACAAGTACCGGAAGTACTATGGATCAATCGCAAACCACGCCACGCTCGCGCAGATCCGCAGGAATGCCGGCGAGCTTGAACACGAGACGCTGCATACGATCACCAGGATCGTTCTCATCCAGGCCACGCTGTGTGCCATCGTCGCGCTGGCCGCCCCGCTTATCGTGGCGGCGAGTGGTTTGCACCTCCAGCAGACAGGAATCCTACGCGTGGGGGCGATCGGAGCGATATTCCAGTTCCTGTTTCTGGCCTGCTCGTCACTGCTGCTCTTCTTTGCGCGCCATCTCCAATACCTTGGTCTGCAAGCCCTGTTCCTCCTGCTGCAGGCAGGATTGACGCTGGCCACAATCGCGCTGGGCATCGAGTTCTATGGGCTCGGCTATTTGCTGGCCTGCCTCATCTGCGGCGTGCTTTCGTTCTTCGCGCTCGCGAGCACCATGCGCGATATCGACTTCCTGACGTTCATCGTCGGAAACCATAGGAGGCCGTTGGCAATCTGAGCGGGCAACACATTCGGCGAGCGCAGTCGTGATCGTGGGCTGAAAACCGCGGATTGTAATTCGGTTGTCTGTGCCAAAGAGGTATGCGCGACCTGAGAAAGTGGGTGTCGTCATGATGTCAGAGAAATTGAGACGATGGTCGAATGCCGCGTGGGTGTCCGTCGTGGTGGCCATCTTCACTATTGTTGCCTTCAGACCGGCTGCCTCACCCCCCGCGACGGTTCACCCTGCAACGATGCCGAAAAGCCTCTTGCACCCATCGTCCGCCGCCGCCGAAGGCCAGTCGGCGGCAACAGCGGCGACTAAGCCGAGCACCAGCAGTTCGCTGAGAGTAGGTGAGCGTGTCAAGATCACGTTCTTTGAGATGCTCGATGTCGAGGAGAAGCAGTCGGGTGTCACCGGCCGTGAGCGCGCTGAGTCGAATTTGCACACCTTTTATCAGCGCATGGATTTGACGGGCGACTACGCGGTCCAGCCGGACGGATCCATCATGCTGCCGCGTCTGGGGACATTCGCGATCGCGGGCAAGGAGCCGCAGGTCGTGCAGGCACAGCTTGCCGTCGCGTTCCAACGCGAGATGGGGCGTACGGCGAACGTCAGCGTGGTCGTCACTGAACGCCTGCCGATCTACATCGTGGGGCCGGTCAAGAACCCCGGCAGCTACAAGCACGTGCCCGGCATGATGGTGTTATACGGCGTGGCCCTGGCCGGTGGATTCGATCGCAGTCTCCTCAGTCTCTCCGAACAGATCAACAGGCTCCACGAGCACGAACGCCTGCAAAAGGCCGAGACACGCTTGGGGCGGCTGTTGGCCCGGCGCGCCAGGCTTGTCGCCGAACGCGACAAAGTGCCTACGATCGCGGCTCCCGAACGGCTCATATCACTGATAGGCGAGACGCGGGCGGGAGAGCTTGTCGCCGAAGAGGCGGCGCTACGAACGCTCGCCATCATCGCGAATCGCGCCGAGGCTGAGACGCTCCGACTCGGGATTGCGACTGCCGAGACCGAATTGAAGGGGTTGCGCCGCCAGCTGCCGCAATTCGATGAGCAGGTGGAGCTGCGCAACGGGCGGCTGAAGGACGTTCAGAGCCTAAGCGCGCAGGGATATGTCATGCGAAAGGATCTAATCAGCGTCAAGAGCGACATTATGGATTTCGATAACCGCCGCGAGCAGACGCTGGTGTTGGTCTCGCAGGCTGAGCGAAAACTGGCTCAGGCCGAGCAGGTCCGCGCGAAGTTCGAGGTCGACGGCCAGCTGCGACTGCAGCAGGAACTCATCCAAGTCGAACAGGAGATCGACGAGGCCGGGGCGATACTCGCATCCGCTGGCTCGATTGCGGGAATAATGGAGTACGCCACCGGGGCCATGGTTCGCGACGAGGAGCGCACGGTAGCGTATGAGATCGTCCGCCGCGGCCCTGGCGGGACGAGGCAGGTGCTGGTGGCCGAGGAGACGTCCGACCTCGAGCCCGGCGACGTGCTGCGCATCACTACGAACAGAGACGGCAAGCGGATGGTCGGACCGGCCATGGGACACTTGAGCCCAACACCAGAGACGAATCCGGGTTCAAATAATTAACGAGGAGGCACTCATGGCAACGCTGATCGGCTCGATTAGCTTGGATGGAACGCTGACGGACTGGACGTCCGCCGATCGGCTCGACCTGCCCGGGACCGTCAATGGCTACGGGATCTACGGCAAGTTTGCGGTCGATGCCACTGGTGCTGCCTACTACGTGTTCGCCATTGATGCGAGCGGGGCGAACACGCCCATCGGCGCAAATACGACCCTCTGGCTCGACACGGACAAGAACACAAGCACCGGCTACCAAATCTGGGGATGGGCCGCCGGTGCCGAGTACAACGTAAACTTCAGCCCGGCCGACGGCGCACCCTATCTCTACACCGGCGCCGCGGGACAGACGTTCGTAGGCTCCGCGGCGCTGCCCTTCGCCTTCAACGCCAACAAGACCATCGTCGAGTTTGCGGTGCCGGTGTCGCAGCTGGCGGGCGCCCCGCAGTCGATCAATGTCTATGCCGACGTGAACGATAACGTCTTTCTGCCGACGAGCTACGCGCTCGCCGCCTACAGCGTTTCTGCCCCCAATACGACCTCCACAACGTTCGGCACCATCACGCTGGACGGCACCATCAACGCCGGCGAGTGGATGGCTGGCGACAAGCTCGACACCGTGAGCAATATCGCGCTTTATGGCAAGTACGCCGGCAACGCCTACGTGTTCGCAATCGATGCAAGCGCCGCGAACATAACCATCGGCGCCAATACGACCTTGTGGTTCAACACCGACCAGAAGCCCGACACCGGGTATAAAATCTGGGGATGGGCCGGCGGCGTCGAGTATGACGTCCAATTCGCCCCAGATGGCATCCCGTATCTCTACAACGCCGTCAGCGGCGCGGTCGCCAGCGGAGCGCTGCCCTTCCACTACGACAGCCTGCATCACGTCGTCGAGTTCGCCGTGCCGATTTCGCTGCTCCCCGGAGCGCCCAAGGCGATGGACATCTACGCCGACGTCAACGACCAGGTATTCCTGCCATCGAGCTACGCCCTGGCCAAGTACACGGTCGCACAACCGTTCACTGCACAGACGTATGGCGCGATCACCATCGACGGCAAGCCCATCGACTGGACCGCCACAGATCGCCTCGATCTACCGGGCACGGGGACCGCCGGGTACGCTGAGTACGGCCACTTCGACGGCACCACCTACACATTCGCGCTCCAGACGCCGACCGGCGTTCAGATCGGCAATGGCAGCGTCATTTGGCTCGACACGGATACGAACCCTGCCACCGGATACAAGATCTGGGGTTGGGCCGGCGGCGTCGAATACGATGTCAAGTTTGACGCCACCGGCAAACCGTCGCTCTACTCGATGAACGCGACGACGGGGGCTGAAACACTCGTCAACGCGCAACTGCCCTACGCCTACAGTGCCGACAAGTCGTTCGTGGAGCTGGCGATCCCTGGGACCTCGCTGGGCTCGACAGTGCCGCAAAAGATGGGCGTGCTGGCCGACGTCAACAATACCGCGTTCCTGCCCAACAACTTTGTGGACTCAGAGTACGTCGTGGTCAACTCGGCGACGCTGCCGGCGCGGACCAGCTCCGCCCATAAGATCGCCATCGTCTACTCGGACACGACGGCGGAGATCTTCTGGGGCAACGCCGATCACAACGTCAACAAGACCGGCTACTCCGAGCTGTTCATGGCCGCCCAGTACCAGGCCATGCAGGCAGGCGTTCCCTTCGACGTGATCTCTGAGGCCGACCTCAAGGATTTGAGCAAGATCGTCCAATACGACGCGCTGGTGTTTCCCTCGTTCCGGGACGTTAAGACGGCTGATGCGTGGACGATCGAGCAGAACCTGATCGTCGCTGCGCAGAAATACCACGTCGGCATGATCGCCGCGGGGGAATTCATGACCAACGATCAGACGGGAGCCGCCATGGCCGGCGATCCCTACGTGCGCATGAAGGAGCTATTCGACATCACCCGCGCCGGCGGGGGAACCGCAAATATCGATCTCGCCGCCAATACCGGCAGCTCGATTATGAAGGGCTACGCGGCCAACGAGGACATTCATAGCTACTCGAACATCGGCTACAATTATTACACGACGGCCGATGGCACTCAGGCGACGGTGCTTGCCAATGAGGTCATCGGCGGGACGGTGAGCAACGGCATCGTCAACGGCGGCACCGCCTACAATGCCGTCGTGCAGACGCATACGGGTGGCACCAATGTCCATTTCGCCACCGAGTCGTTTCTGGGCGACAACAACATCCTCGGCCAGGCGATCAAGAACGCCGTCTACGGCAGCGGGTTGAGCGCCAGCTTGAAAGAGAGCAGGTTCAATCAGATCGTCGCGTCGCGTACCGACATGGACCAGTCGCAATACCCGGACGACGTCTCTCCTGGGAGCGGACCGGGCATCTACGACAAGCTGCTTCCGATCCTGCAACAGTGGAAGACGCAGTACAATTTCGTGGGGTCCTATTACATCAATATCGGTGACACCCCTTCGGCGGGCAGAACAACGAATTGGGACAAGTCACTCCCAATCTATCAGGCGCTGATCGCCATGGGGAACGAGATCGGCAATCACTCCTACACCCACCTTGCCGCTCTGGCGGCCGAAGATACCGCCCTGCTGGCGCTGTCGGGGACTGGACCTGGCACCATCGATTACGAGTTCAACCAATCCAAGCAGATCATCAATCAGAAGATTGGCAGCGTCGTTCCGGGTTACACGGATCTGGGCGCGGCCGTGCCGGGCATGCCTGAAAAGCTGCCGGTGTCACAGGCGATCGAGCAGTACTTTGCCTATGTCACGGGTGGCTATACGGGCATCGGCGCAGGCTACCCTGGCGCGTTCGGATATCTCACGCCCGGCAACCAGAATAGCGTCTATCTCGCGCCCGACATCACCTTCGACTTCACGCAAATCCAATGGCTGCACCACACCGCTCCGCAAGCCGACGCGGCGTGGGCGGCTGAATTTGCCGCCCTGAACAACCACGCCTCGACGCCGATCGTGGTCTGGCCCTGGCACGACTACGGCGCGACCAACTGGTTCAACGACGGTTTCGATATTAGCATGTTCACCAACATGGTCGCGCGCGCCGCCTCGTCTGGGGCCGAGTTCGTGACACTCGCCGATCTGGCATCGCGGATCAACAATTTCCACAACGCTTCGCTAACTACCACGGTATCGGGCAACACCATCACCGCCACCGTAACGCCAGGCACGGGGGGGGATCTCGGAACATTCGGGCTGGACGTCAACTTCGCCACGGCTGGCCAGGTGATCCAAAACGTCACCAACTGGTACGCCTACAACGATCACGCTGTGTTCGTGAACCATGGCAGCGGCACTTTCGTCGTGAATGCCGGCACGGCGCAGGACGATGTCACCCATATCTCTTCACTGGCGATGCGCGCCGATCTCCAGTCGCTCCAGGGAGACGGCACGAACCTAAGGTTCTCCGAATTTGGTGACGGTAGCGATGTCGTCACGCTCAAGACCCCAGGCACCAACGTGGTCATGGTCCAAGGGGCCGACACCGCGAGCCTCTCGGGCAATGCACTGACGCTGACGTTCAACACCTTGGGCCAGCACGATGTGACGATCCAGGAAGTGCCGGCCGGTACCGTGACGGCCCCTGCGGTGGTTGACCCGACGTTAGCCGTCAACGCGATCCTGTTCGGTGGGCTGGCCAACGATACATTCGCGTTCGCCAAGGGGTTCGGGAAAGACGTCATCTCGGACTACCACACGGGTGACGCCATCCAGTTCTCCTCTAATGTGTTCACAACATTCGACCAGGTGAAGGCGGCGATGACGCAGGTGCCGGACGCGGCCGTGCCAGCCCATGCGGATGTGGTCATCACCGCGGGCACGGACGCAATCACGCTCAAGAACTACTTGCTCGCAAACCTTCAAGCGAGCGATTTTAAATTCGTTACCTGATCGGCGGCATCTTGGATGCGTGACAACGCCCGTCCGTGAGGCACGGCAGACATGCCCCATAGCACCCTTGCAAGGCGTCACGGGAGAGAGGACGCGCCTTGCAGTTCGAATCCGTTCTGCGTTTCGCGTCGCCCCCGCCATTTCCGAATTGCTGTCGAGGGACTAGCAAATGACCGAGCAAGGTGACACCAGGCCTCTCCGCAAAGTCTTGCGCGGCAGCCGCTTCGTCCTTGGTTCGTCTTTTGCGATTTCTGGTGTCGTGAACATTCTGGCGCTCGCCGGCTCGTTTTATATGCTCCAAGTTTACGACCGTGTTTTGTCGAGTCACAGCGTCCCGACGCTCGTCGCGTTGTCGGTCCTCGTGGTCGTGCTCTACCTCTTCCAGGGCGTGCTTGACGTCATTCGCGCACAGGTGCTGGTGCGTCTTGGCACGCGCCTCGACCAGCGCTTGATGCCGCTCGCAGCCGGGGCGCTGATGCGTCTGCCCCGCTACGGTGCCTCCTCGTCCCAGGCCATACAGCCGATGCGCGACGTCGACACGATCCGCGGTTTTCTGTCGGGGCAGGGCTTGGTCGCCATCCTCGACCTGCCGTGGATGCCCCTGTACCTCGCCTTCATATTCCTGCTGCATCCCTGGCTCGGCCTTCTCGCGACGGCCGGCCTCGTCGTGCTCGTCGGCCTCACTTTCCTGGCCGAATATCTCACCAGCGAGTTGAGCGTTTCGATCGGCAAGGCGGGCTCCAATCGCATGGCTCTGGCTGAGACCTATGCCCGAAATACCGAGGTGCTGCGCTCAATGGGACTCGCGGCACGGGCCAGTGAGCGCTTCGTGCGGGCCAATACCGAGTACCTTGCACGCCAGGCGGAGGCCAGCGACGTCGGCGGGACGCTCAGCGGCGTCTCCCGCGTGCTGCGAATGATCCTACAGTCGGCCATCCTTGGGCTCGGCGCTTATCTGACCTTGCGCGGCGAACTCACCAGTGGCGCGATTATTGCCGGTGCGATCGCCTCCTCACGGGCGTTCGCACCAATCGAACTCGCCATCGCCCATTGGAAGAGCTTCGTCGCCGCGCGTCACAGCTTCGCTCGGCTCGGCGCCACGTTGAACTCGCTGCCGCCGGAACCAGAGCCGCTGCGCCTGCCGGCGCCAGCTCGCAGCGTGGTCCTTGAGGGACTGACAGTGCCGATCCCGGGCACCTCGCGGATTGTCGTAAACAACGTGTCCCTCGAAATCGAAGCAGGCGAAGCGGTCGGCATCATCGGGCCGAGCGCCGCGGGCAAGTCCAGCCTCGCCCGTGCAATTACGGGAGTCTGGGGCCTGGCGCGCGGACAGGTCAGGCTCGACGGAGCAGCGCTCGACAGGTGGTCCCCCGACGAATTGGGACGGCACATCGGGTACTTGCCGCAAGACGTCGAACTGCTCACCGGTTCCGTATCCGACAACATCTCCCGAATGGAAGACGTTCGCGACAGTAGCGCGGTCATTGCGGCGGCTCGCGCGGCCG
>Ga0208981_1000039_pt1 | contig 14889 bp, 14 predicted proteins | sample MedBloCAOM1_M1_FD_187839 | JGI IMG/M metagenome (GOLD analysis project Ga0208981, IMG submission 187839) | Forest soil microbial communities from El Dorado National Forest, California, USA - Mediterranean Blodgett CA OM1_M1 (SPAdes) (version 2) | ecosystem: Environmental > Terrestrial > Soil >... | reverse complement strand
GGGCCTCGTTGAAAGCGGAGGATGCTTCCATGCTTGATCTTGCGCGCGATGTCGTCGGAACCCAGCCGATCCTGGCAATCTTTCTCGCGATCGGGCTCGGCTACCTGGTCGGCCAGATCAATATCTTCGGCTTCTCGCTCGGCGTGGGCGCCGTCCTGTTCGTCGGCCTCGCGATCGGCGGGCTGGTGCCGAAGGCGCAGGTCACGGGGCCGATCGGGCTCATCGGCCTTATCATGTTCCTGTACGGAATCGGCATCCTGTACGGACGCCAGTTCTTCGAGGGCATGACCGGCGCGGCCGGGCGCAAATACAATCTGCTGGCCTTGGTGGCGGTCGGCGCCGGATTGCTCGTCTCGCTCGGCATCGGCCACGCCTTCGGCATCAAGATCGGCCATACGCTCGGTCTTTTCGCGGGTTCCATGACGAGCACGGCGACCCTGCAAGCGGCACTGGATGTGATGCACAATAGCGACCCCTCCGTCGGGTACTCGGTCGCCTACCCGTTCGGAGTGATCGGACCGATCCTCTGCGTCTACATCATCGCCCAAATGGTCAAACCGAAATTTCAGCCCAAGGCGCAGCGCTTCCACATGGGTGAAATTACCCTCAGCGAGGCCCATGGTGACGTCACGATCGGCGAGATTTGCCGCCACCTGCCCGCCGGCGTCCAGATCTCCCTCGTCCGCAAGCAGCACCACAACGTCGTGCCGTCGCCCGACCTGGTCGTGAGCACCGGCGACGCCTTTCTGATCGTCGCGGAAGAGCAGGCGTCGATCGAGGCCGCGGCCAAAAAATTCGGGAGGTTGGAGCCGGGCCGCATCGGAAAAGACCGCTCGGCCCTGAACTACATCCGGGTTTTCGTCGGCAAGGCGGGTGTCGTCGGCGTGCCGCTGTCGCAACTGCCGCTTCCGACGGGTTTCCCGCTGCAAGTGCTGCACGTCCGCCGCTACGATATGGATATCGTTCCGACCCCGGAGCTGACGCTGGAATTCGGCGATCGGGTCGGCATCATCGTGCCGCCCGAGCGGCAGGAGGAGCTGCGTCGGCATTTCGGCGACACCGTGAAGGCGACGGCTGAATTCAGCTACGTCTCCCTCGGAATCGGCATGGTTCTGGGTGTGCTCCTTGGACTGATCCCGTTTCCGATACCTGGGGTCGGCAAGGTGACGCTCGGCATCACCGGCGGCCCGCTGATTGTTGCGCTGATTCTCGGCAAGCTGCGCAAGACGGGGCCCTTGATCTGGGTCATGCCGCTTCCCGCCAATATCGTGCTACGCAACTTCGGCCTGGCGCTGTTCCTGGCCGCGGTCGGCATCAATGCGGGCCAGCCCTTCGTGCGCACCGTCTCGCAGAGCGGCATGTTGCTGCTGCTCGACGGCGCCGCGGTGGTCCTGAGCACGGTGATCATCGTGCTGGCCGTCGGCTACTACATCATGAAAATTCCCTTCGACGATCTCGTCGGCATCGCGTCCGGCGCGACCGGGAACCCGGCGATCCTGGCGTATTCGTCTCGCATGGCGCCGACCGATCGTCCCGATATCGGCTATGCGATGATCTTCCCCTCGATGACGCTCGTTAAGGTCATCGCGGTGCAGGTCGTCGGTCTGCTGGTAGCATCAAATGCCGGCTGACCCGCACCCCCCGGTGCAACACGTCGTTGCCCTTGCGGGCATCGAAGGGCGGCTTCCGCCCGAGATTGCAACCAAGGCCGAGACGGACGGCGTTGCCAAGGCGAAGCAGGATCTGTTCACGTTGATCGCGCTGGGCGTGCTCGGTGGCGCATTCATCGCCTTCGGCGCGATCTTTTCCAATGTGGCGCTGGCCGGATCTCAGGACATGCCTTTTGGCATCGCACGCGTTGTGTCCGGCTTCGTATTTGGTGTGGGCCTCAGTCTCGTGCTGCTCGGAGGAGCCCAGATCTTCACCGGTGACGTTCTGATGGTGATGGCCTGGGCGAGCGGCCGGCTGTCAACCCTGCACGTCTTGCGCGCCTGGTGTCTGGTGTGGATTGGTAATTTGATCGGGGCGGTCTCCGTCGCGGCGCTGGTATTGCTGGCCGGCCATCACCGGTTCGGCGGAGGTCTCGTGGGCCTCAAGGCGCTGCAGACCGCCACCGCGAAGTCGGCCCTTCCGTTCGAGCAGGCGCTCCTGCTCGGCATACTCTGCAATGTGCTGGTCTGCCTTGCGATATGGATCTCGCTTTCAAGTCGTATCCCGGCGCATCGGGTCTTGCTGACCATGCTGCCGATCGCGGCCTTCGCCGCGGCGGGATTTGAGCACGTGGTCGCCAACATGTACTTCATCCCGTTCGGCCTTCTGATCAAATCGCAGGCCGATCCAGCATTCTGGGAGGTCATTCATTCGTCGCCGGCGAGTTTCGCGGGCCTGTCGCTCTCCGGCCTCGTGAAGAACCTCGTCGCGGTGACGATCGGAAACTTCATCGGCGGTGCGGTCCTGGTCGCGGGTGCTTACTGGATGCTCTATCTGCGGCCGCGTCCGCAATGATCTTGTTTCCAGATCCCGACAAACGCGTCGGCCCTCTCGCTTGATGTAAATCAAAGCGCGCGGGACAGGGCGGTCCTTTACTGCGGCGAGAGCGAATTCTGCGCTTGCGAACGAGCCGGGACGTCCCCATCGACATGAAGGAACCCTCCCATGGCAATGCCTCAGGTCAGCACCGTCGCGCGTACGCCACATGCCAAATACGAGCGGTTGATCGCCCGCGCCAAGCAGGTACCGGCCGCCACGACCATCGTCGTCCACCCCTGCGACGAGACATCGCTGCGCGGTGCGATCGAAGCCGCGGAACTCGGGATCATCATCCCGGTGCTGGTCGGCCCGCGTAACAAGATCGCGGCCGTTGCGGCCGCGAACGGCATCGACATCGGACGTTTCGAGATCGTCGATGTGGCGCACAGCGAAGAGGCCGCCGCCAGGGCGGTCCAGCTCATCCACCAGGCCAAGGGCGAGCTGTTGATGAAGGGCAGCCTGCACACCGACGAGCTCATGCGCGCCGTCGCGTCGTCCAAGACCGGCCTGCGCACGGCGCGCAGGATCAGCCACGTCTTCGTCATGGACGCGCCGACCTATGCCGAGACGTTGTTCATCACCGATGCCGCCATCAACATTTTCCCCGACCTCGACGCCAAGCGCGATATCGTCCAGAACGCGATCGACCTGTGGACGCAGGTTGGACTGGGCACGCCGCGCGTCGCGATCCTTTCGGCGGTCGAGACCGTGACGTCGTTGATCCCGTCAACCATCGAGGCGGCGGCGCTGTGCAAGATGGCCGACCGCGGCCAGATCACCGGCGGTCTTCTCGATGGTCCGCTTGCCTTCGACAACGCCGTAGATTTGGATGCCGCCAGGATCAAGGGCATCAAATCCGAAGTGGCCGGACGCGCCCAGATCCTGGTCGTGCCCGATCTCGAGGCCGGCAACATGCTGGCCAAGAACCTCGCGTTCCTGGCCAAGGCCGACGCCGCCGGCATCGTGCTCGGCGCGCGTGTCCCGATCGTCCTCACCTCGCGCGCGGATTCGGTGCGCACCCGCATGGCCTCCTGCGCCGTCGCGGTGCTTTACGCCGACGCGCGCCGCCGCATCGCGGCGCTGCCGGCCGCGTGAACGCCATGGATACGATCCTGGTTGCCAATGCCGGCTCGTCGAGCGTCAAGTTCCAGATGTTCGGGACCGCGGGCGCCGGCGAACTCGATCGCCTGATCAAAGGCCAGATGGACGGCATCGGGACACGCCCCCGCTTGCGCGCCGAGGGTTCCGGCGGGGCGCCGCTGATTGACCAGACATATGTCGTGGAGGATGTACCCGATCTTCCGGCCGCGATGCAGAAGGTGGGAAGCTGGCTGCGGGAGACGCAAAACCTCAATCCTGTCGCGGTCGGCCATCGCGTGGTCCATGGCGGCCCGGACTACGATCGGGCCGTCCTGATCGACGACGACGTGATCATGCGGCTGGAACGCTTCGTGCCGCTCGCGCCCTTGCACCAGCCCAACAACCTGGCTCCTATCCGCTCGATTCGGGGGCGCTTTCCCGACCTGCCGCAGGTTGCCTGTTTCGACACGGCCTTCCATCGCGGCCACAGCGCGGTGTCGGACCACTACGCGATTCCCGACCGCCTCTACGAGGAAGGCGTACGCCGTTACGGCTTCCACGGACTCTCATACGAGTTCGTCGCCCAAAGCCTGCCGCAGGTCGCACCGGCGATCGCCGCCGGCCGCGTGATCGTCGCGCATCTCGGCAGCGGCGCGTCCATGTGTGCGCTGTCGGCGGGCCGCAGCATCGAGAGCACGATGGGCTTCACGGCGCTCGACGGCCTGCCGATGGGGACGCGACCGGGCCAGACCGATCCGGGGGTCGTCCTTTATCTGATCGACCAGAAACGCATGAGCGCCGCGGCGGTCCAGAAGCTCCTCTACAACGAGTGCGGCCTGAAAGGCCTGTCGGGCATCAGCAACGACGTGCGCGAGCTCGAGACGAGCGCCGATCCCAAGGCCGCATTCGCGCTCGACTACTTCGCCTATCGCATCGGGCTTCACGCCGGCATGCTGGCCGCGGCGCTCGGCGGGCTCGACGGCTTCGTCTTCACGGCGGGGATTGGCGAGAACTCACCCTCCATGCGGGCGCGGATTGCCAAGCATCTTGCCTGGCTCGGCGTGGAGATCGACCCGACCGCCAATGGGGGGCGCGGACCGCTGATCTCGCGGCCGGACAGTCGCGTCGCCGCCTATGTGATCCGCACCGACGAAGAGCTGATGATTGCGCGTCACACCCTGGCGCTTCTCTCCGGCCGGAACGAGCGCCGGCGCGAGAAAGCGAGCGCCGCATGACGATCGAACGCGTGCGGGCTTCGCTCGAAGGCCGCAAGGCGCTGGTGGTCGGCATCGCCAACGAGAATTCGATCGCCTGGGGCTGCGCCAAGTGGCTGCGGGCGCTCGGCGCCGACGTGGCGGTGACCTATTTCAACGAAAAGGCGAAGAAATTCGTCGCGCCGCTGGCGGAGGAACTCGAAGCGACGATCTTCATGCCGCTGAACGTGAGCGAGGACGGCCAGATGGAGGCCGTTTTCGAGCGGATCGGGAAAGAATGGGGCCGGCTCGATACGCTCGTCCACTCGATCGCCTTCTCGCCCAAGGAGGCGCTGTGCGGCCGGGTCGTCGACGTCGGTCGCGACGGCTTCGCGAGCACGCTCGATGTGTCGTGCTGGTCCTTCATCCGCATGGCGCATCTCGCCGAGCCGCTGATGACCAACGGCGGAACGCTGTTCACGATGACCTATTACGGCAGCCAGATGGTGGTGGAGAACTACAACATCATGGGGGTCGCCAAGGCGGCGCTGGAAAGCGCCGTGCGCTACATTGCGGCGGAGCTCGGCCCCAAGGGCATCCGGGTCCATGCCGTGTCGCCGGGGCCGCTCGCGACGCGCGCCGCCTCCGGCATCCCAGAGTTCGACGAGCTGCTCGCCAAGGCCCAGGAAAAAGCGCCCGCGCGCGCGCTGGTCAGCATCGACGACGTCGGCGCCGCGACGGCGTTCCTCGCGCTCGATGCGGCGCGGCTGATCACGGGCGAAACGCTGTATATCGACGGCGGGTATCACATCATCGACTAGGGCAAGTCGGATGCCGTGCGTCGGTCTATGCGCGCATTCCCGGTTGAAGCGAGGAGAGATCATGAAAACGAAAACGAAAAAGAAAGGGGAGAACGGCGACGGGCACAAGATGAAGCGCAAGGCCTATGAGAAGGAATTGCACAAGTTGCAGGTGGAGCTTTGCCATTTGCAGGAATGGGTGAAGTCGAAGGGTTTGCGCGCGATGATCGTGTTCGAGGGGCGCGACGCCGCCGGCAAGGGAGGCACCATCAAGGCCATCACCGAACGGGTCAGCCCGCGCGTCTTCAAGGTGATTGCGCTACCGGCTCCCTCCGATCGCGAAAAGACCCAGATGTTCCTTCAGCGCTACATGGCGCACTTTCCGGCAGCCGGCGAAATCGCCATTTTCGATCGCAGCTGGTACAACCGTGCGGGCGTCGAATACGTCATGGGATTCTGTACCGCAGCGGAGCATAAGCACTTCCTCGATCTGTGCCCGGAAGTGGAAAAATACATCGTCGACGCGGGCATCACCCTGATCAAGATCTGGCTCGAGGTCGGGCAGGACGAGCAGGAGCGGCGGTTCGCGGCGCGCATCGACGATCCGCTGCGCCAATGGAAATTGAGCCCGATGGATATCGGATCCTACGCCCGCTGGTACGACTACTCGCGCGCACGCGACATGATGCTCAACGCTACTGACAGCGAGCATGCGCCGTGGTACATTGTGCGTTCCGACGACAAGAAGCGCGCGCGGCTCAACTGCATCGCCCACATTCTGAGCCGGATGCCTTACAAGAAGGAGGCGTCCGAGAAGATCAAGCTGCCCAAGCGCCTGGGGAAGGCCAAGTACGACGACCAGGAGACCATGCGGGACAGGAAATTCGTATCAGAACGCTACTGACGTCGACACCGGAGGCCGCCGTGGCTGAGCTACTTCATCCGAAGGCTGTGCACAATCTGCCGATGTTCATCACGGCGCCCGGTGGGACAGACGTGCTCATGGTGGCGACGGCAGCCTTCCTGATGATCGCCGTCGTCGCGTTCGGCGTCCTTTACTTCCGGCTGCACTCGCTGCCCGAGCACATAGCGCACAAGTCCCACAAAGTGCAGATGGAGATCGTCTCGGTATTGTGCCTCATCGCTCTGTTCACGCACATGCATATCTTTTGGATCGCGGCACTGGTCCTGGCATTCGTCGACATACCTGATTTCGGCACGCCGCTTAAGCGGATCGCGGGATCGGTGGAGAGAATCGCCGGCGCCGGTCCGTTCGATCCGACGGCGGAAATTCCGCCCCAGGCCATTCATGGCGCCGAAGGAGAGCCGCCTGCCGAGGCGCGGGAAGCCAGGCAAGGCGCGATCACGGGTGCCTTGCCGACAAAAGCAGCAGTCACTGCGGCAGCCAAGAAGGAGAGGAGCCATGCTTGAGCTTCTTCTCTGCTCGACGCTGACAATCCTTCCGGACTATCTCTTCCGTCGATACGTCCAGGGAAGACGGATCGGCAAGGAAATCACGTTCTATACCGTCTGGTTCGAATTGAGATGGGGAATCACGGCCTGTTTGATTCTCACCGTGTCCCTGATCACGACGGTCTTCTACAACCATCCCGCTACGACCAACGTCACCATGTACTTCAGAACCGTCCCGATCGTTTCCGAGACCAATGGGCGCGTCGCCGAGGTGTATGTGGGCCTCAACGGCCCGATCGCCCAGGGGGCGCCCATCTTCAGGCTGGACAGCTCGAAGCAGGAAGCTGCCGTAGAGACCGCGCGGCGCAAGATTGCCGAGGTCGATGCGGAAATGGCGGTGGCGCGGAAGGATGTGGAGAAAGCCGAAAGTCAGATCCAGGAGGCGAAAAGCGCCCACCAGCAGGCGGTGGACGAACTCGAGACGAAGAAAGAGCTGCAAAGGCGCAGTGCGGGCACCGTTGCAGTCCGCGACATTGAAAAGCTGCAGGTCGTCGAAGAAGGCCGCCGAGCTGCGGTGTCTGCCGCGGAGGCTGGAAAGCGGTCCATCGAGGAGCGGATCGCCAGTCTTCTGCCGGCTGAAAAAGCCAGCGCCGAAGGCGCGCTCGCACAAGCCCAGGTGGATCTCGACAAGACCGTCATCCGTGCCGGCGTGAGCGGCCGGGTGGAGCAGTTCGCGCTCCGCGTCGGCGACATCGTCAATCCCTTCATGCGTCCAGCCGGCGTGCTGATTCCGGAGGCAGATCGTCAAGGCCTGTTCGCCGGGTTCGGGCAGATCGAATCGCAGATCATGAAGGTCGGAATGATCGCCGAGGTCACGTGCGTGTCCAAACCCTTTGCCGTGATCCCGATGGTTGTCACGAATGTGCAGGATTACATCGCCGCCGGACAATTCCGTGGCGGCGAACAATTGGTCGACGCGCAGCAGGTGACGCGGCCGGGAACCCTTCTCACGTTGCTCGAGCCTCTCTACGACGGTGGGCTGGATGACGTGACGCCCGGCAGCAGCTGCATCGCGAACGCCTATTCCAACAATCATGAGGCGATCGTCGCGCCAGAGACCGGCACCCTGCGCCGCGTGGCTCTTCACGTCGTGGATGGGCTCGCGCTGGTGCACGCCTTGATTCTGCGGCTGCAGGCGCTGGTGCTGCCGTTCAAGACGCTCGTGTTCAGCGGACACTGAACCGACAGACGGGAGCTACCCGGCTCGGAACAGAACGATGAACTGTAAGAGACGTATCGAGACGGACAGGTACAATCCAACTAGTACAGTTCTTAGCGCCAGCGGGCTTCCGAGTCTGCGGCCTTAACTGAGAGCGACGTGCTTCGTCCGCTTGTCCCGTGCCGTCTGGAGCGCGAAGCGGGCATTTTCATAAGCCAGCTGGACAGGGGCGAATTCCTCGTTGCGGCTTTTGCGCTCGTAGGCGAGCGCGGCGATCTCGACCGCCAGATCGGAGAGTTCGTCGGTCAAGGCGTCCAGCTCGTCAGGATGTTCGCGCGCTTGCTTCGTCATCGACCTCAGACGATCCAGGTGCTCCTGCATGCGATCTACTTTCGGACGTCGGAAGGCGCCCAGCGCTCCCGCCCCGGCCGAGGCGAGCACTCCCCCGACCAGCCACACCGTCCAGATCTGATCGGAAAACAGCGTAAACCAACTGATATCCGTGTCATCCAGGTAAGCGTTGGTACCGGGATGGACCGGGAAACGAACACCCTTGTCGTTGTCCGGCTTTTCGATGGCGACCGTGTATCCGAGCTTCTGCGACAGCTCGCTGCGGCGCTCGAACATGTTGCGAGCGATCTCCATGACGGCCTGCGCCCGGATTTTTGCCCGGATCGTACCGGCCGGAGTATTGCCCGCCAAAATCGTCGGCACGCCGATCGTGTTGACGTCGTCATCGGGAACCTGGCGGCGGGAAAACGCATGTTTGGGAATCGTCACCTCGCTGGCCGCGGCAGTATTTGCTTCCGCAAGTCCCGACAGATCGATCGCCAATATGGTCGGGCCTTTTTTCTTCTTGCTGTCGACCGCATAGACGACCGCCGCAACCTCGGGGTCGACAATCGGACCGAACACCATCACGGCATCCAGGCGGCCGCTGTCAGTCAGCGGTCCCACCTCGGCCGGCTTTATGACGGTCCATTTGATGTCTGCGCTTTGCATTCCATAGAATCCCAGAAGCCTGGCCGCGCCGGCTTCATCGAGCGGGGATCTCACCACCAGCCCCACGCGTTTGCCCTTCAGCTGTGAAAACGACTCGAGGTCGAGTTTCGACGGCGCCACCACGACGAGGACATTCGTGCGCAGGATCATGACGATGGACGAATTTCCAGGAAATCCCTGATCGGCCCGGATGATTGCCAAGTCTGCCTGCCCGTTCGCCAACAGCGCGCGATTTTCCTCGTCTCCGGATGTCGGGATCGGTCGCAGCCGGACTCCGGCCCGGTGCCCTTCCAGAACGTCGTCGAAGGCACTCATGAGGCGCGCGTCCTTGCTGTCCGCCGGGCCGACCGCGACGCTCAACAGTGTGGGTTGGGAGAGATAGAAGAAGCCGATTGAAACGGCGACCAAGATCGCAAGTACGATCGCCAGGGTGAAATAGAGACGGCGCGAAATCAGGAAGACGATGGCGGAGACAGCCGCAAGCAGCCCGGAAGCGCCGAGAATCTTGTTTTCCATGGTCGGCACCGGATCTTGCTCTTGGCCCGATCGACATCATCCGCCGCGGGGAGAAGAGCGGCTCCGCTACACGGCGCTTCTCGCGACGAATGCTATTTCGGAGCGCCGAAGACGGTTTCGACGGCCTGCATGACGGTCGCCTGGGGCTTCTGCAGGCAGAAGCTCTTGACCTTGTCGGCGTAGGCGGCGAGCTGCTGGGTATCGACAAGCGTATTGTCGCGCTTGCCGTGATAGTAGCCGCTCAACCAGATCGCAATGTTCCGCGGATCCGTGACCTTGAAGAGGACGAACTGATCGCAGGTGATTTTTGCGACGTCGATCGTGACCTGCGACTGTGCAACGGAGCATGGAGCAAGGGCGAGGATCAGGGCTGCGACCATCCGCGTGGAACGCGTCATGACAACTCTCCTGTTGTGCCCGGAATTGTCCCTCGTCCCCCCGAACGACAATTGGCGAGGCGATTATTCGCGAGAACACGGTCGGAGTAAATCGCTTCCCGGTCTTAAGTTCATCCGGATCAACGGCGGCAATCGACGGTAAAATCGACGAGCCGGGCAGTGCGGGGTCGCGGCCGCACGACCCGGCGCCTCACCCGCGCTTTGCGAGCTGCCGGCCCTTGTCGAGCGCCGCGAAGCTGCGCACCGGCGCCGCCATCAGGAAGCTGTAGCCTTCGCTTAAGATGCGCTCGACATTGGTCGAGTCGACATGCGGATGGCCGACCGCCACCTTGTGCTTCTTGCAGGTCTTGACGATGTGGGACATGGCGTCGAGCACCTGCGGGTGCTCGTATTGGCGCGGGAAGCCGAGCTCCTGGCTGAGATCGCCTTCGCCGATCAGGATCAGGCCGATGCCCGGCACCTTGGCCAAAATATTCCCGTTCCGGTGCTGCTGTCCGTGACCGTCGGCGTGCTGGGGTCTTTCGCCGCGATCGTGATCGGCCGCCTCACGCTCGATCTTTACGCGCAAATCGGCATGGTCGTTCTCATCGGCCTCGCGGCCAAGAACGGCATCCTGATCGTCGAGTTCGCGAAGGAAAAACGGGAAAGCGGCGTCCCGCTGCTCGAAGCCGCCACCGAAGGTTCGCGGCTGCGCTTCCGGCCCGTGATGATGACGTCGTTCGCCTTCATCCTTGGCCTTCTTCCGCTGGTCATCGCCACCGGCGCCTCGCAACTGGCGCGCCGCAACGTCGGCACGCCGGTGTTCGGCGGCATGATACTGGCATCGTTCGTCGGGATTTTCGCGATCCCGCCGCTTTACGTCATGTTCCAGGCCATTCGCGAGAGGTTGCGGCCATCGACGCGACCGCACGAGAAGGCTGTGGGCCGGACCTTCGGCGCACGACACGCCGCCCGATCCCAAGGCGCCGGCTCCGGCGGAGTGAGAGCGCGCTACAGCAAGCGATCTGGCTCTGCATCTTGTTGCGCATGATCTTACCCGAAAGTCTGTCAACTTTTTCGGGACCAGACACAACCACAGTGGAGCGGCCGAGCAAGGGCGATGCGGAGCCCTGATGGGCGCCGCATCCGGTGTCAGTGTCGATCCCTTGAAAGGCGCGAGGTCCGTACCGCGCATCGCGGAGGACCCGCACCCTTAATAAATATCGCCGAGTGCAGTAAACCTCGGTCGCGGATCATCTGCCCTGAAGCTGGAAGTCCAGAGGCGTTTCACCGTCGGGGGCGTATGGAGCGCGGTTCGCACCATACATGGAGTTGCCGCCGGCAGAATTTCCGTAGGCGGCATATGCGCCATCGTAATCTCCATAGTAGGCGTCATAAGCGCCGTAGTAGGGCGCTCTGTGTGAGTGTTGGTGAATTCTCCGGGCGTCGGCCGCCGTTGCCGATATGCCAATCATCGTAAGGAACGCGAACCCACAGCAGAGTGTCGGATTGAGTCTCATTGCCATTCTCCATTTTGGTTCGTGCACAAAGTCCGCGCGTGCACGCCGTTGAATTTCCAATCGGCGAATGGCAGTCGGTTTCCCCGGTTTCTCCGGGGTCGCTTCGAATACCGCATAATCGGCTAAATGCCCGCAAGGCGAAGACAGAGGTCGGCGTTTTGCCTGCGCCGGGATGGACTTCAATTGATCAATGCTGCGCAAGTCGGACGCACCGGAAAGCAGTGCGACAGACTCGCATGCGTCCTCACTCAACATGAGCGGCCGGGTCGTACCGGCTGAATGCGAGGTGATTGACGCAAACCAGCGGCATTCGCAGCAAGGCACGCAAAGCCTTTTCGAACCGGATGGCTACAGTTCGGAGCATGCGTGGCGTTATCGCCAGCGCATCGCGGCCAGGCGAGCTCGCGAAGCCAAAGTTCACGCTGCTTCGGGCCGCCGCATGCCGCGATCCCGCTCACAACATGAGGAGCACTTCCGTGGTCAAAAGTCCCACTCTCACCACCGCCGCCGGCAATCCCGTTCCCGACAACCAGAATTCCATCACGGCCGGCCCACGTGGCCCGGTGCTGATGCAAGATTTCTATCTCTTGGAAAAGCTCGCTCATCAGAACCGCGAGCGCATCCCGGAGCGCACGGTGCACGCCAAGGGGTCGGCGGCCTTCGGTACGCTCACCATCACCAAGGACATCGCCAAATACACCAAAGCGAAGGTGTTCTCGAAGGTCGGCAAGAAGACCGAAGCCTTCCTGCGCTTCTCGACGGTCGCGGGTGAGCGCGGCGCGGCCGATGCGGAGCGCGACGTGCGCGGCTTCGCGCTACGCTTCTACACAGACGAAGGAAACTGGGATCTCGTTGGCAACAACACGCCCATCTTCTTCGTGCGCGATCCTCTCAAGTTCCCTGATTTCATCCATACCCAGAAACGGCACCCGAAGACCAACATGCGCTCGAACACCGCGATGTGGGATTTCTGGTCTCTCAGCCCCGAAAGCCTGCACCAGGTTACGACCCTGATGTCGGACCGCGGCCTGCCGCAGAGCTATCGCAACATCCATGGGTTCGGATCGCACACCTACTCATTCATCAATGTCGCGGGTGAGCGCCACTGGGTCAAGTTCCACTTCAAGACCATGCAAGGCATCAAGAACTGGACCAATGCGGAGGCAGCCGAGCGGGTCGCGCACGATCGCGAGACCCACCAGCGCGACCTCTACGAGGCAATCGAGCGCGGCGATTTCCCGAAGTGGAAGTTCTTCGTGCAGATCATGCCGGAGAGCGACGTCGGCAAGCATTGGTACAACCCGTTCGACCTCACAAAGGTATGGCCGCACAAGGACTACCCGATGATCGAGGTCGGCGTGCTCGAGCTCAACCGCAATCCGGAAAACTATTTTACCGAGGTCGAGCAGGCCGCGCTCGCGCCCTCGAATGTCGTGCCCGGCATCGGCCATTCGCCCGACAAGATGTTGCAGGCGCGCATCTTCTCCTATGCGGACGCGCACCGCTACCGCGTCGGCGTCAACGCCGAGCAGCTCCCGGTCAACAAGCCGCGCTGCCCGGTGCACAATTATAACGCCGATGGCGCCATGCGGCTCGTCGGCAATCCCAATCCGGACGCCTACTACGAGCCCAACTCGTTCAATGGTCCGGTACAGGACGAACGCTTCGTCGAGCCGCCGCTCGCGATCTCAGGCGATGCCGCCCGCTACAATCACCGCGACGGCAACGACGACTATCGGCAGCCGGGCGATCTGTTCCGCCTGATGTCGCCCGACCAGAAAGATCAGCTCTTCGACAACACCAAGGCCGCGATGGCAGGCGTGCCGGTCGAGATCGTCAAGCGTTGGATCGGCCACTGCTACAAAGCCGACCCTGAATACGGCACTGGCCTCGCAAAGCGCATGGGCCTGGCAGCCTCCGATCTGCCCTCAGCGGTAGCAGCCGAATGATGCCCTGCTTCGCCGGCCTGCAGCCGCTCCGCGGTTGTGGGTCGGCGAGGCGCCGGACCGGCGCAATGTTGTTCCCGCAACCACCGCGCCGAGGTTCTTAAACCTGATCGCGCCGAGCGGACGGCGCAAAATCATCACTGGAGATAAAAGATGGCCAACGAAATTGCACCCAAGCTCCTTGCGGAGTTCATCGGCACCTTCGCCTTCGTCTTCATCGGCGCAGGCGCCGTCGCCGTGGTCGGCGACGGTGTCGGACTCGGCGGTATCGCTGCGATCGCGTTCGCCCACGGTCTGACCATCATGGCCTTCGCCTTTGCGTACGGCCGGGTGTCGGGCGCGCATATGAATCCCGCCGTCACCGTCGGGGTGCTCGCCGCCGGCGCGATGCGGGTAGGCGAGGCGGTAGGCTATATCGTCAGCCAGATCGTCGGGGCTATCGCCGCCGCACTCTTGTTGCGGGCGGTGCTGGGCGGCGCCCAAACCGGGCTTGGCACGCCCGCGCTCGCGCATGGCCTCGCGCTGGGCAGTATCACGTCGCTGACGATCACCCCCGCGGGCGGCTTCGTGATCGAGGCAATGCTGGCTTTCTTCCTGGTGACGGTCGTGCTCAGCACGGCGGTGGCCGGGCGCGCCGGCAGTCTCGCGCCCCTGGCGATCGGAATGACGGTGACCCTCAACATCCTCATGGGCGGGCCCCTCACGGGTGCGCCCTTCAATCCGGCTCGGGCGCTCGGCCCGATGGTCGCGACGGGCGATTTCGAGAATGCCTGGCTATACATCTCGGCCCCGATTGTTGGCGCCATTTTGGCCACGCTCTTGCACACGGGCCTTTCCCGCCTCGCCCATGAGCGCCCGCCAGCAGCCGCGCCCGCCTCAGCTCCGGCCGAGTGAGATCAAGTGGACGACGCGAGGATTGAGGATTTCGGCCGGCCGGCAGTGTCAGCACGGGCACTGCCGGCTGCCGGAAGCGCCCCCTCAGTTGGTTCGTTCAAGGTGCTCGAGAACGGCATGCCGCGCTTCCTCCGGCGCCTCGCCGAAGGCTGGTTCGAGGAGACGTACGTAGTCGCGCGCAGGATTTGGCGCGACGGAAACGTCCGGTTGGGCCATTAGCGGTCATCCCGCGATGTCTGCACTTTGTCGGCATTACCTCTCAATAACGGACATTGAGCGGCGCCCCAGGTCGGTACTTAGCTGTTGATTGGTGAGTCCACGCGCTAGGACGGCTGCGCGACGAGGTGCTCGGTCTCGGCCAAAACGCCTCGCGCATCCACCGGGGCAGGCGGTTACCCGC
>Ga0208981_1000037_pt1 | contig 15091 bp, 14 predicted proteins | sample MedBloCAOM1_M1_FD_187839 | JGI IMG/M metagenome (GOLD analysis project Ga0208981, IMG submission 187839) | Forest soil microbial communities from El Dorado National Forest, California, USA - Mediterranean Blodgett CA OM1_M1 (SPAdes) (version 2) | ecosystem: Environmental > Terrestrial > Soil >... | reverse complement strand
CAGCCGCCTGGTGCGCCAGGGCTTCCTGCTCATTCTCATCGTGTTGACCGCCGGGCGGCTGATCGAGGTCGACTACAACTGGTCGCAGCTGTCGGACTCGACGAGCGCGTTCCGCAACTCGGTGCGCCGGATCGCGCCCGGCTCGAAAGTCTTCGTTGCCTATGCGGACGGCACCTTCGGCGACGATGTGCGCGATCTCGGTCTCGTCCATGCGGCCTGCATCGCGATGATCGAGCGCTCCGCGCTGGTCACGACGGTCTTCACGGTGGCCGGCAAGCAGGTGCTGCATGTCCGTCCCGAATATCGTGATTTTGTCGATCTCCACGACGGGACGCCGCCCTTGACCGCGCAACTCATCCTCGCGGCCGAGCGCCCGCTTCCGGATACGCCCACATTCTGGCTCAACTGGACGAAGTTCGACTATATCTACATTCTGTCCACCGAGGACGACGCCGCCAATCCGGATCCGTCCCGCCTGACGCTTGTCGCCGACGGCGATCGTTTCCAGCTTTATCGCATCATCAAGCCGTTGGCGGGCGGCGGCTCGGCGCCGCGCAACCCGCCCAACAAGATGCCGCCGTAGCCCGGACGTTCCGTCGATTCCGGTCCGTCAGCCCACCGCTTCACGCGTGCGGCGGCGCGAACGGCCATGCCGTGCCGTCGCCCACCTGGGCGCGATGGCGCAGATAGTGATCCGCGATCACGCAGGCCACCATGGCCTCGCCGATCGGCACCGCGCGGATGCCGACGCAGGGATCGTGGCGGCCCTTGGTCGAAATCTCGGTCTCGCGGCCGTAGCGATCGACGGTGCGGCGCGGCGTGAGGATCGACGAGGTCGGCTTGACGGCGAAGCGCGCCACGACCGCCTGCCCGGTCGAGATGCCGCCCAGGATTCCACCGGCCTGGTTCGACAGGAAGCGCGGCTTGCCGTCGTTGCCCATGCGCATCTCGTCGGCATTCTCCTCGCCGGTCAGCGCCGCGGCGCCAAAGCCCGCGCCGATCTCCACGCCTTTGACGGCGTTGATGCTCATGAGCGCAGCCGCGAGATCGCCGTCGAGCTTCCCGTAGACCGGCGCGCCGAGCCCGGCCGGCACGCCCTCGGCCACCACCTCGATGACGGCGCCCGCCGACGAGCCGGACTTGCGCAGGCCGTCGAGATAATCGCCATAGAGCTTGGCCTGCTCGGCGTCCGGGCAGAAGAAGGGATTGCGATCGATCTCGTCCCAGTCCCAGCGGCTGCGATCGATCCGATGGGGGCCGATCTGGATCAGCGCGGCGCGCACCGTCAGGCCGGGCACGATCTTGCGCGCAATCGCGCCGGCCGCCACGCGCGTCGCAGTCTCGCGCGCCGACTGGCGGCCGCCCCCGCGATAGTCGCGCAGCCCGTATTTGACGTCGTAGGTGTAGTCGGCGTGGCCGGGCCGATACTTGTCCTTGATGTCGGAATAGTCCTTCGAGCGCTGATCGACATTCTCGATCAGCAACCCGATCGGCGTGCCGGTCGTGACCTGCACGCCGGTCGCTTCATCGACGAACACGCCGGACAGGATTTTCACCGTGTCCGGCTCCTGGCGCTGGGTCGTGTAGCGCGATTGGCCCGGCCTGCGCTTGTCGAGATAGGGCTGGATATCGGCTTCGGTCAGCGCGATGCGCGGCGGCGCGCCGTCGACCACGCAGCCGATCGCGGGCCCGTGGCTTTCGCCGAAGGTCGTGACCCGAAAGAGATGGCCGAAGGTGTTGTAAGACATGAAACCGACAACCGCTTCGCAGTGCTCGCGCCGCCATGGCGCAATTCCGCTCCCGTGTTTAGAGCATTTTCGCTCAAAGGGGACCCCCGGCTCTCGGGAGAAAGCGCGGCCGGCGTCCGCTGTCACGCGCCGCGACCTGTGCGTAACTTCGGCCTGCCGTGAATGGAAATTCATCTGCATGAATAATAGTTAATGCCAATCTGAACGTTCGTTAAGATACTGAAATATAACAACTAATTTTGAAAAAGCAGTGGAACCCGGAGTTCGGTTGTGCTATTGAGGGGTCATCGGCTTGGAATTTCCGGAAATCTCATGCGCCGATCATGAACCCAGGAGGATTGCACCATGGCGAAGAAGAAGAAGAAAAAGAAGAGCTCGTAATTCCCGAAAACGGGGCCTGCGTGTCGCACGCGGGTAATCGGCCTTACCGCCGCAGCAATGCGGCGGCGAAGGCCCGGAAAAATCAAAAAGGCCGGCGCTTGCCGGCCTTTTTTCTTCTGTCGACATGATCGGTGCGGCTGGCCGCGATCAACCGTCAGGCGAAGCGCGTCAACTTCCCCGGCGCGAAGCGGTAGACGACGCCCTGCTCGATGTCGTGAACGGGCGCCGCTGCCGCCGGCTCGATCCCGAGATGCACGATCAGGGTGCGGGCGACGCCGCCATGCGCCACCGCAACCGTATCGCGCGCGACCGTCGCGTGCCACTGCCGCACCCGCACCAGAAGATCCGCATAGCTTTCTCCGCCGGGCGGCACGAAAGCCCATTTGTCGTGCTCGCGCGTGGCCAGCGCGCGGATGTCGGCCTGATCCCGCTGCAGCTCCGCAAAAGTGAAACCCTCCCAGCGGCCGAAGGACAGCTCGGCAAGCCGAGGGTCGGTGCGATACCGGGCCGGGTCGAGGCCGAGCCCGGTCCGCATGAGCTCCATGGTCTCTCTGGCGCGCCCGAGCGGACTCGATACGAAGTCGAAGCCTTCCGGATCGCGGCCGTCGCGCTCGAACAGGGCGCGCATGATCTCGCCGCAACGCGAGGCCTGGCCGCGCCCGAGGGCGTTGAGCGGGATATCGTGCTGACCCTGCAGCCGGCGTTCCGCGTTCCAGTCGGTCTCGCCGTGACGCATGAAGTAGAGCAGCGGCTGCGACATCACGCCCGCGCGTTGCTGGTGTTTGCCTGCGTGCTCGTCACGGGTCTTTGGCCACGGATATATCCGGCGCATCCGGATGTTTCATGCCGACGATGTGATAGCCGGCATCGACATGGTGGATCTCGCCGGTGACGCCGCGCGACATGTCGGAGAGCAGATAGACCGCCGCGTCGCCCACTTCCTCGCCCGACACATTGCGCCGCAGCGGCGCGTTGTACTCGTTCCATTTCAGTATGTAGCGGAAGTCGCCGATGCCCGAGGCGGCCAGCGTCTTGATCGGGCCCGCCGAGATCGCGTTGACGCGGATGTTTTTGCTGCCGAGATCGGCGGCGAGATAGCGCACCGAGGCCTCGAGACCCGCCTTGGCGACCCCCATCACGTTGTAATGGGGCATCCATTTCTCGGCGCCGTAATAGCTGAGCGTCAGCAATGCCCCGCCCTTCGGCATCAGCTTCTCGGCGCGCTGCGCGACCGCCGTCAGCGAATAGCAGCTGATCAGCATCGTCCGGGTGAAATTGTCCTGCGTGGTGTCGACATAGCGGCCATCGAGCTCGCCGCGATCGGAAAACGCCATGGCGTGCACCACGAAATCGAGCGAGCCCCACAGGGTGGAGACCGCCGCGAATGCGGCGTCGATGGTCGCCGGCTCGGTGACGTCGCAATGGCCGACGACGTGGCCGCCGAGCTCCTGCACCAGCGGCTCGACGCGTCGCTTCAGCGCATCGCCCTGATACGTGAAGGCGAGCTCGGCGCCGTGAGCGCGGGCGGCTTTTGCGATGCCCCAGGCGATGGAGCGATTGTTCGCCACCCCCATGATCAGGCCGCGCTTGCCGCGCATGACCCCGGCGGATTCCGGCATGACGCTCCTCGTTTCGGCTGCGCGACGGCCTGCGGGAGCATTTTCCGGCGAGAGGCCGCCCCGACTTCGCCCGGAGCACCGGTTCGCCTGAAAAAATGACCAATGTGCCATCTGGGGCGTGTTCCGATTTGTCGGGACACGCTCCAGGACCCTATGGCATAGGGTTCCCCTGCCTTCAAGCTGGCCGGTCGAGGGGCGTTAACTGCAAGCGCCGCGCGGAATTGTGCTATCCGGAATAGCGTGGCAGGCCCGGTGTTTGACTTTTCGACGGTCGCCGCATCGCGGACCGCGGGCGCGATGGCCGGCAAGGACTTTGGGAACGGACGCTTGAACAGTTTCCGGAACGGCGTCGAGGCGGCGATACCGGCATTGCGCCGGTATGCGCGGGCGCTGACGCGCAACGCGGAAACGGCCGACGATCTGGTTCAGGACACGCTGGTACGTGCGTTGCGTTCCGAGCATCTGTTTCACGGCGGTGACGTGCGGGCCTGGCTTTACACGATCTTGACGAATCTCAACCGCAACCGGCTTCGTTCGCTGGCCCGCCGTCCCGTCATGACGCTGATCGGCGAAGACGACGCGCCGGACATGTCCGGTCCCGAGGCGGGCTCGCGCGATATCGAGCGGGCGCTCGCCAGTCTGGTCGACGATCAGCGCGCGGCGCTCCTGCTGGTCGTGCTCGAAGGCCTCACCTATCGCGAGGTCGCCGAGGTGCAGGGCGTGCCGGTCGGAACCGTGATGTCGCGCCTGGCGCGCGCGCGTGCGCAGATCAGGGCTTATCTGGACGGCGAGCGCCCCGCGCTCCGCCGCATCAAGTGATCAAGAGGTGGCACGATGACTGATCGCGATCTGCCCGTGGCCGAAGACGAGCTTCACGCCTATGTCGACGGCGAGCTTCCGCCCGACCGCCTGGCGGCCGTGGAAGCGTGGCTTTCGACGCACCCGCAGGACATGGCGCGCGTGGCGGCGTGGCGCTCGCTCGCGGATGCCATTCAGGCGCGCTACGGCGTAGTGGCGACCGAACGGGTGCCCGCCCGCCTCAGCCTGCGCCAGATCGAGCGCGCGGGCCGGTCGTGGCGCGGCATCGCGGCGGCGGCCGCGGTCGTGGCCTTTCTGGTCGGCGGGTTGGCGGGCTGGATGGCGCACGGCGCCTCCGCGGCCGTTTCCGGCGCGGCCGCAACGCTCACCACGGATGCGCTCGATGCCCACAAGCTCTACGTGGTGGAGGTGCGCCACCCGGTCGAGGTGCCGGGCAGCGAATCGGCCCACCTGACGCAGTGGCTCTCGAAGCGCGTCGGTTATGAGTTGCGCATCCCCGACCTCGAAAAGGTCGGACTGAAGCTCGTCGGCGGCCGACTGCTGCCGGGACCGCACGGCGCCGCCGCCTTCTTCATGTATGAGGGAAAATCCGGCGAGCGCTTCACGCTCTACAGCACGCGCGCGGACGGACCGGACACCGCCTTGCGCTATAACGCGGCGGGACCCATCGCGGCGCTCTCCTGGGCGGACGGCGCGGTCGGCTATGTGGTGAGCGGCGAGGCGGATCGCGACCGGCTGCACCGGGTCGCGGAAATCGCCTACGCCCAGCTCGAGCGGGCGCCAGCGCGATAGCGGTTCGACTGCGAGGCCGGGAGCGATGGTGCTGGCCGCTCCCGCCGCGGACGGTCCGCACCTTTCGGCGCGCGGCTCGCTGGTTCAGGTGTTAAAATACCTCCCGCGATCTAAATCATCTCCCAGAGTACCGCCGACAACGCATTATTTACCTAGATGGCCGATCCATGGAACTGCGCTCGGGAGGGTTCCATGCTCAATCGGCTGTCGGCCAACGTGCTGCTCAAATCCACCATCGCCACGATGGCCGTCGCTGTCGTCGTCATGCTGACGTTGAACGCCTGGGACTGTTGGCGACGCCTCTCCGACGCGAGCCGGATCGCGGTCGTGGCGGACGCCTCCGGGTTTGCATTCAAGGTCTTGCACAATCTGCGCACCGATCGCGCCACCACATTCCGCGAGCTCAACAGCGACCAGACCATGGACCCGACAATCGAAAAATACGTCCGCGGCATTCGCGATTCCGAAATGCCGGCTTTGCAGTCCGCGCTCGGGATCTTGGAGTCGATCGATTTCGCCGACCGGGCCACGCTGCTCCCCGAGTTGCAGCGGGAGCACAAGTCGATGACGGCGCTGCATGCCGAAACCTGGCAGGCCTTCACCAAGCCGAAGGCGGCCCGGCGCGAAGGATTGGCCAAGGAATACATGGACGAGACCGCCAGGCTGCTCGATACGCTGGACAAGGTGTCGGCGCGCATCTTCGCATCCGTCAAAGGCAAGGACGCCTTCGTCGACCAGATGATGACGATGAAACAGCTGGCCTGGCGGGTACGCAACGGCGGCGGCGACGCCTCGCTGATGGTGTCCAACGGCCTCGCGGCCGGACGCCTTCCGCCCGACGCGCGCGAGAAATATGCGGGTTTCGTCGGCGGCGCCGAGGCCATTTGGGCGGGCCTGCTCGATATGGCGGCCGGAACGCAGCTGCCCCCTCGCCTCACCGAGGCGATCGCGAACGCGAAAAACATCTATTTCGGAAACGAATACACCGGCAAGCGCGACAGCCTCTTCAAGGCGCTGGCGGCCGGCGAGAAGCCGTCGATGACGGCGAATGAATGGACGCCCTTCACGGTCGGAAACCTCGCGCGCCTGCTCACCGTCGCCGAGGGCACGCTCGACGCCGCCAAGGACCACGCCGTGGCGCAGCGCGACGCGGCAATGCGCGATTTGATCATTGAGCTCATGTTGCTGGCCGCGGCCATCACCCTCGCGGCCGGCGGCATGACCGCGGTCACCCGTCGCGTCATCAATCCCTTGCGGGCCATTCAGGAGGCGATGCTGCGGGTCGCGCGCGGCGACCTCGCCGCGGAGGCGGCATTCATCGATCGCACCGACGAGATCGGCGCGCTCGCGGGCGCGCTCGGAACCTTCAAGCAGAACGCCGTCGAGAAGGCGCGGATCGAGGACGAGCAGCGCGACCGGCATGCGCAAGCGGCGGCGCGCCAGCAGGCCACGGAAGGCGCGATCGTCGCCTTCGAAAGCCACATGCGCGAGGGCATCGAGGCGCTGGCGCAGGCCGCCGGCCAGATGCGCGAAACCTCGGAGAAAATGTCCGCGACCTCCGCGCAGACCAACACGCAGGCCAAGACGGCCGCCGAGGCGTCCGAGGAAGCCTCGGTCAACGTCCAGACCGTCGCGGCGGCATCCCACGAATTGAGCGCATCGATCGCCGACATCGGCCGGCAGGTCGTGCATGCGACCGGCATCGCCGGCCGCGCGGTCGAGGAAACGCGCGAGACCGACGGCACGGTGCGCGGCCTGGCGGAAACCGCCGAGCGCATCGGCGAGGTGGTCAAGCTGATCAACGATATCGCGGGCCAGACCAACTTGCTGGCGCTCAATGCCACCATCGAGGCGGCACGCGCGGGCGAGGCCGGCAAGGGCTTTGCGGTGGTGGCCTCGGAGGTCAAATCGCTCGCCAATCAGACGGCGAAAGCCACCGAGGAAATCTCGGCGCAGATCGCGGCGGTGCAAAAGGTCGCCAAGGACGCCATGGGCGCGATCAAGGGCATCGGCAGCACCATCAGCGAGGTCAGCGCGGTCGCGACCACGATCGCGTCGGCGGTGGAACAACAGGGCGCCGCCACGCAGGAGATCACCCGCAATACGCAGGAAGCGGCGCGCCGCACCAAGGACGCATCGGCCGGCATCGCAGGCGTCAGCGCCGGCGCCGATGCCACCGGAGCGGCGGCGCAGAATGTCAGGTCGGCCGCCGAAACTCTCGGCGTGCAAACCGAGCAGCTGCGCGGGCAGGTCCACGACTTCCTGGCCAAGATCCGCGCCGCATAGACTCGCGGACTGGCCCGCGCGATCCCGAAAGGTCCGCGCCGCAAGGGCGCGACGCGCGCGCTCAGCCCATGTCCTTGCGCGGATCGTAGGGGTTGGTGTCGCGCCATTTGCGCATCAGCTCGTCGAGCGCCGGATCCTTGTTGTCGGGCAGCACGATGGTGACCTTCGCGAGCAGGTCGCCGGCCCCGCCTTTGCCCGGCAGCCCCTTGCCCTTGAGCCGGAAGGTGCGGCCGCTGCTGGTGCCGGCGGGAATCGCGAGCGACACCGCGCCGTCGAGGGTGGGCACCCGCACCTTGGCGCCGAGCACCGCCTCATAAAGCGTGACCGGCAGCTCGATCCGCAGATTAGCGCCCTCGCGCGTGAACAGCGGATGCGCCGCGATCGTGACCGTGATGAGCGCGTCGCCGACCGCGCCCGGCCCGGGCAGGCCCTGCCCTTTGAGCCGGATCTGCTGCCCGTCGGTGAGACCCGCCGGAATCTTGACGTCCACTTCCTTGCCGTTCGGCAGGTGCACGCGGCGCGCACCGCCTTTCGCGGCCTCGGCGAGCGAGATGGTCACCGGCACCGTGACGTCGCGGCCGCCGGGCGGCGCGCCGAAATCATCCGGCTCGAACTCGAAGCTCGTGCGCCGGCCCGCTGTTCCGCCGAACATGCCCTTGAGGACGTCCTCGAAGCCGCCAAATCCGCCCGCGCGGGCGCCTCCCCGCCGGAAGGCTCCGCCGCCCGGAAAGGTCGTCTCGAAATCCTCCGCCTGCCCGAAGCCGCGGGCGCCCGGTTGCTGGCGGAAGCCCTCGAAGCCCTGAAAACGCGGCTTGCCCTCGGCGTCGATCTCGCCGCGGTCGAACGCCTTTCGCTTCGAACCATCGCTCAGGATTTCGTAAGCCGTATTGAGCTCACCGAAACGCTGCGCCGCTTTCGGGTCGTTCTTGTTGGCGTCCGGATGCAGTTTCTTGGCGAGCCGCCGATAGGCGCTCTTGATGGCCGCAGCTTCCGCTGACCGCGGCACCCCCAGCACGTCATAGGGGTCGCGCATAATTGGAAAACTCCAAATCCTTCAATCCGCCGGAACAGAACCCCGGCCCCTGGTTGTCGAATGTGGGGCCTGCGCGGGCGCTTCGCAATGCGGAATCCGGGCCGGACCCGAAGCCGGGTGGCTAACACACGGGCGGCGTCAGGTTGTTTTCTTCCACGGCCGCATGGCGCGGACTTCCCACTTGCCCTGATGGATGCGGCATCCCTCGCCCTGCAGCCACGATTCGGTGCCCTGGCGCACATAGCTGGCGAGGAAATCGCGGCACACGAAGCCGTCCTGGGTGTAGGCCGCCGCGATCGGCGTGACCGTTCCGCGGGCGCCGGTGCGCGGATTTTCCCACGGCACGCTGGTGGTCTTGCCGTCCTTGGCGAGCGCTTCGCTGGCCGCGGCCCGTGCAAAAGCGAGATCGCCGTCCGCCGGTAATTCGCCGGCGGCCGCGGCCGGCGCGGCCGCCGACACGGGCCTCGCCGCGACCGCACCGGTGACTTCGGGTTTCGGGGGGTCCTGCCCGAACAACGATCCGAGCTGATAGGAGAAGCTGCACGCGCCCGCCGGCAGGGCAAGCATCAGCACGGCGGCCAGCCGCAGCGGGCGCCATATGCTCGACCCGGCGGTTCCGTTATAACGGAGCCACCGGGACGCCGATGCTGGCTCCGGACCGGCTACGAGACCGTTTTGAGAAATGTCTGACACGGCTCCGATAACACACCCGAGTTGGTTAACGTCTGGTGACTTTGCCGACGCCGACGAGCCGTTGCGGCTGTTCGCCGCTTGGTTCGAGGACGCCAAGCAGGCCGAGCCGGTGGATCCCGACGCCATGGCGCTCTCGACGGTCGATGGCGACGGTCTGCCGAACGTAAGGATGGTGCTCCTGAAAGGCTTCGACGACCGGGGATTCGTGTTCTACACGAACCAAGCCAGCCAAAAGGGGCAGGAATTGGCCGCTCGTGCGGCGGCCGGTGCGGTTTTTCATTGGAAGTCGCTCAAGCGGCAGGTCCGCCTGCGTGGACCGGTGGTCGAGGTTGCGGCCGCCGAAGCCGATGCCTATTTCGCGACTCGCGCGCGCTTGTCGCAGATCGGCGCCTGGGCGAGCAAGCAGTCCGCGCCGCTCGAAAGCCGCCTCGCCTTCGAGAAATCACTCGCGCTCGCGACCGCCCGCTACGCTGTGGGCACCGTGCCGCGTCCACCCTTCTGGGTCGGCTACCGCATCGTGCCGCTGATCATGGAGTTTTGGCAGGATCGCCCCTATCGGCTGCACGACCGGGTCGAATTCCGCCGCACCGCGCCGGATAGCCCCTGGATCAAGACTCGCTTGTACCCTTGAGCTAGCATGACCGAAGCGGTTCCATCCCGGATCAAGCCCGGGACCGGCCTTTGCCGGAAATGCCGCGATATCCGGAGAATCCCGACTCGATGACGACCTCGCAATCCAATCATCCGCGCCGCACGCTGCTCCTGACCGGAGCGAGTCGCGGCATCGGCCACGCGACGGTCAAGCGTTTCTCGGCCGCCGGCTGGCGCGTCATCACCTGCTCGCGCCACGCTTTCCCGGAAAATTGCCCCTGGGAGATGGGACCGGAGGATCATATCCAGGTCGATCTCGCCGATCCCGATTCGACGCGCGCGGCCATCGCCGAGATCAAGAACCGGCTCGATCACGGCGAGCTGCACGCCCTCGTCAACAACGCGGCGATCTCGCCCAAGGCCGAAGGCGGCGCGCGCCTCAGCGCGCTCGACACCACGCTCGACGTGTGGGAGCACGTCTTTCACGTGAACTTCTTCGGGCCGATCATGCTGGCCCGCGGCCTGGTCGAAGAGCTGAAGGCGGCGAAAGGCTCCGTCGTCAATGTCACCTCGATCGCGGGCTCGCGCGTGCATCCCTTCGCCGGAGCCGCCTATTCGACCTCGAAGGCGGCGCTTGCCGCCCTCACCCGCGAGATGGCGCATGATTTCGGCCCGCTTGGCGTGCGCGTCAATGCGATCGCGCCGGGCGAGATCGACACCTCGATTCTCTCGCCCGGCACCGAGGAGATCGTCGCCCATCAGATTCCGATGCACCGGCTGGGAACGCCCGACGAGGTCGCCAAGATCGTCTACGTGCTGTGCACCGAAACCTCGTCCTATGTGACCGGGGCGGAAATCCACATCAACGGCGGCCAGCACGTCTAGGGATTTCGTTACAGCCACTTCTTCCACTTGAAGAACATATACGGCAGGGCGGCCGCCACCAGCATCAGGGCGATCGCCAGCGGATAGCCGAAGGTCCATTCGAGCTCCGGCATGTGCCTGAAATTCATGCCGTAGATCGAGGCGACCAGCGTGGGCGGCATCAGCACCACGGCCGCGACCGAAAAGATCTTGATGATATTGTTCTGTTCCAGGCTCACCACGCCGAGCATGGCGTCGAGCAGGAACTGGATCTTGCTCGACAGATAGGTGGCGTGGTCGGAGAGCGATTGGATGTCGCGCTGCATGCCCTTGAGCTGCGCCTTCGGCTCCTTGGCCCAGCGCATGGTATCGGCCTCGTTGGCGAGAAAGAGCAGAAGGCGTCCGATCGACACCAGGCTTTCGCGCACTTTCGAGGTAAGATCGCCCTTGCGTCCGATCGTCTTGAGAATGTCGGTGTAGCTGCGCGAGCGCACCGGCAAATCTTCGGGCTCGAAGATATCGTGCGACACCTGATCGACGTCGCCGCTGATCCGCTCGAGAATGTCGGCGGCGCGGTCGATCACCGCATCGAGCAGCTCCATCATCACCGCCTCGCCCGTGATCGAGGGCGGGCACAGCCGCCCGAGCTTGGTTCCCACGATGGTGAACGGAAGCGGTTCGTCATAACGCACCGTGATGAGCCGGTGGCCGGCGAGAATGAAGGTCACCGCCGTGGTCTTGGGAGCATCGGTCTCCGATTGGCACATCAGGGTCGCGGTCATGTAGCGCGCCCCGTTCTCGACATAGAGACGGCTGGTGACCTCGATCTCCTGCATTTCCTCGCGCGTCGGAACCGCAATGCCGAGCGCACGCTCGACCTTCTTGTCCTCGAGCGAGGTCGGCATGACGAGATCGATCCAGACCGCGCCTTCGGGAAGCTCCTCGGCGCTCTCGACCGATTTGCGCTCGAGCGAATTTCCGCGCGGAACATATACCGTGAGCATGCCCATCCCCACCGGCTGCCGGGCAGTAAAGTCATGATCCGGGCGAAATGTCACGACCCGCGCAGGGGCCGCATGGGGGCGGCGCGCGACAACATTCCGGCGCGCATTGACGCGGCCGATGGATCGGCTGGATGGCAGCGATTCGAACTGCGCCGGTCAGCGCGGCGCGCGCTCTTTAGGCCTTCGACTTGGTCGCGGCCTGCTTGCTGTCGCGATTATTGGCGGACTTGGCTTCACCCTGATAGCGCACGGCCGCCGCGACGGCGGAGATCCCGATCTTCTGGTAGCGCCGGTCGAGGTCCCCGCGGACGCCGCCACGGCTTTCATAACCCCCTGAAACTTCCAGCAAACTCGCGTATTTTTCCACCGTTTCCTCCGTTGAGTGTCTCGTTGTACCTCCAGCGCAATCTCAACCGTGACATCGGCGGAAATGGGCTGAAAAAGGCACCATTAAGCGGCATTCCGCCCCCCAGGGCGACATCCTGACTACAGCGCACGAGGGTGAACGGACCATTAAGGGGTCGCGCGTAGGCTCATGAAAGCGGCGGCAGGGCGGAACGCGGCGGCGGTCGGGTAGTATCATGCCGAGTGTCGCGTCGGCCGGGCCTAAACTGCGGCATTCCTGCAACAGGTGACGAGGCTTGGTCGCCAGACCGGGCCTCATGCCTGGAACCGGGGCTGGCTTTGAGTTAGACAGAGTCCGTTCCGATGACTCGGGGGCCGGGCGTTCGTATTGGTGGACGACAGGTGAAGCAATGAAGTTGGCGAATGGGTTCACATTGGTTGCGTTGGGTCTGCTGATGGCCGGCTGCGTGCAGTCGACGCTCGAACCCGCGTCGGAAGCCGGCATGAAGCCGCGCGACAAGGAATTGCTCGCGAAGGCGCCGTATGAGCGGGTGGCGCTCCCCGAGATGTATCGGCGGCATGTCGTCGACTTTCACCGCAAGGAAGCGCCCGGGACCATCGTGGTCGATACCGACGCGCGCTACCTCTATTTCGTGTTGGCGCCGGGCAAGGCGATTCGCTACGGCGTGACCGTGGGCGAGGACGCCCAGATCTGGTCGGGCGTCGCCAAGATCGGCAGCATGACCGAGTGGCCGTCGTGGACGCCGACGCCGGGCGAGCATCAGCGCCTCGGCAATATCCCGAAATTCGTGAGCGGCGGACCGCATAACCCGATGGGCGCGCGCGCCCTCTATTTGTTCGCCAACGGCAAGGACACGCTGTTCCGCATCCACGGCACCAACCAGCCGGAATATATCGGCTCGGCCATCTCGTCGGGCTGCATCCGAATGACCAACGAGGACGTCATCGACCTCTACAATCGGGTGAAGGTCGGCAATCCAGTCGTGGTGCTGGCGCCGGGCCAGGGCGACTCGCCGGCCAACCCACGGGTCGCCTTCTCGTTCGGCCGCGACGGCTGAGCCCGGCTGTTTCGATTTCAACAGCGGCGCCGCCCTCGGGCGGCGCCGTTTTGCTTTGAGAAGCCCGCGATCAGCCGAGATCGATCCGCACGATCTCCGGCGGCACGCCGAGGCGGATCGGCACGTTGCTGCAGCCAAGGCCGCCCGACACGATCATGTGCCGGTCCTGCTCGACGATGTGGCCATAGGCGAAGCGCGCCCCGTAGGCCGATGGCACGTATTGCGGCCATACGAACGGCAGGCGGATCTGGCCCCCATGGGTGTGGCCGGCGAGGGTCAGAGACACCCGCTCCGGCACCTCGGTGAAAATGTCCGGTTCGTGCACCATCAGAATCACCGGATGGCCGGTATCGACCTGCGCGAGCGTGTGCGGCAGATCATCCTCGCCTTTGAACTGATGGCGGCCCAGCGGATGCGCAAGCTGATCGCCCACGCCAGCGAGCCAGAAGCGCCGGTCCGCGTCTCCCATCAACACCGCCTTGTTTTCCAGAACCGGGATACCGACCCGCGCGAGCGCGGTCCTGACGCCGGCGATGTCGTACCACCAGTCATGATTGCCGAAGATCGACCAGACCCCGAGCCGCGCCTTCAGGCGCGCCAGCTCGGCCGCCCACACCGGATGCGGAACGCGCTCGGTGACGAAGCGATGGGTGGCGAAATAATCTCCCATCAGGAGGACAATGTCCGAATTCAGCAGATTGGCGGTCTCGACGATCTGGCGAATCTGGCTCACCGGCATGTTCGGGCCGCCGGCATGGAGATCGGCGATCACGCTGATGGAAAGACGCATGCCCACGGGCCAGCGCGGCGGCGTCAGCCGATAACGCGTCACCAGCAGGCTTTCGGCCTCGATGCCGGCCCCGTAGCCGACGGTCGCGAGGCCGGCGAACCCCAAGGCGCCGAAGGCGCGGATGACCCGGCGCCGGCTGATGCCGGGGCGCAGCCCCGGACGATCGGCCGGCGGCGCCAGCAAGGAATGGCGGACCGTGGACATCGGAATCAGTGATAGCCGCGACCCGTGAACGGAGGGTTCACGAATCCGCACAGGCGGCTTAAGCCCCGTCAGACCAGTAGCCGCTCGCGCTTTGCCCAATCGAGGGTGCGGTCGAGCGCGCGGGCGAGGCGCCCGAACAGCTCATCGGTTTCGTCGGCCGAGATGATCAGCGGCGGGCAGACCGTGACCGTGTCGCCGATGACGGCGCGCACGATCAGGCCTTCTTCCTCGGCGAGGCGCACACAGCGGGCGGCCACGCCCTGCTTGGGGTCGAAAGCGCGCTTGGAGCGCTTGTCGGCGACGAGCTCGAGGCCACCCATCAGCCCCAACCCGCGCGCCTCGCCGACCAGCGGATGCTCGCCGAGCCTCTTGAGATGCTGCTGGAACTGCGGGATGCGCGCTGCCGCGCGGTCGAAGATCTTGTCGCGCGCGTAGATCTCCAGCGTCTTGACCGCCACCGCGGCCGCCACCGGATGGCCCGAATAGGTGAAGCCGTGGTGGAACCCGCCCAGCTTGCGACTCTCGGACAGCAGCGCCTGATACATGACCTCCGGCAGCATCACGCCGGCGATCGGCAGGTAGGCCGACGACAACGCCTTGGCGACCGACAGCGCATGCGGACGAAACCCGAGCGCCTCGCAGCCGAAATTGCGCCCCAGCCGGCCGAAGCCGCAGATCACCTCGTCCGAGATGACGTAGAGATCATGCGCCGCGCACACCCGCCCGATCTTCTCGAAATAGGTCTTCGGCGGCACGATCACGCCGCCCGCGCCCATCACCGGCTCGGCCACGAAGGCCGCGACGGTGTCGGGTCCCTCGCGCTGGATCAAGGCTTCGAGCTCG
>Ga0208981_1000035_pt1 | contig 15127 bp, 12 predicted proteins | sample MedBloCAOM1_M1_FD_187839 | JGI IMG/M metagenome (GOLD analysis project Ga0208981, IMG submission 187839) | Forest soil microbial communities from El Dorado National Forest, California, USA - Mediterranean Blodgett CA OM1_M1 (SPAdes) (version 2) | ecosystem: Environmental > Terrestrial > Soil >... | reverse complement strand
CTCGTGCAGTCCGGCGCGTTGCGCGGCGCGCCAGCGTCGCTCGCCGGCGACCAGCTCAAAATCGGTGCCCGGCTCGCTGCCCTCGCCCTCCACCGGCCGCACGAGCAAGGGCTGGATCACGCCTTTTTCGCGGATCGACTGAACCAGCCCGTCGAGCTCGGTTTCGGCGAAGCGCCGCCGCGGCTGGAACGGCGACGGCCGGATCGCCTCGATCGGCACCGCGCGCGGCGTGCCCGGCCCGGCGATGACCCGCGCGCCGCCCTCGCCGAACAGCGCCGCCAACCCACGGCCGAGGGGCGCCCGTTTCGGCCGGTCGCTCATGCTGCGGCCTCCGCGCCCGTCCCGCGCCGCATCATCTCGCCGGCGAGCTGGATATAGGCCTGCGACCCGGCGCAGCGCGGGTCGTAAAGCAGTACCGGCATGCCGTGCGACGGCGCCTCCGAGATCCGCACATTGCGCGGGATCATCGTCGTGTAGACCTTGGCGCCGAAATGGCGCCGCACATCGGCGGCGACCAAATCGGACAGATTGTTGCGCTGGTCGTACATCGTCAGCAGCACTCCTTCGAGCGCGAGGCGCGGGTTCAGCCCTTGCTGCACCCGCTCGACCGTGCGCATCAACTGCGCCAGGCCTTCGAGCGCGTAGAACTCGCATTGCAGCGGCACCAGCACCCGCTCGGCGCCAACCAACGCGTTGATCGTCAACAGGTTCAGTGATGGCGGGCAGTCGATCAGCACCTCGTCGAAAGCGCCGACCCAGCCGCGGATCATGTTGGCGAGCAGGAATTCGCGCCGCTCTTCCTGGCCCATCTCCAATTCGATGCCCGCGAGATCGGCCGAGGCCGGCACCAGAAACAGGCGCGGCACCGCCGTCGCGACGATGACCGAGTCCAACCCGCTGTCGCCGCGCAGCAAATCATAGGTCGTCAGCCCGCGGGCTTCGACGGCAAAGCCGAGCCCGGTGCTGGCATTGCCCTGCGGATCGAGATCGATGACCAGCACGCGGCGGCCGGCTTCGGCAAAGGCGGTCGCGAGATTGACCGCCGTCGTGGTCTTGCCGACACCGCCCTTTTGATTCGCGATTGCGATGATGCGCGCGCGGCGCCCCCCGGCTACGGCGCGCGGCTCACCCTCCCCCCTGAGGCTCACGGGCGATTTGCTCCAGCTTAAGGATGACCCCCCTCGGGTCGGCGCGGCTGGGATGCCGCGCCGCACTCATTCTCCATTCGCGACGCGCCGCGGTCAATTCTTCCTCGACGTGCTCGCCTTTGAGGAACAGGCACACCGTGTTCGGCCCGATAAACCGCTCTGCCAATGGGAGAAGCTTGTCGAGCGGCGCGCAGGCGCGCGCGGTCACGACGTCCGCCGGCGGCGCCTTCACGGTCTCGATTCGGGAATCGAGGATCGTGACCGGCGCGTTCGCGATTCGTGCGGCCTCGCGCAGAAACACGCATTTGCGGGCGTCGCTCTCGACCAGTTCGACCCCCGGCACGCCGAGGATCGCCAATACCAGCCCGGGAAAGCCGGCGCCGCTGCCGAGATCGACGAGATGGCGCGTCTTGTTCGGAATAAGGGGCAGCAGCTGCGCCGAATCGAGAAAATGGCGGCGCCACAGATCGCCGAGCGTATTGCGGCTGACCAAATTGATGCGCCCCGCCCAGCGCCGCAGCAATTCGGCATAGGCATCGAGCCGCGCCAATGTTTCACGTGAAACACCGGTCAGCCCGGCAAAGCCGTCGGGAGTGAGCGGAGTCACGCGGCCCGCGGTTCCGGCCGGCGCTTCACATACTGCAACAGCGCCACCAGCGCCGCCGGGGTGACCCCCGAGATCCGCGCCGCGGCGCCCAACGTCGCGGGCCGCGCGGCCGCCAGCAGGCCGGCGGCGCCGGCCAGAAAATCCCTGCGCGTCACCATTGGAGCCTCCGTTCCGCTGCGATGCCGATGCGCGGCTTCCTTAATCGTAGAACTGCGGAAGACCCTGCCCGCATTCGATAACGTAGAGCCGTTCGGCCGTGCCGGCGGCTTGCTGCGGCTGCGCCGGCGTCGAGATGGCGGCGGCGCACAGCGCGAGCGCGACGGCCGCTTTCGGGGTCGATCTCATGCCATTCCTCCCACGTCGGCTTTTTTTAAGTGTAACGTCGGTCGCGTGGAATTTGCCAGCGCTTGATCCCGGACGCGGGAAATTGCACCGCCAGCCGGCGGCGCGAGCGGACTCACCAAACGGAATCGCAAAGACAAAAAAGCCGGCCTTTCGGCCGGCTTTTTCGCCGGGCGCCTGTCGTCAGGCACCCACCCCCCGCCCCAAAATCAGCGATGCTTGCGCGCCACCTTGATAGCCCGCGGCGGCGGCACCGAATCGCGCTCCGGATGGGCGTCGAAATAGGCGTGCATGATCCAGCCGCCGATGAATGGCACGATGCAATCCGCGATCATCACATGCGCCTCGCGCCGCGTGAGCTCGCGTTGCACCACGATCCCGCTCACGATCGGCGTGAGCGCCATGCAGCCGACGGTCGTAAGACCCCAGGCGCCGAGCTGAGTGATCCGATGCCCCCCGCCGCCTGCGTTTCTGACCGCGAAATAGGCCCCGGTCGTGGCGAGGCCGACGCCAATGCTCGGAATGATCAGCTCGGGATCGCCACGAAACAAGCGGAATCCCTCCTGGGCGCGGGCGCTTTGCGCCATCAGCACCAGAGCGCCGGCGAGTATCGCAACACAGAAAGTCAGTTTTTTCATTTCGATCCCCAGGGCCATGCAATGGAGCAGGGCCCGCCGATATTGACGACGCGACCATGTAGATGTGAACCGCGTCGGTTAGTCGAGGCCATCGGGAGGCTGCGGCCGAAAGTTTTTTCGAGTGATCCCAAAATGCCACACTGTTTTCCACAGAGCCCCGGCGGGCTCTGCGCACCCCTCACCGCACCAATTCCCGCATCGCCCGATCAAGCCCCTCGAGCGTGAGCGGATACATCCGCCCGCCGAGCAGCTGGCGCATCGCGCGGATCGACTGGGTGTAGTCCCACTGGCTTTCCGGCACCGGGTTGAGCCAGACGCAGGCCGGATAGGTCCGCGTGACGCGGTTCACCCATGCCTCGCCGGGCTCCGGATTCATGTGCTCGACCGAGCCGCCCGGCATGACGATTTCATAAAGGCTCATCGAGGCGTCGCCGACGAAAATCACCTTGTAGTCGTGCGGATAGGTGTGCAGCACGTCCCAGGTCGGCGTCGTGTGGTCGAAGCGCCGCCGGTTCTCCTTCCACACCCGCTCATACAGGCAGTTGTGGAAGTAGAAATGCTCCATGTGCTTGAATTCGGTGCGCGCCGCCGAGAACAGTTCCTCGGTGGTCTTGATGTGCCAGTCCATCGAGCCGCCGACGTCGAAGAACAGCAGCACCTTCACGGCGTTGTGCCGCTCCGGGCGCATGTGGATGTCGAGATAGCCCTTGTGGGCGGTCTCGCGGATGGTGTGGTCGAGGTCGAGCTCTTCCGGCACGCCGGTGCGGGCGAATTTGCGCAGGCGGCGCAGCGCGATCTTGATGTTGCGGGTGCCGAGCTCGACGTCGTCGTCGAGGTCCTTGAACTCGCGCTTGTCCCAGACCTTGACGGCGCGGAAATTGCGGTTGGCGTCCTGCCCGATGCGCACGCCTTCCGGATTGTAGCCATAGGCGCCGAACGGCGAGGTGCCCGCCGTGCCGATCCACTTGCTGCCGCCCTGGTGGCGACCCTTCTGCTCGGCGAGGCGCCGGCGCAGCGTCTCCATGAGCTTGTCGAGACCGCCCATGGCCTCGATCTCTTTCTTCTCCTCGTCGGTGAGATATTTCTCCGTGAGCTTCTTGAGCCATTCGGCCGGGATGTCCGCGGTCGCGGCCTCCGCGACGAGCTCCAGGCCCTGGAACACCTTGCCGAAGACGCGGTCGAACTTGTCGAGGTTGCGCTCGTCCTTCACCAGCGTGGCGCGCGACAGATAATAGAAGTCCTCGACCCGGCGCGACGCGAGGTCGGCCTCCATCGCCTCCATCAGGGTCAGGTACTCGCGCAGCGTCACCGGCAGGCCGGCGGATTTCAGCTCATGGAAGAAAGCGACGAACATGGCGGCCGCATTAGAGCATGTTCGCGCGGCGTCGGCACCGGCGGGCTGCAAAAAATGACCGACGCCCAATCCGCTTCTTTCGCTCCGGCCTGCGCCACGATGAGCCCCGCCATGCGCGGCGCTCGGTCGCATCAGGCACGTGGCGCGGCCGAAGGTTTTTGCCGGTGGGGCGGTAGACCGCGACCGCAAAGTTTTGCGACTATGCGGCCTCATCTGCTCGAACAAGAAAGCTCAGGGAGAATCGACCGTGCGAATACGCTTGCTCGTCGGCGCGGCGCGCACGGGTGCGCTCCTCATAAGCGCGGCGCTCGCTGGCGCCGCCAGCGCGCAGGCGCAGGATTTTCCCAGCCGGCCGATCCGCGTATTCGTCGGCTTCGGCCCCGGCTCGGGCGCCGACATCACGGCCCGCGTGGTCGGCGCCCGCATGAGCCAGATCCTCGGCCAGCAGATCGTGGTCGAGAACAAGACGGGCGCCGGCTCGAGCCTTGCGGCCGAGGCGGCCGCGCGCGCCCCCAAGGACGGCTATACCCTGTTGATGGCGACCATCTCGCAGCCGATCAACGCGGCGGTGGTGCCGAATCTCACCTTCGATTTCGTCAAGGATTTTGCGCCCATCGCGCTCATATCCACCACCCCGAACCTGCTGGTGGTGCACCCCTCGATCGGGGTCAAGAGCGTCAAGGAGCTGATCGCGCTCGCCAAGGAGAAGCCGGACTCGCTGTCCTTCGGCTCCTCGGGTGTCGCCACCGGCACGCATCTGTCGGCCGAGCTGTTCAAGGTGCTCACCGGCGTGAAGATGGTTCACGTGCCCTATGGGGGCAGCGCCCAGGCGGTCACCGATCTGCTCGCCGGCCGCATCCAGCTCTTGTTCTCGCCGGCCTCCACCGTGATCCAGCATGTGCACGACGGCAAGCTGGTGGCGCTCGCCGCGACCGAGGCCAAGCGCGCCGCCATCGCGCCCGAGGTTCCCACCATGGCGGAAGCAGGTCTCCCCGGCTTCGCGACCGGGCTGTGGTTCGGCCTGCTCGCGCCGGCCGGCACGCCGCGCGAGGCGATCGACAAGATCTCTGCCGCCGCCAACGAGGCGCTCAAGGCAGACGAGGTCGGCAAGGCGCTGCACCCGCAGGGCATCGATCTCCTGGGCGGAACGCCCGATGACTTCGCGCGCTATATCGACGGCGAGATGAAACGCTGGGACTCGGTCGCGCGCGCGGCCGGACTGAAAAAATAATAAATGGCCCGCCGGAGGACACCCATGAAAAGGCTCCATCGAGTCGCCGCGCTTCTGTCGATCGCCCTCGCCGCGACGGCGACGGCCGGCCGGGCCGACGATTATCCGTCGCGCCCCGTGCGCGTCATCGTGGGTTTCACGCCCGGGGCCTCGGCCGACATCACGGCGCGCATCGTCGCCAACCGCATGGGCCAGATTCTCAACCAGCAATTCGTGGTCGAGAACAAGCCGGGCGCCGGATCGAATCTCGCCGCCGACTTCGTCGCCCATGCCCCCAAGGACGGCTATACGCTGCTGATCGGCACCTCCGCCAATCTGACCAATGCGGTGATCACGCCCAATCTCGGCTTCGATTTCGTCAAGGACTTCGCGCCGATCGCGCTCGCCACGACGGCGCCGATCATCCTCGCGGTCCACCCCTCGCTCGGGGTCAATTCCGTGCAGGAGCTGATCGCGCTCGCCAAAGCGAAGCCGGGCGAGATCTTCTATGCCTCGACCGGCGTCGGGGCGGCGCCGCATCTTTCCGGCGAGCTGTTCAACGCGCGCGCCGGAATCAAGACCGTGCACGTGCCCTACCAGGGCAGTCCGCAAGCGGTCACCGACCTGATCGCCGGCCGCACCTCGATGATGTTCTCGCCCGCCTCCGCGGTCATGCCGCATATCGAGTCGGGCGCCCTCAAGGGTCTCGCCTCGGCGGCGAGCAAGCGGCCGAGCATCGCGCCCGGCCTGCCGACCATGGCGGAGGCCGGCCTGCCTGATTTCGACACCAGCATCTGGTTCGGGCTGATGGCCCCGCTCGGCACGCCGCCCGAGGTCATCGACAAGCTCGCGCGTGCGGTCAACGACGCGCTCACGTCGAACGAGGTTCTGAGCAGCCTCAAGACGCAGGGATTCGACACCCTCGGCGGCAGCCCCGAAGAGTTTGCCCGCACCATCACCCGGGACGTGGCGCGCTGGACCATCGCGGCGCAGGCCGCGGGGATGCGGAAGTAGCAAGTAGCGAGTAGGGAATAGCGAGTAGTCCTCCAACAATGCCTTTTCGCTATTCGCTATTCGCGATTCCCTATTCGCCCTCCCCCCTGCGCTCTTCGTCACGCCCTACCCTCTCCGCCATGCTGCCGCCCCGATCTTGCGGCGCATTGCCATGAACCCATCCCATGACGAATGGGTCATTTGCGCCCGACAGCCCACGAGAATCCCGATGCGTCACGTCACCTTCCGCCGCCTGTCGCGCCCATTGGCGGCGATCGGCGCGCTCCTGTTCGTCGGACTGGCCGGCGCCCCGGCCGCCGCTCAGCTCGCCATCACGCCGGGCGACGTCGCGACCAATGTCGGCATTTCCTGGGAGGTGAAGAACCGCTTCCGCCTGTTTCGCGACGCCAAGGACTTCAACCGGCACGTCGCGGTGACGGGCGCAGGCGGTATCCTGGCCGCCGAGCAGGCGCTCGCGCAGGAGACGGCGGGCCGCGGCTGGGCGCGCGACATGGTGGCCCGGTTGTGCGTCGACGGCGCCGGCCGCATCCTCGAGACTTGCCAGCGCGACGGGGTGCGCGAATCTTATCTCGCTCCGGTCGACCATCCGGTGTCGGTCCGGCTTTCGGGCGAGGTCCCGTCCGACGCGACCTGCGCGTGGTCGTTCGACAATGGCGAAAGCCCGGCCCAGACCTTGACGGCCAGCTGCCGCGAGGACGTGAACCTGCGCGCGCGCTACGGCAAGCCGACCGCGGTCACGGTCGAGTTTGCGACGCCGGGAGGCGCGGCGCGCCGGGCCAGCGGCGAGATCCAGGTGCGCGATCTTCTGATCGCCGGAATGGGCGATTCGGTCGCGTCCGGCGAAGGCGATCCGGACCGCCCGGTCGCGCTCGCGGATGACGGCTTCTGCTTCCGCAATTTCTTCGCCACCGGCCGCCGCGAATATTTCCGGCCCGGCCGCGTCGGCTTCAACGGCGACAAGGCGTGCGAGGGCGGCCGCTCGGCCGATACCAACACGTCGGGGCGCGGCACCGACAGCAACATGGCGGAATGGTCGAAGCTCTCCGCGCGCTGGCTCTCCGCCGCCTGTCACCGCTCGCTCTACAGCTATCAATTGCGCGCGGCGCTCGGCCTCGCGATCGAGAACCCGCACATCGCCGTGACCTTCCTGCCGCTCGCCTGCACGGGCGCCACGATCGAGGTCGGGCTGTTCGGCGTCCAGCCCGCCCGCGAGATCAATTGCGGCGGCAGCGGCGCGTGTCCGAGCTCGGTGCCGGGACAGATCACGCAGTTGCAGGACATCCTGGCGCGCGCGCGGCGCACCCAGCCCGGCCGGGCGATCGACCTCGTGTTCCTCACCATCGGGGCGAACGACACCTACTTCTCGGGCCTGGTGGCGGACGTGATCATCGAGGCCGCCGCCGAGCGGGCGCTGTCACGCCGCAGCGGCGTGATCGCGACCGTCGAGGAAGCGCAAGCGGCGCTCGACACCACGCTGCCCGCGGGTTTCGCCAGATTGCGCGCCGCGCTCCGACCCCTCGTCGGCGGCCATCTCGACAAGGTGGTGTTCACCTCCTACGGCCATCCGGCGCTCAGCCCCGAGGGCGGCCCCTGCCCGGGCGGTCCCGACGGTTTGGACGTCCACCCCGCCTTCAATGCCAACCCCGAGCGCATGCGCAAGGTCGCGCTGTTCGTGCAGAACCGTTTTCTGCCGGCCATCAAGGCGCTCGCGACCTGCACGGGCGGCGTCACCTGCGCGGCCGCCGATCGCATGACCTTCGCCGACTCCCATCAGGCGGCCTTCGCCCAGCACAGCATGTGCGCGCGCGCCGCGACCGACCCGGATTTCGACCGCGACTGCTTCTCGCCCGATGGCAAGAGCTTCGCCGATAACCCGATCGACGGCGCGAGCGACCCGCTGGTGTGCGACCGGCGGGCAAGCGAGTTTCGCGCCTATGCGTCGCGTGCGCGCTGGGTGCGCACCGCCAATGACAGCTATTTTGCCGCGATGACCTTCCCGGAAGGCGTGTCGCCGGGGATGCGGCCGAGCGACCTGCACGATGCGACCTGGGGCATTCTCTCCGCGGTCTACGGCGGCGCGGTCCATCCGACCGCCGAAGGTCACGCCGCGATGGCGGATGCCGCTCTCGCCGGCGCGCGCGCCGCGCTCCAGCTCGTGCCCGCCGTCGGCGCCGTGCTGGTCGAGCCGCTGCCGCCGCCCGCGCCGGAGGCGCCGACGCAGGGGCGGTGAGAAAGGCAGTCGGGACTCGATGCAAGGGATTGTTGGGTTACGGGCACCGATCTCGGGCTTGCCGAGATCGGCATGATAAATGCGCAAGTCGGGTAAACCCGACTTGCGTGCCCTAACCCAACCTACGCACGATGGCCGGTCTCAGCCCGCCTCAACTCACCCCGAGCTTCTTCTGCAGGCTGGTCGACGAGGTCGTGTATTGGAACACGAGCCGCTTGTCGGGAAAGACGTAGTGGTAGGCCTTCTGCGCCATCAGGGCGCCCTCGTGGAATCCGCACAGGATCAGCTTGAGCTTGCCCGGATACGTATTGATGTCGCCGATCGCAAAGATGCCGGGGATGTTGGTCTCGAAAGCCGCGGTATCGACCGGGATCAGATCGTCTTCCATCTTGATGCCCCAGTCGGCGACCGGCCCGAGCTTCATGGTGAGCCCGAAGAACGGCAGCAGGGCGTCGCATGCGACCGTATAGGGTTCGCCCTTGTCGGGTTTGGCGTGCGCCATGGTCAGTTGCCCGCCATCGCCCGCGAGCGCGGTGACCTGGCCCAACTTGAAATCCACCTTCCCCTCGGCGACCAGCGCCTTCATCTTGTTGACGCTGTCGGGCGCGGCGCGGAACTGGTCGCGCCGGTGCATCAGCGTCACGTGCTTGGCGATCGGCTGAAGATTGAGCGTCCAGTCGAGCGCGCTGTCGCCGCCGCCCACGATCAGCAGGCGCTTGTCGCGGAAGGCGTCCATGCGGCGCACCGCATAAAAAACGGACGTCCCCTCATAGGCCTCGATGCCGGGCACCGGCGGGCGCTTGGGCTGGAACGAGCCGCCGCCGGCGGCCACCACCACGATCTTGGTCTCGAACAGCTTTCCCGCGTCGGTCCGCACGCGGAACAGCGGCTCGCCGATCTTCTCGATGCTCTCGACCATCTCGCCGAGATGGAACACCGGGTTGAACGGCTTGATCTGCTCCATCAGGGCCTCGCTCAGGCCGTGGCCGGTCACGTAGGGAATGCCCGGAATGTCGTAGATCGGCTTTTCGGGATAGAGCTCGGCGCACTGCCCCCCCACCTTGTCGAGGATGTCGATCACATGCGTCTTCATGTCGAGCAGCCCGAGCTCGAAAACCGCGAACAAGCCGCAGGGGCCCGCCCCGATGATGAGCACGTCGGTCTTGATCGGTTCATTCACGGCACGCATCGCAAACCTCGTCCTGGCATCTCGTTCTCGGCCGCGCTGCGGCGCGCCGGCTGGGTGGGCGGCCCCGCGCCCGTTGATTTTTCCGGCGCTTGTCTAGCCGGGCCCCCGGCTGGAGGAAAGGGCCGATCGGCGCCCATTGGCGCCGACACAGGCCCTGCGGCGCTTCCCGATCGCGCCCGGCCGGCCGCTGATATAAAGCAGGAAATTGCCGGTCAGCGCCGCGGAACAGGCATTATGTATGCGCGCCTTACGCCTGACGCTCCGGCACCGTCACCAACAGGCCGTCGAGCGCGTCCGACACCTTGATCTGGCACGACAGCCGCGAATTCGGCCGCACGTCATAGCCGAAATCGAGCATGTCCTCCTCCATCGGCGAAGGGCCGCCGACGACCTCGCGCCAGGCCTCGTCGACATAGACGTGACAGGTCGCACAGGCGCAAGCCCCGCCGCATTCGGCCTCGATCCCGGGCACTCCGTTCCGGATCGCCGTCTCCATGACGGTCGATCCGACCTCGGCCTCGACCGCGTGGGAGACGCCCGCGGCGTCGGTAAAATTGATTTTCGGCATACCGGTTGCGTGCTTACGGGGTGAGCGGCCGGCCCGCTTGGGCCGGAGGCGCATCCTATATAGGCTCGCGGTGGAGGACGCCAGTGCGCCGTCGAAAACCCGGCTTGCGCGTTGCGTCAGACTTTCGCCCGGCCGGCGGATCAGGCCGTCGCCAGAAGCTCGGTGATCGTCGCCCGCGCCTCCGCGGCCGCCGCCGCCAGAGCCGCAACCGCGCTCGCGCGCTCGGCCGGAGCCGCGGCTTCCACTGCCGCGGCGGCGCGCGCCACCGGCCAGGCGCCGATGCCGCGCGCGGAGCCTTTGATTGTATGAGCGAGCGCAGGCACGCTGGATGGATCCACTTCGCCCATGCGCGCGATCAGCATATGGACCTGGCGATCGAACAGCGCCAGCACCTCGCGCTCGAGGCCATGGTCGCCCAGCGTCATGCAAAACAGGTGCGTGAAGTCGATCGGCTCCTCGCCGATGCGCGCCAGGTCCGGCCGAACGGCCGCAGCATGGTGGTTATACATATGCGCCATCCCGGAGGCTCTTCGAGGTCCTCTCCCGGCACACTCTGGGCGCCAACCGCCAAGGCCGGGTAAACGCCGGCCTGCCGGCGCGTCCGTCACACCAGCCGAACGCCTCTATGGTTAAGAACGCCTCTATGGTTAAGAATGTCTTAGGTGCCGTCTCCACCCGGACTCGGATACCAACCCGCCCGCCTTGATTGGGTTCCGGGTCTCCATCCAGCCACGCCTGACCGAGTTTTCCACCGCCTTTACGGGGATGCCGCCCGCGTCGCAAAGGCTAGATGCCGCTCGGCCCCATGGCCGCCGCAATGGTGTTGCGATGATGACGGCGCAGATGCACGGGGAGTCGGGGTAAGTGCATGTCCAAGCTGCCAGATTTGCGCTTTTGCCGGCCCGCGCCAACCCGGCCTAACGTTAACGATGATTAAAAAGTGGTTACCAAAATGGTTTATTTGGGTTTGCCCAGTGGGTAGTATGCCCGTGTGGCAGGGGGACTCCCGGGGGCCTGCAGCGATACCCGCTGCCCAAAGACCGACCATCACACGCCCGTGGCGCGGCCTTGCGTGATCCACGCGAGGTCGCCGTCCTGGTTCAGCGTACGAGGCGACGACCAAATGGCGACCAATTCCAAGATGCCTAAGGACCCGACCGAAGTCGCCATGTCGGCGATCCAGGACGCGCTCGAGATGCAGGGACCCGAAGCTCGCCCCGCTCTCTCAGCGCAGCGCGATACCGCCCGCGTGCCCGCCGACGACGATCTTTTCATGGATCCGGCCGGCGCCGAGGCGCGCGAGGAGCGGCCCGGCCGGGTCGCCGCCAATGACGACCGTGCCAGTATCGGCCAGGTGCTTCAAGCGCTGCAGCGCCGTCCGACCCGCACCCCGTATGTCATTGCGGGCCTGTTTTCGGCCGCCTGGATCGTCTGCGCGCTCGGCCTGGCCTACAGCTACCAGGGCGAATTCGCCGCCCTCGTGTCCCAGGGCGGCACCGCCGTTCCGCTGCTCGTTGGCCTCGCGGCCGGGTTCTTCGCCCCCGTCGTGTTCTTCTTCGTCCTCGCCCATATGCTGTCGCGCTCGCAGGAGCTGCGGATCATCGCCCAGTCGATGGCGGAGGTCGCGATCCGTATCGCCGAGCCGGAGACGCTCGCGCATGATTCCATCGTCAGCGTCGGCCAGGCGATCCGCCGCGAGGTCGCCGCGATGGGCGACGGCGTCGAGCGGGCGCTGGCGCGCGCCGCCGAGCTCGAATCCCTCGTCAACAACGAGGTCACCGCGCTCGAGCGCGCCTATAACGACAACGAGCTGCGCATCCGCACCCTGCTCGACGGTCTGGCGTCGCAGCGCGAGACTCTGGTCGGCCAGGCCGAGCAGGTCCGCACCGCCATCACCAACGTCCATCTCGACCTTTCGCACGACATCACCTCGGTGAGCGAGACGGTTGCCGAACGGGTCAACGAGGCCGCCCAGCGCATCGCCCGCACGCTCTCCGAGAAGGGCGAGCACATCACCACGGCGCTCGGCCAGGCCGCCGATTCGATGATTGGATCGCTCGCCGATCGCGGCGGCGATCTGCTCGACCGGCTCGAGCGAACCAGCCGCGAGACCACCCATGCGATCGAAGGCGCGAGCGACCGGCTGACCTCGAGCCTCAACTTCAAGACCGATCACCTCAACGAGGAGTTCGTCGAGATCGCCACCAACATGCAGCAGATGATGTCGTCGCGGCTCGACCGGGTCGCCGACAGCTTCGCGCAGAAATCGGCCTCGATCGTCGACCTCATGGAAACCCGCTCGCACGCGCTCACGCAGACGATCGTCGAGACCTCGAGCCACCTCGCCGAGACCATCGCGACGCGCGCCGACGAGGTGAACAGCACCCTGAAGTCGACCGGCGACTCGATCGTACTCGACCTGAGCCTGCGCGGCAGCGACGTGGTGTCGAAGATCGAGCAGACCGGCGGCAAGATCACCGACACCATCATCGAGCGCGGCGAGAAGGTCACCGAGACCTTCAGCGCGAGCGCCGAGGCGCTCGCCGACTCCATCGGGGTGCGCGGCGAGGCGGTGCGCGAGATGCTGGCGCAGCGCCTGGGCGCCTTCGAGGAGATGTTCACCCATGGCGGCTCCGAGCTGGCCGAGCGTATCGGCCGCGACTCGAGCACGCTCGGCAACCTCATCACCCGCCACGTCTCCGAATTCGACCGCACCGTGCGCACTTATGGCGGCGAGCTGGTCGAGCGCCTCGCCCAGCGCACGCAGGACCTCAACGAGGCGATGAAGACCTACCTCGACGGCTTCGACGGCCGCGTCGGCGCCAAGGCGATGGAGGTCACCACCTCGCTCGACCAGCGCCTCGGGCGCTTCCAGGACGCGCTCGACAGCCGCACGCGGAGCCTCAACGACGCCTTGTCCACCCGCGTCACCGACATCGCCAAGACCGTGGCCGACGGCGGCAAGGAGGTCGTGGCCGCGCTCGACAAGCGGATCGGCGACGTCGACACCTCCCTGGGCAACCGCGCCACGCAGGTCGCCGACAATATCGAAATCCGCATCAACCGGTTCGAGGAGCTCCTGATCGGCCGCGCCGAGGCCGTGACGCGCGAGATCGAGACGCGCAGCAAGTCGGCGGCCGAGCTGCTGAACGGCCGCATGGAGGAGCTCTCGCACGCCATCAAGATCAATTCCGGGGAAGCCGCCAGCGCCCTGGAGTCGCTCGCGACCGTCACCGCCCAGGCGATCACCGGCGCCGCCGTCGCGTCGAGCGAAAGCATGCGCTCGACCGCGGGCGAGGTCGAACGCTCGCTGAACTCGCTGTCGACGGGCGTGACCGGCGTGCTCAAGCAGAATGCCGAAGAGGTCGAGCGCACCCTGCTCGGGGTGAGCTCCGAGGTCGCCCGCAACCTCGTCGGTCGCGCCGACGAGATCGCGGCCGCGGTCGGCCAGCGCTCTGCCGAGCTCACCGCAATCCTCGACGACAAGTCGGGCCTGCTGCTCTCCGCCATCTCGAGCAGGACGGCCGAGTTCACCGCCCAGGTCGGCAGCGCCACCGATTCGGCGGTGCAGTCGATCGAGTCGAGCGGAATGGCCTTCGCGGGCACGATGATGGACAATTCGAACGAGCTCGCGCGCATCATCAACAATGCCGGCGCGAACGCGTCCGACGCCGTCCATCGCACCATGAAGGAGCTGCACGAAAAGACCCTCGGCGCGGTCGAGCAGTCGCGCCAGACCGCGACCGTGACGGTGGCCGAGATGCTGGAGACGCACGGCATGCTGCGCTCCGACACGACCACCCTGTTCGAGCGGCTGCGCGAGGCCAATGGCCTCCTGCAGGAGGTGCTCAGCGGAGCCCAGGACAATCTGAGCTCGATCGAGAGCATGCTGTCGAGCCGCGTGACCGAGTTCGTCGGCACCATGAACCAGCTGCTCGAGCGCACCGGCGACACGACGACTCGGATGGAAGACCATATCGGCTCGTTCTACGGGCTCACCACGAAGGCGCTGGGCGACCTGACCACCCTCTCCCAGCAGTTCGACGCCCATGGCCGCTCGCTCGTGCAGGCCGTCGAGGTGGTCGACACCAGCAACCGCCGCATCGACGAGACGCTCGGCGCCCGGCGCGCCGCACTCGACGAGGTGGCGATCAGCCTCGGGCACCGCACCCAGGATCTCGACGAGCGGCTCAAGCGCTTTTCGGGCCTGCTCGACGAGTCGCTCGCGGCGGCCGAAGCGCGCGCGCGCGATATTGCCCGCGTGGTGGCAGACGCGACGGCGGAAGGCACGCGCGCCGTCGCCGATCAGCACGATGCGGTGCGCGTTGCGACGGAGCAGGAACGGGCCCGCACGGCGGACGCGCTCCGGGCGCTCTACGAGCAGGCCACCAACGAGGCCCATATGCTGTTCCGCGAGAACGCGGGCGACGCGCAGAACATGCTGCAGGAGGCGAAGGAACGCTTCTCCGACATCGTCTCGGGCGTCAAGCAGATGGCGGCCGAGATGCAGCGCGAGCTCGACACCACGCGCCAGGAGCTCCGCCGCGGCATCCTCGAATTGCCGCACGAGACGGCCGAGAGCGCCTCGCAGATGCGCCGCGTGATCGTCGACCAGATCGAGGCGCTCGCCGAGCTCAACCGCATCGTCGCCCGCCACGGCCGCGGCATGGATACGGCCCAGCCCGACTCGGCGCGCCGCGCCCATCCCGAGGACTCCGTCGTGGTGAGCATGGGCGGACGCGGGACGCGGACGAGCGGTCGCGCCGACATCACCGGCGCCCCCGGCTCGACGCCGGGCGTCGGGCCGACCACGCCCTTTGCGCCGAC
>Ga0208981_1000033_pt1 | contig 15336 bp, 7 predicted proteins | sample MedBloCAOM1_M1_FD_187839 | JGI IMG/M metagenome (GOLD analysis project Ga0208981, IMG submission 187839) | Forest soil microbial communities from El Dorado National Forest, California, USA - Mediterranean Blodgett CA OM1_M1 (SPAdes) (version 2) | ecosystem: Environmental > Terrestrial > Soil >... | reverse complement strand
GTCCGCAAAATCGAGCATGTCGATTTTCTCGAGCTGGCTCGCCGCGCCATACTCGGGTGTCATCACGTAGAGCGAAGCATCGACGAGCTGCACGATCGCCGCATTGCCTTGGCCTATACCGGAGGTCTCGACGAGCACCAGGTCGAATCCAGCGACCTTGCAGGCCGCAATCACGTCGGGAAGGCTCTTCGAGATTTCGCTTTCAGCGCCGCGCGTGGCGAGCGAGCGCATGAACACGCGGCCTCCCGCGATGGCGTTCATGCGGATGCGGTCGCCGAGCAGCGCCCCGCCGGATTTCCTGCGCGAAGGATCGACTGCGAGGATGGCGATGTCGAGCCGGTCTTCCTGGTCGAGCCGGAAGCGGCGCACCAGCTCGTCGGCGAGCGAGGATTTTCCCGAGCCTCCGGTGCCCGTCACCCCGAGCGTCGGGACGGAGAGAGCGTCGGCTTCCTTCAGCATCTGCTCGCGGAGTTTGGAATGCGTCGTCCCATTCTCGAGCGCTGTGATGAACCTCGCAAGCGCCCTGCGGTCACCGGACTTGATCGCCTCGAGATCCTTCGGCGCGTGCTGCGACAGGTCCTCGTCGCAGCGCGCGAGCATGTCGTTGATCATGCCCTGCAGGCCCATCTTCTGGCCGTCTTCGGGCGTATAGATACGCGCGACGCCATAGGCCTGCAGCTCCCGGATCTCGTCTGCGACGATCACGCCGCCGCCGCCGCCGAACACCTTGATGTTCTCCCCGCCTCGCTCGCGCAAGAGGTCGATCATGTACTTGAAATACTCGACGTGGCCTCCCTGGTAAGAGGAGACCGCGATGCCCTGGACGTCTTCCTGCAGCGCGGCGGTCACGACCTCGTCTACCGAGCGGTTGTGCCCCAAATGGATCACTTCGGCGCCGCTCGCCTGCAGGATGCGGCGCATGATGTTGATGGCGGCGTCGTGGCCGTCGAAAAGCGATGCCGCCGTCACGAAGCGGACCTTGTTCTTCATTTTGTATTCGGTGTGCCGGGAGGCACTCAGATCGGTCATGGCTGCCCAACGCGTCCGGATCTGCTGGAGAAACGGGAGGCTACTTTACGTTTACGTAAACGTCAAGCTTCTTCCACCCTCTGGCACAGTCTATCCCTTCGCGGCGCGACGCATCCTGCTAGATCGCCGCGTGGCGCAGCCTCAACGCGTTGATGACGACCGAGACCGAACTCGCGCTCATCGCGGCGGCTGCAAGCATCGGGTTCAGGAGCAGGCCGGTCCAGGGGAACAGCACCCCCGCGGCAATCGGCACGCCGAGAGCGTTGTATACGAACGCCAGGAACAAATTCTGGCGGATGTTACGCATCGTCGCGCGCGAAAGCCGCCGCGCGCGAACGATCCCGCGCAAGTCGCCTTTGACGAGCGTGATGCCTGCGCTCTGGATCGCCACATCGGCCCCGGTGCCCATCGCGATGCCGACGTCGGCCTCGGCGAGTGCCGGCGCGTCGTTCACCCCGTCGCCTGCCATCGCCACCGTGCGACCCTCGGCGCGAAGCGCCTTGACCGCAGCGCCTTTTTCCCGAGGCAGAACCTCGGCGCGCATCTCGGCGATGCCGAGCTTCTTCGCCACCGCCTGCGCCGTGATCGGGTCGTCGCCAGTGAGCATCACGACACGAATGCCTTCGGCTGCGAGCGACTGCAATGCTGCGAGCGTGTGGGGTTTGATGGGATCGACCACGCCGATGATCCCGGCAACGCGCCCGCCTTCCACGAGGAACACCACGGTCTCGCCGTTGCCACGCAGCGCGTCCGCGCTTTCCCTGAAGGCCAGCGGCACCTGGACGAGGGAGTCGGCGAAACGCGCGTTGCCGAGCGCGACGGTCCGGCCATCGATCTTTCCCTCCACTCCTTTGCCGGTGACCGCATTGAAGCCCTCGACGCTCAGCAGAGCAATGCCCCGATCCCTGGCCCCTTGAAGGAGCGCCGCAGCCAGCGGATGCTCGCTGCCCCGCTCGAGGCTCGCCGCAACCTGCAACACATGCTCTTCGGTTGTTCCCTCGGCCGCGACAACTTTTGTGAGCCTGGGCTTGCCCTCCGTCAGCGTGCCGGTCTTGTCGACCACCAGCGTGTCGATCTTTTCCATGCGCTCGAGCGCCTCGGCGTTGCGTACAAGGACGCCGCCTTGAGCGCCGCGCCCGGTGCCGACCATGATCGACATCGGTGTCGCCAGCCCAAGGGCACAAGGGCAAGCGATGATCAGCACCGATACGGCGCTCACCAGCGCAAAGCTCATCGCGGGCGGCGGGCCGTAGATCGACCAGACCACGAATGCAACCAAGGCGATGCCAACGACCGCCGGAACAAAATAAGACGAAACCAGGTCGGCGAGGTTCTGGATGGGAGCGCGCGTGCGCTGCGCCTCGGCGACCATCTGCACGATCTGTGCGAGCAGCGTCTCCGCGCCGACGCGCTCAGCGCGCATCACGAAGCTCCCTGTGCCGTTGATCGTGCCGCCCGTGACTTTCTCTCCAGGATGCTTTTCCACCGGCATCGGCTCGCCCGTGACCAGGGATTCGTCCACGCTCGAGCGGCCTTCCAGAACCACGCCGTCAACCGGCACCTTTTCGCCCGGGCGCACCCGCAGGCGATCCCCTCGCTGCACTTGATCGAGCGGCACCTCCTCATCGCTGCCATTCGGGCGAATCCGGATCGCGCTCCGGGGGGCGACCTTGAGCAGCGCGCGAATGGCCCCGCTCGTGCTCTGTCGCGCCTGCAACTGAAGTACTTCCCCGAGCAGGACCAGCACCGCGATCACCGCCGACGCCTCGAAGTAGAGACCGACTTCTCCATGGGAATCGCGAAACGCCGGAGGAAATAATCCGGGTGCAAGCAATGCGACGGCGCTGTAGGCGAACGCCACGCCGATTCCGAGCGCAATCAGCGTGTACATGTTGAGGTTGCGCGACGCGAGCGAATTCCAGCCGCGCACGAAGAAAGGCCACGCGCCCCAAAGAACCACCGGGACGCTCAGGATGAACTGAATCCAGCCGGAGAGTTTTGGGTTCGGCAACGCCGCGTGCAGGCCCGGCAGGTGCTCGGCCATTGCCAGGCCCAAAACCGGAACCGTGAGCGCGAGCCCGATCCAGAAGCGGCGCGCCATGTCGAGCAGCTCGGGGTTGCGCTGGTCGTCTGCGCTCGGCGCGACAGGCTCGAGCGCCATGCCGCATTTCGGGCAGTTGCCGGGTCCCGCCTGCCGAATCTCCGGGTGCATCGGGCAGGTGTAGACCGCGCCCAGCGTCGCGCCGGGCAGCGGGGCGGGCTTCCGTGCCGCTTTGGCGTACCGCTCGGGCTCGGCGGCGAACTTGTCGAGACAATGCTGGCTGCAGAAATACCAGCGTCGGCCGGCGTGCGAGTGCGTGTATTTGGCGGCCGAGGTATCCAGCGGCATGCCGCAAACCGGGTCGAGTGCAAATCCCGGGGAAGGCGGTGCTTCAGTCTCCGACACTGAGTCGCCTACTCCACGGTCACCGATTTGGCGAGATTCCTGGGCTTGTCCACGTCGTTGCCCCGCTCCAGCGCCGCGTGGTAGGCGAGCAGCTGCAAGGGCACGGTATGCAGGATCGGAGACAGAAATCCGGCATGATCGGGCATTCGGATGACGTGGACGCCGTCGCCCGCCACCATGCGCGTGTCCTCGTCGGCGAGCACGTGCAGCTCGCCGCCCCGGGCGCGCACTTCCTGGAGGTTCGATTTGAGCTTTTCCAGGAGCGCGTCCTTGGGCGCAATGGCGATCACAGGCATGTTCTTGTCCACGAGCGCAAGCGGCCCGTGCTTGAGCTCGCCCGCGGCATAGGCCTCGGCGTGGATGTAGGAGATCTCTTTCAGCTTCAGCGCCCCTTCCATCGCGATCGGGTAGTGGATCCCGCGCCCCAGGAACAGGGCGTGCTCGAGCTGGGCGAACTTCTGCGACCACATCTTCACCTGCGGCTCGACGTGCAGCACGCGCTCCAGGGCGCGCGGCAGGTGCCGAAGCGAGTGCAGCAGCTCCGCTTCGCGCTCCGCCGGCAGCCGGCCTCGCATCTTGGCGAGGGTCATGGTGAGGAGCACCAGCGCGGCAAGCTGCGTGGTAAACGCCTTGGTCGAGGCCACGCCGATCTCCGGTCCCGCGCGCGTGAGGAAGCGCAGGTCGGACGCGCGCACCAGCGAGGACTCCGGCACGTTGCAGATCGAGAGCGCGTAGCGGTGCCCGAGTGACTTGGCGTACTGCAGGGCAGCGATGGTGTCCGCGGTCTCGCCGGACTGCGAAACGGTGATCACCAGCCCCTTGGGGTTCGGCACGGATTCCCGATAGCGGTATTCGCTCGCGATCTCGACGCTGCAGGGGATCCCGGCCAGCGCCTCGAGCCAATAGCGAGCGACCATTCCCGCGTGATAGCTCGTGCCGCAGGCGAGGATCAGCACCGAATCGACATCGCGAAAAATGCGCTCGGCCTCCGCGCCGAAGAGCTGCGGGGAAACGGACTGCGCGCCCGTCACCATTTCCAGGGTGTTCGCCACGGCCATGGGCTGCTCGAAGATCTCCTTCTGCATGTAGTGCCGGTAATGCCCCAGCTCGACCGCGTCGGCGGTGAGCTGCGAAACATGCACAGGACGGCTTACCGCCTTGCCGCTCGAGTCGCTGACTCGCACCGCGTCGAGCGTGAGTTCGGCGCAGTCGCCGTCCTCGAGGTAAATGACGCGCTGCGTTACCTGGACGAGTGCCGAGGTGTCGGAGGCGGCGAAATTTTCCCCTTCGCCGAGGCCGAGCAGGAGCGGCGCCCCGTGCCGCGCCACCACCAATCGCGAGGGATCGGACTCGCTCACCACCGCGATCGCGTAGGCTCCGACCAGCTCGACCACGCTCTTTTTCACGGCGTCGAACAAGGTCGCGCCCGATTGCAGGTTCGAGTGGACGAGGTGGGCGATGACCTCGGTGTCGGTATCGGAGACGAACTCGTAGCCCTTGGCACGCAGGCGCCTGCGCATCTCTTCGTGGTTCTCGATGATGCCGTTGTGCACCACCGACACGCCGCCAGAGAGGTGCGGATGGGCATTTTTCTCCGACGGCACGCCGTGGGTGGCCCAGCGCGTATGCGCGATTCCGATGTCCCCGGCGAGGCCCTGCGAGTCGGCGAGCTTCTCGAGCTCCGCGACGCGACCCGTCGAGCGGACACGGCGTAACGTCGCCCGCGGTCCCGCAGCCATCCCGTCGAGGACCGCGACCCCGGCTGAATCGTAGCCGCGATACTCGAGCCGCTTCAGTCCCTCGATGAGAACGGGAACGATGTTGCGTTTGGCTATCGCTCCGACTATTCCACACATGCGGTTTGCCTTTCCATCACTTCTTCTTCACCGGCCGCTCCCAGCCCGGAATCGACACCTGCTTGACGCGCGACAGGGTCAGCTCCCCCGCTGGGGCGTCTTGGGTGAGCGTGGTTCCTGCGCCGAGTGTCGCGCCCCGCCCTACGCGCACCGGCGCGACGAGCTGGGTGTCCGAGCCTATGAAAACGTCGTCCTCGATGACGGTGCGGTGCTTGTTCGCTCCGTCGTAGTTGCACACGATCGTGCCGGCGCCGACATTTACGTTCCTGCCCACCTCGCTGTCGCCGATGTAGGTCAGGTGATTCGCCTTGGAACCTGCGCCTATGCTACTCGCCTTGACCTCCACGAAGTTGCCGATGTGCACTCCCTCGGCGAGGCGCGTGCGCGTGCCCGGACGGATGCGAGCGTAGGGGCCGATGCGGCAGTCCGCGCCGATGTCGGCGTCCTCGAGGTGGCAGAAGGGCTCGACGCGCGTGCCCGCACCGACCGTCACGTCCTTCAGCACGCAATTCGCGCCGACCGAGACGCCGTCGCCGAGCTTCACCTCGCCTTCGAACACGCAGTTGACGTCGACCGCAACGTCGCGTCCGCAGGCGAGGCTTCCGCGCACGTCGCAGCGCGACGGATCGGCGAGCGCCACCCCCTGCTCGAGGAGCGCGGCGGCGAGTTTGCGCTGGTAAATGCGCTCCAATTCGGCGAGCTCGGCGCGGCTGTTCACGCCGAGCGTCTCCCAGGCCGCGCCTGCTTGGATCGCGGTCACGGATACGCGCTCCTTCGTTGCGAGCGCGACGATGTCGGTGAGGTAATACTCCTTCTGCGCGTTATGGTTTTGCAGCTTCGCAAGCCAGGACTTGAGCTTCTTCGTCGGTGCCACGACGATTCCGGTGTTGATCTCGCGGAGGGCGCGCTGCCGGGCGTTGGCATCCTTTTCTTCGACGATTCCGACCACCTTTTTTCCGTTTCGCAGGATGCGCCCGTATCCGGTGGGGCGGTCGAGCGTCGCGGTCAGAAGACCCAGGCCTTTCCCGGTCGCCTGGACGAGCTCCTTTAGCGTCTCGGCGCGAATCAACGGAACATCTCCATAGAGCACGAGGGTCGGCCAGCGCTCGTCCAGATGGGGGGCGGCCTGCATCAGCGCGTGGCCGGTCCCGAGCTGAGGCTCCTGCATGACCCAGATGACGCCGTTCTCGTTGACGGCCTGGCGCACGCGCTCGCCTCCGTGGCCATAGACGACGCAGATGACCTTGGGCGAGAGCTGTTTCGCGGCGTCGAAAACGTGGGCGAGCATCGCCCGGCCCGCCAGGCGATGCAACACCTTGGGCGTGCTCGAATGCATGCGCTTGCCCGGACCTGCGGCGAGAATGACGATATTCACAAGAAAGCGGAGGCAATTCAGCCGGAGGGGCGAATGTTAGCCTATCGCGGCAGCTCGGAGAACCCCATCAAGAACTCATCGACCGCGCGCGCACACTGGCGTCCCTCCCGAATGGCCCATACGACGAGGGACTGGCCGCGCCGCATGTCGCCCGCGGCGAAGATCTTCGGAACCGAAGTGACGTAGCTCCCTTTACCGTCGCTCGTCGCCTTGGCGTTGCCGCGCGGGTCCTTCCCGACGCCGAACGCATCGAGCACGGCCGGCACCGGCGAAACGAATCCCATCGCGAGAAGAACGAGGTCCGCGGGCAGCGTGGACTCCGAGCCGTGCACTTCGCTCGTCTTCCCGTCCTTCCATTCGAGCCTGACGGTCTTCAGCGCCTTCACCTTGCCATTCTCGCCGACGAATTCCTTGGTGGCGATCGACCAGTCGCGATTGACGCCCTCTTCGTGCGAGGACGAGGTGCGCAATCTCGTCGGCCAATAGGGCCAAACCGGGTTCAACTCGGGATCCGGCGGCATGGGGAGCAGTTCGAACTGCGTCACCGATTTCGCGCCGTGGCGGTTGGAGGTTCCGACGCAGTCTGAGCCGGTGTCGCCTCCGCCGATCACCACGACATGCTTGTCCGTCGCCCAAAGACCGGGCACGCTCTTGTCCCCGGCGACGCGCTTGTTCTGCAGCGGCAGGAACTCCATCGCGAAGCGCACGCCGTCGAGCTCGCGCCCGGGAATCGGCAGGTCGCGCGGCTGCTCGGCGCCGCCGGAAAGCACCACGGCATGGAACTCGGCGACGATTTTCTCCGGTGCCACGGTTTCCGCCGCCCAGTCGGTGACGCCCCTTCCGGGGCGGGACTCGCCGACGAAGACGCTGGCACGGAACACCACGCCCTCCGCTTTCATTTGGTCGACCCGGCGGTCGATCAGCCACTTTTCCATCTTGAAATCGGGTATCCCGTAGCGCAAAAGACCGCCGATGCGGTCGTTTTTTTCGAACACGGTGACGTCGTGCCCGGCGCGCGCGAGCTGCTGCGCGCAAGCGAGCCCCGCCGGACCCGATCCCACCACCGCGACTTTCCTGCCAGTCTTGCGCGCGGGCGGCTGCGGCCTGACCCAGCCCTCCTCGAACGCCTTGTCGATGATCGCGTGCTCGATCGACTTGATCCCGACCGGGTCGTCATTGATGCGCAGCACGCATGCTTCCTCGCACGGAGCCGGACAAATGCGGCCGGTGAACTCGGGAAAATTGTTGGTGGAATGCAGCGTCTCGATGGCGCGCTGCCAATCCTGCCTGTAGACGAGATCGTTGAAATCCGGAATGATGTTGTTGACCGGGCATCCCGTCATGCAGAACGGGGTGCCGCAGTCCATGCAACGCGCGCCCTGGACCTTCGCCTCTTCTTCGGTGAGGCGGAGGATGAACTCCCGGTAGTGCTTTTTCCGCTCCTCGGGCTCCTGGTGCGCCTCCTCGAGCCTCTGGAACTCGAGAAATCCCGTGATTTTCCCCATCTACGCCGCCGCCTTGCGTTTCGCCGCGGCGAGCTCGCCGAGGGCGCGCCTGTATTCCTTGGGGTAGATCTTCACGAAACGCGCGCGGTAGTCCGCCCATTTTTCGAGGATTTCCCTGGCGCGGCGGCTGTTCGTTAGCTTCGCGTGCCGCTCGACCATCTCTCTCAGGATCGCCTCGTCTGCCTGACCCTTGTGCCAGAGCTCGCGCGACATCTTGCCCTGTTGCTCGGACTCGGCAAGGACAGGCTCCAGGTCCACCATCGCGGTGTTGCAGCGCTTTACGAATTCACCGGCGAGGTCGAGTACATAGGCGATGCCGCCGGACATTCCGGCAGCGAAGTTGCGTCCGGTGACGCCCAGGACGGCGACGGTCCCCCCGGTCATGTATTCGCAGCCGTGGTCTCCGACGCCCTCGACGACGGCAGTGGCGCCGGAGTTGCGCACGGCGAAACGCTCGCCGGCCACGCCGCGGAAATACGCGTCCCCGGCGATCGCGCCGTAGAGAACGACGTTGCCGGTGATGATATTTTCGGTCGGTTCGCCGCGGAACTTGGGCGAAGGCGAAACGATGATGCGCCCGCCCGAGAGGCCCTTTCCGCAATAGTCGTTGGTATCGCCGATCAGATCGAGGGTCACGCCTTTGGCGAGGAACGCCCCGAAGCTCTGGCCCGCGGACCCGGCAAACCGGGCGTGGATCGTGCCCTCGGGCAACCCCTCGTGCCCGTAGCGTCGCGCGATCTCGTGCGAGAGCATCGTGCCGACCGTACGGTTGCCGTTCCGGATCGGCATGTCTATCGAAACCTTCTCGCCGCGATCGAGCGCGGGCCGCGCAAGCTCGATCAGCCGGTTGTCGAGGGCCTTCTCGAGCCCGTGATCCTGTTTTTCAGTGTTGTAGCGCGCGACGTCCGCGGGCATGTCGGGCATCTTGAAAATCCGCGAGAAGTCTAGGCCTTTCGCCTTCCAGTGCTCGATGCCTTTCTTGATGTCGAGCAGTTCGGTCCTGCCGATCAGCTCGCTGAAGCTGCGTACGCCAAGCTGGGCCATCAACTCCCTCGCCTCCTCGGCGACGAGGAAGAAGTAGTTCACGACGTACTCCGGCTTACCGGAAAACTTCTTGCGGAGCACGGGGTCCTGAGTCGCGACGCCCACCGGGCACGTGTTCAGGTGGCATTTGCGCATCATGATGCAGCCGCTCACGACGAGCGGCGCGGTCGCGAACCCGAATTCGTCGGCGCCGAGGATCGCGCCGATCACCACATCGCGCCCGGTCTTGATCTGTCCGTCCACCTGGACCGCGATCCGGCCGCGCAGGCGATTGAGCACCAGCGTCTGCTGCGTCTCCGCCAGGCCCAGCTCCCAGGGCGTGCCCGCGTGCTTGATCGACGACCAAGGCGAGGCGCCCGTGCCGCCGTCGTGCCCGGAAATGGTGACGTGGTCGGACTTCGCCTTGGACACGCCCGCAGCCACGGTGCCGACGCCCACTTCCGAGACGAGCTTCACCGAGATGGATGCTAAAGGGTTCGCGTTCTTGAGATCGTGGATCAGCTGGGCGAGGTCCTCGATCGAGTAGATGTCGTGGTGCGGCGGAGGCGAAATCAGCTCCACTCCGGGAGTCGAGTAGCGGATTTCGGCGATGTAATCGGAGACCTTGCGCCCGGGCAGCTGCCCGCCCTCGCCGGGTTTCGCCCCCTGGGCGATCTTGATCTGGATCTGTTCGGCGCTTGCGAGATATTCGGCGGTCACCCCGAAGCGTCCCGAGGCGACCTGCTTGATCTTGGACTTGAGCACATCGCCTTCGCGCAATTCGATGTCGCGCGCGACGCGGTTCGCTCCGAGGCGCGAGCGCAGCGTCTCGCCGGCCTTCACCGTCGCGTAACGCTTGCGGTCCTCGCCCCCCTCGCCGGTGTTCGACTTCCCGCCGATGCGGTTCATCGCCACCGCGAGCGTGGTGTGCGCTTCGACCGAGATCGAACCGTGCGACATTGCGCCGGTCGAAAAGCGCTTCACTATCTCGGCTGCGGGTTCGACCTCTTCGATCGGAACGGGCTTCACGCGATCGAAGCGGAATTCGAACAGGCCGCGGAAGGTCATGTGGCGCCGGGACTGGTCGTTGATGATCGCCGCGTATTCCTTGTACGCCTGGGGCGAATTCTGCCGCGCGGAGTGCTGCAGTTTCGCGATCGCGTCGGGCGTCCACATATGCTCCTCGCCGCGCACGCGCCAAGCGTACTCGCCCCCGGCATCCAGCATCGACTGCAGCACCGGGTCGATGTCATCGAACGCGGCCTTGTGTATGCGGATCGCTTCTTCGGCGACTTCGAACACGCCTATGCCTTCGATCGACGAGGTGGTCCCGGTGAAATACTTGTCCACGAGCGATCTTGCGAGACCTACCGCCTCGAAGATCTGCGCGCCGGTGTAGGACATGTAGGTCGAGGTCCCCATCTTGGACATCACCTTCTTCAGGCCCTTGCCGATCGCCTTCACGAAATTCTTGATCGCCTTTCTTCCGTCGAGGTCCGGGCCGAGCTCGCCCTTCGCAGCGAGATCGAGCAGCGACTCGAGAGCGAGATACGGGTGCACCGCCTCGGCGCCGTAACCTCCGAGCAAGGCAAAGTGATGCACCTCGCGCGCCGAGCCCGTTTCCACCACCAGACCGGCGCTCGTGCGCAGACCTTTCGCCACCAGGTGCTGATGGATCGCAGAAAGTGCCAGGAGCGCCGGTATCGCCACGCGTTCCCGCTCCACGAGCCGGTCGGAAATCACGATGATCGAGTAACCCGCGCGCACCGCATCCTCGGCCTGCGCGCAAAGCGACGCGAGGCGCGCCTCGACCGCGTCCTTGCCCCACGCGAGGGGATAGGTGATGTCCAGCTCGAACGAGCGGAACTTGCCGCCGGTGTAGCGCTCGATGTGCCGGATTTTCTCCATTTCAAAGAAGTCGAGCACCGGCTGAGACACCTCCAGCCGGAGAGGCGGGTTCATCTCGTCGATACCGAGCAGGTTCGGCTTCGGGCCGATGAAAGACACCAGAGACGTCACGAGCTCCTCGCGGATCGGGTCGATCGGGGGGTTCGTGACCTGCGCGAACAGCTGTTTGAAGTAGTGGTACAGCGTCTTGTTCTTGTCCGACAGCACCGCAAGTGGCGAGTCGTTGCCCATCGAGCCGACGGGTTCCTCGCCGTTCATCGCCATCGGGGCCATGATGAACTTGGTGTCCTCCTGCGTGTAGCCGAAGGCCTGCTGGCGATCGAGCATCCGCACCGCGCTCTTGAGCGGCGGGGTCTTTTCGGTCTCGACCTCGTCGAGCTTGACGCGGATGCGCTCGATCCAATCCGCGTAGGGTTTCGCGCCCGCGAGCGTGTTCTTGAGCTCCTCGTCGTCGATGATCCGGCCCTTCTCCAGATCGACGAGGAACATCTTTCCGGGCTGCAGGCGCCACTTCTTGACGATCTTCTCCTCGGGCACGGGCAGGCAGCCGCATTCCGAGCCCATGATCACGAGGTCGTCCGCAGTGACGATGTAGCGCGAGGGCCGCAGGCCGTTCCTGTCGAGGGTCGCCCCTATTTGGCGCCCGTCTGTAAACGCGATCGACGCCGGTCCGTCCCAGGGCTCCATCATCGCGGCGTGATATTCATAGAATGCGCGCCGCGTCGGGTCCATCAGCGTGTGGTTCTCCCAGGCCTCGGGGATCATCATCATCATCGAGTGCGCGACCGAATATCCTCCCATTACCAGGAGCTCGAGCGCGTTGTCGAACGAAGCGGAATCGGATTGCCCGTCGTAGATCAGCGGCCAGATCTTCTCGAGGTCGCGGCCGAGAACCGGGCTCGAGATCGCGCCCTGGCGCGCGCGGATCCAGTTGACGTTGCCCCGCAGGGTGTTGATCTCGCCGTTGTGGCAGATCATGCGGAACGGGTGCGCGAGGTCCCACGAAGGGAAAGTGTTGGTCGAGAACCGCTGGTGCACGAGCGCGAGCGCGGACTCGACGCGAGCGTCCTGCAGGTCCTTGTAGTACTGGCCGACCTGGTGCGCGAGCAACATGCCCTTGTAGCACGCGGTGCGCGCCGACATCGAAGGAACGTAGAACTCCTTGCCGTGCGCGAGCTTGAGCGCCTGGATCGCGTGGCCCGAGCTCTTTCTGATGATGTAGAGCTTGCGCTCCAGGGCGTCGGTGACGGTCACTCCTTTGCCTCGCCCGATGAACACTTGCCGTATCACGGGTTCGATCCGTTTCGCCGGTTCCGCGAGGTCGCTGTTGTCCACGGGAACGTCCCGCCAGCCGAGCAGGACCTGACCTTCGTCCTTGATCGCACGCTCGATCTCGTACTCGCAGGCAAAGCGCGAGGCCGGGTCGCGCGGCAGAAAGACCATGCCGACACCGTATTGGCCCGCGGGCGGCAGCTTCAGACCCTGCTTTGCCATGACTTCGCGCAGGAACTTGTCGGGAATCTGGATGAGCAGGCCCGCCCCGTCCGAAAGCTTGGGATCCCAGCCCACGGCGCCCCGGTGGGTGAGATTGCGCAGCACCGTGAGACCTTGCTCGACGATCGAATGCGATTTCTTGCCCTTGATATGGGCGACAAAACCCACGCCGCAGGCATCATGCTCGTTGGCGGGGTGGTACAGACCTTGGGGCTCGTTCAGAATCACGCTGGGTTCGGACGAATGAGGTTTTCCGGCGGCGGAAATTCCCTTATCCCGCACTTCTCGGGCCGGACTTTTGACTATACCTGCGTTTCCTTGCTGCCTCAAGTGCTTAGAGCAGCGTCGCGAGGCAGCCATCCGAATACGGCCAGTGGCTCACTTAGGCAGCAAGGCGCGAAAGCGTGTGATCGATCGCGCCAGTTGGCACATCGGCGCGAAGCAACGCCACTCCCAGCCGCTCCAGCAGAACAAAATGGACCCGGCCCCCTTTTGCTTTCTTGTCGAGGCGCATCAGTTGCTGCATGCGCGCAGGCGAAATCCCTCTTACGGCCGTCGGAAGCCCGGCGCGCTCGAGCAGCGAACGGATGCGAGCGGAGTCGGCCTCCGAGAGATAGCCCAGCTGACGCGACAGGTCTGCCGCCATGACCATCCCGGCCGCCACGGCTTCGCCGTGCAGCCAAGCGCCGTAGCCGAGGCCCGTTTCGATGGCGTGGCCGAACGTATGGCCGAAGTTGAGCAGCGCGCGCAACCCGCGCTCGCGCTCGTCTTGGCCGACGATTTCGGCCTTGATCGCGATCGAGCGCACCACCGCATGTTCCAGCGCCTCCGGATCGCGCGCCAGCAGGGGATCGAGATGCGCCTCGATCCAGCCGAAGAACGCCGCATCGCGGATCAAGCCGTGCTTGATCACTTCGGCGAGCCCCGAGCGTAGCTCGCGCTCGGGAAGGGTTTCCAGGGTTCGCATATCGGCCACGACCACCCGAGGCTGATGGAAAGCGCCGATCATGTTTTTCCCGAGCGGGTGATTGATCGCGGTTTTGCCGCCGACCGACGAATCCACTTGGGCGAGCAGCGTGGTCGGGATCTGAACGAAGGGCACGCCGCGCTGATAGGTGGCGGCGGCGAATCCCGCCAGATCCCCGATTACACCGCCACCGAGAGCGATGAGCGTGGTATCACGCGCGCAGCGTTGCTCGAGCAGCGCATCGAAGATCCCATTCAGGGTGCGCCAGTCCTTGTGCTCCTCGCCGTCGGGAACGACGATGCGGACCACCTCCACCCCCTCACGGGCGAGCGCACCGGCAACGCGGTCGAGATAGAGCGTCGCCACCGTGGGGTTGGTGACGACGGCCACTTTCCCTTGCACAAGGAACGGAGCAATCAGGTCGGCCCGATCGAGGAGCCCGGCACCGACGTGAATAGGGTAAGAGCGCTCCCCGAGCGCTACGCTGAGAGTTTGCATGCTTCGTCGAATCGGGCAAGCACCTGCGCAAGCAGCGCGCCGATACCTTGGCGGCCGGTCTCGATCACCAGATCCGCGACCTCCCGGTAGAGCGGATCGCGCACGGCGTAAAGCGCCTCGAGCCGGTCGCGCGGGTCGCCGCCCTGCAACAGCGGTCTGGACTTGTCGGCGCGGGTGCGCTGCCACAGCACCGGTGGAAGGGCGTGAAGGTAGATGACGAAGCCGCGGGTCCTGAGATTGTCGCGGTTGCGGGGATCGAGCACCGCGCCGCCTCCGGTGGCGAGCACGACATCGTTCAGCGCCGTCAATTGTTCGATCACCTCGGACTCGCGTCGGCGAAAACCGGGCTCGCCCTCGATATCGAAGATCACGGCAACGCGCACCCCGGTCCGTGCCTCGATCTCGCGATCGGCATCGTAGAACGTCTTTCCCAGGCGCTTGGCGAGCTGGCGGCCGACGGTGGTCTTGCCGGCGCCCATCATGCCCACCAGGAAAAGCTTGCGGTTCGTCTTCACGGGGATATTGTAGCAACCCACCCCCATCGGGCCCGAAAGCAAAGGGCCGGCATGGCCGGCCCTTTGAGAGTTAGGTGATTCTTGAGCGTCAGCGCTGGCTCAGGATGCGCTGCTCGACGATGCGCGGGGTGATGAACACCAGGAGCTCGGTCTTGTTGTCCGAGCGGGAGTTGTTGCGGAAAAGCCACCCGAGCAGCGGCAGGTCCCCGAAAAACGGCACTTTGGTAATCGTTGTCTGCAGGGTCTGGGTGTAGATGCCGCCGATCACGACCGTGCCGCCGTTTTCCACCAGCACCTGGGTCTGGACGTGCTTGGTGTCGATGGCGAAACCGGCGTTGGTGCTCTGGCCTACCGAGTCCTTGTTGATGTCCAGGTTCATGATGATGTTGCCGTCGGGCGTGATCTGCGGCTTCACCTTGAGTGCCAAGTTCGCCTTGCGGAACGAAATCGAGGTCGCGCCGCTGGAGGTCGCCTGCTGATAGGGCAACTCGGTTCCCTGCTCGATGAGCGCCTCGACGTTGTTCGCAGTCATCACCCGCGGGCTCGAGATGATCTTGCCCTTGCCGTCGGCCTCCAGAGCCGAGAGCTCGAGCTGAAGCGCTCCGGTCAGCCGATTCGTGATCAACAGGGCGATGGAGCCTGCTGCCGCGGCGTTGCCGACCGGCGCCGCCGGCAAATTGACGCTCAAATTGTCGGGGGTCTTCGTCGTTATGGTCCCGC
>Ga0208981_1000032_pt1 | contig 15373 bp, 11 predicted proteins | sample MedBloCAOM1_M1_FD_187839 | JGI IMG/M metagenome (GOLD analysis project Ga0208981, IMG submission 187839) | Forest soil microbial communities from El Dorado National Forest, California, USA - Mediterranean Blodgett CA OM1_M1 (SPAdes) (version 2) | ecosystem: Environmental > Terrestrial > Soil >... | reverse complement strand
GCATCCACGTCGTGACGGCATCAGCAAGAACAAAGCGTGGATGGCCGGGACATAGGCGAGCGAAGCGACGCCGTTCTTCGAACGGCTATGCCCGGCCATGACGGAGCCTGTCCCTACTTGCCGCTGCGGTGACCCAACGCCCACACATAGGCGGCGACCGCGGAGAGCTGGGACGGCGACAACTCCGCGCCGCCCATCGGCGGCATCGGCGCGCCGTAGTTCTTCGGGCGCGGCACGCCGTCGGCGATCGTCTTCTCGATCGCGGCCAGGCTGCCGTCGCCCCACAGCCACCGGCCGCTGGTGAGATCGGGGCCGAGCGGGCTGCCCGTGCCGTCCGTCCCGTGGCATCCGCCGCACGGCGCGCTCGCCACCTCGCCGTGAAAGACGCGGCTGCCGAGCGCGACCTCGTCCTGGGTCGCTCCGGGTGGCACCGTCAGGGCGGCGATGGTGGCTTGCGCGCCGGCGTCGGGATGGATGCCCTCGGGCGGAACGGCGTCGCCGGGCGAGGAATTGTCGGCGCGCGACGATGGCGACGGCGCGCCCGCGACGGCGACCGTGGCGGGCCCATGATAGGTCACGCGCCAGATCCGTCCGCCCTGGTCATCCGAAATGTAGAGGGCTCCGTCCGGCCCGACGGCGACGCCGGACGGGCGGTGGGCGGCGCGGCCCGGCTCCTTGGTGGCGCCCGCGAACCCGTCGGCGAAGACGACGTAACGGCCGCTGGCCGTGCCGTCGCTGAGCGGCTGGAACACGACGTTGTAGCCGCCCTGGGGAAACGGCGCCCGATTCCAGGAGCCGTGAAAGGCGATGAACGCGCCGCCCTGGTAGGCCGCGGGAAATTGCGTGCCGTTGTAGATCGCAAGGCCATTTGGCGCCCAATGACCCGGGAAGGCCGCGATCGGGGCGCGCTTCTGGGCGCAGGGGCCGACCGCGTTGCCGCCGTCGCCGCCGTATTCGGGGGCGAGGACGAGCTTGTCGCGGCTCAGGTCGAAATAGCAGGTGGGCCAGCCATAGTCGGCGCCGCGCTCGAGCTGCACCAGCTCCTCCGCCGGCTCGTCGGCTCCCTGCTGCGGGGTATAAAGCCGCGGAAAGTTCTCGCGCAGCTGATCGCGCCCGTGCTGGGTCGCAAAAATCCTGCCGGCCGAATCGAACGCGATGCCTTCACCGTTGCGCAACCCGGTCGCAAAGCGCTCGGCGGGGGAGAAGCGCTGCCCGGTGCGGTTGGCGTCGTAGCGCCAGGTGCCGGCCCGCGTCTCGAGCTCGGTGCACGGCTGATGCCCCGGCGAGTCGGGCATGCGGTTCGCGACCTGGCACGAGTTGGTGGCGGAGCCGAGGTCGACATAGAGCGCGCCCTGCGCATCGATCGCGAAGGGATGCATGGGATGATCGCCGGTGAGCGGCAAGCCCGAGACGATCACGTCGGGCGTTCCGCTGGGCACGGTCGCGCCCGGCCGCAACGCGTAGCGCAGGATCCGGTCGCCCGCCTCGGCATAAAGCGCCCCGTTATGGAGGGCGATGCCGGTGCCGCCGGTGCCGCCCTGCTCGCGGGTCTGGCCGAAGCGGGTCACAACGTCGGCATGCCCATCGCCATGGGTGTCTTGAAGCGCCACCAGGAAGCCCCCGGCCGGAGGCGTATCATTTCGATAGTAAGACCCGCTCCATGTGTTGACATAGACGACCCCGTTGGGGGCGACGGCGAGATGGCGGGCGTGGCCGATGTTGTCGGCGAATACGGTCGCGCAGAATCCCGCAGGCAGCGTGATGCCGCCATTGTCGCCCGGACAGGCGCCCGGCGGGACGGCCGGACTTTGAGCGCGCGCCGGCGCCAGCGGCGTCGCCACCAGCAGCCCGATGAGGGGGAACGTCATGCGCGCACACGGCGCAACCCAACGAAGGTTGATAGAGCGGCGTCCCATCGCGTCCACCTCGCTGCACTTTGAGGGCGGAACGCTATCTGAGCGGTCCCGGCGGAAACGATTTCGCCCGGCTTGCGCCGGTTTAGCGGATCTTGCTGCAAAGCGTGTCGATCGCCCCGGCCCGGCAGCAGACCCGTAGCCCGGATGAAGCGAAGCGACATCCGGGGCCGTTGTGTTGCGCCGGAGAAACCCGGATTGCGCTGCGCTCCATCCGGGCTACGCTTGCTGTTGGCACGCGCGCCCGGCCTATTGACTTTCCCGTTACGGAAGATCATTTGGGAACCGCAGGGCTCACTCGCAGTCGCCCAGCACCCAAAGGCATCCGCCCAAGCACTGCACATCGCCCGCCCGCGGGCTGTGAGCTTGGCGCATGCCGTTTCCCGAATCCGGTCCGAAGCGAGCCGAGGCGACGTCGCCGCGGCGAAGCGCGGCTGCGTCGGGCATGACGACGTCCAGGCGCCCGCGGCGCATCCTGGAGACGTCAACATGCCATATCAGATCGCACCCCTGTTCTGCCGGCCTTGGACTCTTTTGGGCATCACGCCGCGGCTCATCGAGAGCCACTATGAGAACAACTACGGCGGCGCCTTCACGCGCCTGAACGCGATTTCCCAAGAGCTTGAGGCACTCGATCCCGCCACGACGCCGGCCCATGTCATCCGCCGCCTGAAGCAGGACGAGGCGGCGGCGCTGACCTCGCTGGCCTTGCACGAATTGTATTTCGCAAGCCTGGGCGGAGACGGGCGCGTCATACCGGAGCTCATGGCCAATGCGCTCGCGCGCGATTTCGGCTCGGTCGATCGCTGGCGAAGCGAATTCGTCGCGCTGGCGAATTCGCTCGATGGAGGCTCCGGCTGGGTTCTGCTGAGCTGGCTGCCGCGCGCGGGCAGGCTCGTCAATCACGGCATCTCCGACGGCAGCCATGCCGTCGCCGGCGCGATCACGGTGCTCGCGCTCGACATGTACGAGCACGCGTATCATCTCGATTTCGGCCCTAACACGGTCTCCTATGTGGCGACGTTCATGCGCAACATCGATTGGAGCGCCGTGCAGGGCCGCTACGAGGACGCCGTCGGGGTGAAGCCGCCGCGGCCGCTCGAGCAGAAGCAATTCGGCGATCTTCCCTCCGTTACGGTCGAAGAGGTGAAGGCGATGCTCGACTCGGGAACGCCGGTGCAGATCATCGATACGCGGCCCCGGCACTCCAGCAGCCGTTCCCCGGACATGATGGAGGGAGCGGTCTGGCGCGACCCCGACCGGGTCGACGAGTGGATGGGCGAGCTCTCGAAGGCCGCGCCGGTCGTCGCGTTTTGCGTCTACGGGTTTCACGTCGGATGCCAAACGGTGGCAACCTTGCGCAAGGCGGGATTTGACGCGCGCTACATGGCCGGAGGACATTTCGCCTGGAAGGCGATCAAGGGGCCGGTCAAGCTTTTCGAATCGACGACGCCGTCCTGAGCCTGAATGAGCCGGCGGCATTGGCGGCGTGCGGTGGCCGCCAATGCATCCGGCTTTCTCACACGCTCGAAAGACTCGCCCGCGGCGCCTTTTCCAGCAGGATGCAGCGCGCCACATGCCCCGGGCCGACCGGGATTTCGTGTCGCTCGCCCGCCACTTGGGTCTCAGCAGCAGAACCGTAGCCCGGATGAAGCGACCGCTCCATCCGGGCTACGCTTGCTACGAGCTTCGATGTCGCCCTGTTCGCTTGTCGAACACCATCACCTTGGAGACGAACGCCTTGACGTCGCGTTTGTGCACCAGTCCGACCCGCCGCGCGATCGCGGAGAAGTCCTCGCCGATATAGCTGCCGTAATAGGGCTCGTGATAATTCTGCGGAAACCGCTCGAGCGTCCCGTCGTAATCGGGCTCGTCGCCGCGTTGCAGCGAATCGAGCAATACGAGACGTCCGCCCGGTTTGAGAATACGGGCGCATTCCCGGAGGACGTTGCGGCGCGCTTGCGGCGGCAGTTCGTGGAACGTGAAAATGCAGGTCGCCGCGTCAAAGCTGTTGTCCGGCGCCGGGATCGCCTCCGCGTTGCCGACGACGAGATTGACGCGCGACCAGCGGCTCAGGTGATTGCGCGCATGCCGGCAGTAGGCCTCCGATAGATCGAGCCCGACCACGGGAAGCCGCGGCCACGTCTGCTTGACGAAGTCGAGAAACCGACCCGTCCCACTGGCAATGTCGAGCAGCCGCAATCGACGCTGATCGCGCCCGGCGAAGACCTCATGGAGCGGCGGCAGCGCCTGGCGCCGCATGGCATTGGCGCTGCCCTTGAACAGCACCTCGACCTGCGTGTCGTAGCGGTCAGCCGAATCCTCGGTCAGCCAGCCGCCGGATTGATAGTGGAAGTTCTGCAGGTAATATTTCGGCCGCTTGCCCGCCGTCGCTGCGGTCAAGACCTCGCGATAGGCATTGCGTTCGCGTCGGCGATGGACTGCCGGCAGGTCCTCGAAGAACAGCCGGGAGCGGCGAAGGCGCGTCAGCAACGTGCCGTCATGATCGTCGGGAAGCGGATAGAGGCCTTCCTCGATATTGGCGAGGTCTTGCGCCACCAGGCGTCCCAAATCGGCGTAGATCCGCCGTTGGTCAGGCACGGACGCATTGACGGGTCGCGCCGGCTCCTCGCTTGCGCCGTCCTGCCGCTGCGCGCTGTTGCGGCCCCGGTGGAGCGCTTGCGCCCTCAATTGGCGCATGACGTAACCATGACCCGCATACCAGGCAAAGCGCGGCAACTGAGTCGCCACATAGGCGATGCGGGTAGCCACACGGGTCAGCGGGTCACTCATGCGTCGAACCGACTTAGCTCCAGCTCGTTTTCATATAGGGGCGATTTTCGCAAACGGTATGCGCATCCGTCGCAGATGAAGGAAGCGTTTTCGAGCCGGCAAACAGCGATCAGCCAAAAAACATAGCCCGATCGGTCGGCCGATCCGTCCCGCGCCGCAATCCGGCTTACACGCTCGAAAGACGCGCGAGCGGGGCCTTTTCCAAAAGGATGCAGCGCGCCACATGGCCCGGGCCGACCGGGATTTCGTCCGGCAATCCGCTGCGGCACGCATCCCGGACCTTGGCGCAGCGCGGCGCGAACGCGCAGCCGGGCATGAGCCGGGAAAGGTCCGGCGGCGCGCCGGGGATCGCCTGCAGGCGGCCGCCGCGCTCGAAGGCCTGGCCGGCGCGCGACGCCAGCAGGCCCTGCGTATAGGGATGCGCGCAGGCGCGGATCACCGCCCGACAGGCGCCGGTCTCGACGATGCGGCCCGCATACATCACGGCGATGCGGTCGGCGATCTCGGTCGCCACCCCGATGTCGTGGGTCACGAAGATCACGGCCAGCCCGAGCTCGCGCTGCAGCTCGCGCAGCAGCAGCAGGATCTGGATCTGCACGGTCGCGTCGAGCGCGGTCGTCGGCTCGTCGGCGAGCAGCACTTTCGGGCGGCACGAGAGCGCGAGCGCGATCATGGCGCGCTGGCGCATGCCGCCCGACATCTCGTGCGGATAGTTGTCGAGCCGCCGCGCCGCGGAGGGGATGCGCACCCGCTCGAACAGCGCGAGCGCGCGCGCCCTGCCCTGCGCCCATGAGGCGCCCTCGTGGCGCACCACCGCCTCGGCGATCTGGTCGCCCACCGAATAGACCGGATCGAGCGCGAGGCCCGGCTCCTGGAACACCATCGCGACCGTCGACCCGCGATAGGCCGAGAGCTCGGCCGCGCCCATCTGCCTCACGTCGCGTGCGTCCACGCGGATCGTCCCGCCGATGGCGGCGCGCTTCGGCAACAGGCGCATCAGGGCGCGCAACGTCACGCTCTTGCCGGAGCCCGATTCGCCGAGCAGCGCCAGCACCTCGCCCGGCGCGAGGGTCAGATCGACGCCGCCGACCGCGCGCACCGGCGGCGGGCCGGAAAACTCCACCGTCAGCCCCTTCACGTCGACGATCGCCTCGCTCATGCGCGCTCCGTTAGGCCGCGACCGCGCCGGGATGGCCGGACGACGGATCCGCCAGGTGGCAGGCGACGCGATGCGCCGCCTCGGCGCCGAGGCCCGGCTCGCGCGCCGAGCACACCGGCGCCGCGAACTTGCAGCGGGTGTGGAAGCGGCAGCCGGGCGGCGGATCGATCGGATTGGGCGGGTCGCCGAACAGCGGCGCCTCGCGGGTGCGGTTGTCAGGATCCATGGACGGCATCGAGGCGAGCAGCGCCGCGGTGTAGGGATGGCGCGGGCTCTTCAGGATCACGTCGGACGGCCCGACCTCGACCGCCTTGCCGAGATACATCACCATCACGCGGTCCGACATGAAGCGCACCACGTTGAGATCGTGCGAGATGAACATGTAGGTCAGGCCGAACTCGGCCTTGAGGTCGAGCAGCAGGTTGAGCACCTGCGCCTCGACCGACTTGTCGAGCGCGGAGACCGCCTCGTCGAGGATCAGGAGCCGCGGCTGCAGCGCGAGCGCGCGCGCGATGTTGACGCGCTGGCGCTGGCCGCCCGACAGCTCGTGCGGATAGCGCCCGGCGAAGCGCTCGGGCGCCAGGCCGACGCGCTGGAGCAGGTCGTGCGCGCGCGCGACCGCGGCCTGCCGCCCCTCCCCGTGCACCCAGGGCCCGAACGCGACCGTGTGCTCGACCGTAAGCCGCGGGTTGAGCGAGGCGTAGCTGTCCTGGAACACCATCTGGACCTCGCGCCGATAGTCCCGCAGGCCGAGCGCGGGCGAGCCGACCGCCTCGCCGTCGAACAGGATCTCGCCGCGGTCGGGACGGATGATCTGCATCACCAGGCGCGCGGTCGTCGATTTTCCGCAGCCGGACTCGCCGACGATGCCGAGCGTCTCGCCCTTGAAGATCTCGAGATCGACGCCGTCGACGGCGCGCACCATGCCGCGCCGCTGTCCCGACCAGTCGCGCCGGCCGCCGAAATGCTTCACCAGCCCCTTGACCGACAACAGCGGCTGCGCCGGCCCGCCGCGGTCGCGCTCCGGCGCGACGCCCGATGCCTCGACCGCGCTCACGATCGCACCTCCATGGCGGAGCGCAGCCCGTCCGAGAGCAGGTTGAACGAGATCGAGGTGATGAAGATCATCGCGCCCGGCAGCGCCGCGACCGCCGGCTGCACGTAGATCGCGGTGCGCAGCGTGTTGAGCATCAGGCCCCATTCGGGCTCCGGCGGCTTCGAGCCGAGCCCGAGGAAGGAGAGGCCGGAGGCGAGGATCATGGAGACGCTGATCAGGCTCGTCGCATAGACGAAGATCGGCCCGAGCACGTTGCCGAGCACGTGGACCCGGATGATGGTGAAGGCGCCGGCGCCGCTCACCTGCGCCGCCTCGACATAGTCGCGCGTGCGGATCTGGGTGGTGACGCTTTCGGCCACGCGCGTGATCGGCGGAATGAACACGATGGTGAGCGAGACCACCGCATTGGTGATGCCGGCGCCGAGCGCGCCCGACAGCGCGATCGCCAGGAGGACGGACGGAAAGGCGTAGAACACGTCGATGACGCGCATCACCACCATGTTGACCCAGCCGCCCACGTAACCCGCGAAGACCCCGAGCGTCGAGCCGATCACGAAGGCGCAGGCGACCGGCAGCACGCCCATGAACAGGGAGAGCCGCCCGCCATAGATCAGCCGGGTGAGCATGTCGCGGCCGAGCTCGTCGGAGCCGAGCCAATAGAGCGCGTCGCCGATCGGCCTGAGCCGGCGGAGCATGGCGCCCTTGTAGGGATCGCCCGGCGCCACGAAGGGCGCGAAGACCGCGGCGAGCACGATCGCGAGGATCACGCCGGCGGCGACCATCGCCACCGGATCGCGCATGAGCCGCCGCAGCACGCTCCCCCAATAGCCGCGGCTGGCGCGCGCCGGCAGCGGGGCGACGGCGTCGATGCGGATGTCGGAGAGCACCGCCATGGCTCAGGCCCGCTCGATGCGCGGATCGAGCGCGGTCTGGACCACGTCGACCGCGAGATTGAGCGCGACGAAGAACATCGCCAGCACCAGGATGGTGCCTTGCAGCAGCGGCAGGTCGCGCTGGAAGATGGCGGCGTTGAGCAGGAAGCCGGTGCCCGGCCAGGAAAACACGGTCTCGATCAGGATCGAGCCGCCGAGCAGATAGCCGAGCTGCAGCCCCATGACGGCGAGCGCGGTCGGCGCCGCATTGGTGACGACGTGGCGAAACACGCCGTATTCGCCGAGGCCCTTGGCGCGCAGCGCCTGCACGAATTCCTGGTCGAGGATGTCGGCGACCAGCGCCCGCACGGTGCGCGAGATCACGCCCATGGGAATGACCGACATGGTGAGCGCGGGCAGGATGATGTAGCGCAGATGCTCGGGATCGGGCCGCCAGTTGCCCGAGCCGCCCGGCCCCGCGCCGGTCGGCGGCAGCCAGCCGAGCTGGGCCGAGAAGATGATCACCATCACCATGCCGAGCCAGTAATGCGGCACGCTCACGCCGAGCACGGACAGCGCGGAGGCGAGCTTGTCGAGCCAGGAGTCGCGGAAATAGCCGGCGACGAAGCCGAAGAAGGTGCCGAGCGTGAAGCCGATCAGTGTCGCCACCGTGGCGAGGATCAGCGTGTTGCCGACCGCGCGCAAAACCTCGGCCGCGACCGGCCGGCCGGTCGCGATCGAGGTGCCGAGATCGCCGTGCAGCACCTTCCAGAACCACAGCGCGTATTGCATCCAGAGCGGCTTGTCGAAGCCATAGGCGGCGCGCATCTGCATCTGCAGCTCGAGCGGCGCATCCGACGGCAGGATCGCCGAGAGCGGGTCGCCCGGCGTGATATGGATGAGCAGGAAGCATACGATGCTGACGCCGATCGCGACCGGCGTCACATAGAGAAGGCGCTTCAAGGTATAGAGCAGCATCTCGGGTCGTGTCCTGCATCACGTCCGAAGTAGGGTGGGCAAAGGCGCGAAAGCGCCGTGCCCACGCGTGGGCACGCTTCGCTTTGCCCACCCTACTGCGCTATTTGTCGTGCTCGACACCCGCCTGGCGTCACTTCGCTATCGAGATCGGCGAGAAATCCTGAAACCAGTTCTGTGCCTGCACGAAGCCCTGCACCTTGGGACTGATGGCGCGCGCATTGACGTCATGCGTGATCATCAGGAACAGGGCTTCGTCGACGTATTTCTCGTGCACCTTCTGCAAGAGCTTGGTCTGTTCCGCCTTGTCGAAGGTGTTGCGCACTTCGGCGAGCAGCTTGTCCATGTCCGGATCGCAATAATGGCCCCAGTTGGTGCCACTGGGCGGCGCGAGATTGCACTGCAGATGGCGGATGAAGCCGGTGAACGGGTCCTGGATGAAGTAGGAGTAGTTCATCCCGGTGGCGCCGCGCGCGGTCTCATGCTTGGCGCCCGCCCGCCAGATGTTGATCAAGGTATTCCACTCGACCACCTCGAACTCGACCTTGATGCCGACCTCGGCCAGATTCTGCTGCACGAACTCGTTCATCGGCAGCGGCTGCATCTGCCCGGAGCCGGACGCCGAGATCAGGATCTTGGTCGCCAGCGGCTTGCTCGGACCGTAGCCCGCCTCCGCCAAAAGCTTCTTCGCCTGTGCCGGATCGTAGGTGACCTTGAAGTTGGGATGGCCGAACCACTGATGCCCCGGCGGCATGAACCCCTGCGCCGGGATCATCAGTCCGGACAGCAGCTCCTTCAGGCCCTCGCGGTCGACCGCGAGATTGGCCGCCTTGCGCACCCTGATGTCGTTCCACGGCGAACCCTCGGCGCGCGAGAGATGCCAGGTCCAGTTATGCGGATAGGCATTGGTGATGATCTTGAAGCCCGCCTGCTTGAGCGAGGCGACGGCATCGGGCGCCGGCGCCTCGATCCAATCCACCTGGCCCGAGCGCAAGGCCGCGACGCGCGCATTGGCCTCGGGCAGCGGGATCAGCACCAGTCTGTCGAGCTTGGGCACGCGCGCCTTGTCCCAATAATCCGGGTTCGGCACCATCTCGGCGCGCTCGCGCGGCACGAAACCCGCGAGCTTCCACGGACCGGTGCCCGCCGGCGTCTTGGCGAAGGCGTCCCAGTTCCTGCCGACCTTCTCCCACTGGCCGGGCGACGAGATCATGATCCAGGCAAGCTGATAGGCGAGCGTCGCGTCCACGCCCTTGGTGGTGATCTCAAGCGTGGTGGGATCGACCGCGCGGTAGGACGCGACGCCGGGAATGCGCGAGCGGCCCTGCGCCGACTGGCGCGGATCGTATTGCGGCGACTTGTCGTTCAACAGCTTGTCGAGATTCCACACGACCGCCTCGGCGGTGAAGGCGCTGCCGTCGTGGAACGTCACACCCTGGCGCAGCTTGAAGGTCCATTTGGTCTTGTCGGCCTCGTCCACCGACCAGGAAACAGCAAGGCCGGGCACCAGATCGGATGGCTTGTCGGCCGAGCTCAAATCCCAGTTCACCAGGCCGTCATAGACGGTATAGCCCATGAACCGCATGCCTTCGGCGCCGTTGTCGGCCTGGCCGGTGGTGAGCGGAATGTCGGACGCCGTCATTCCGATCCGCAGCACGCCGGCCGCGACGGCCGCATGGGATGCGATGGCCGCGAGCACGAATGCGGCAAGACCGATGAACCTGATGATCACACGCATGGATGCTACCCTCGCTGTGGCAACGCCGGCTGACCGCCTCGCCTCGAGCGGAGGAGACGCGGTTCGCCGCATCGCCCTACTCGATCCCGATCGTGGTCAAGTCCTGGAACCAGTGCTGCGCCTGCACGAAGCTCTTGATCTTGGGCGACAGCGCGTGCGGGTTGGTGTCGTGCACCACCCAGACCAGGACCGCGTCGTCCACGATCGCCTCGTGCGCCTTCGCCAGCAGCTCGTCCTGCTTGGCCGTATCGAAGGTCTGCTTCGCATCGTCGATGAGGGCGTCGACTTTCGGGTTCGAATACCAGCCCCAGTTGACACCGACCGGCGCGACTTGGCCGGAATGGAAGAAACGAATGATGGCGTAGAGCGGATCGGAGGTGACATAGGCGATGTTGTTCGACGTGACGCCGGCCATCGACTCGTCCTTGGCGCCCTTGCGCCAATAGGTATAGAGCGCCTCGAGCTCCACCACCTTGAAGTCGATATCGATGCCGATCTCCTTGAAGCTCTGCTGCAGGAACTCGTTCATCGGCAGCGACAGCATCTGCCCGGTGCCGCCCTGGGCGATCACGAAAGTGGCCTTGAGCGGCTTCTCGGGCGAATAGCCGGCCTCCTTGACGAGACGCTTCGCCTCGGCGGGATCGTATTTGATCTTGAAGGACGGATGGCCGAACCACGGGCTCGACGGATCGAGCTGGCCGATCGCGGGCTTGGCGAGGCCGTTGAGCAGCTGAAGGATGGCGTCGCGGTCGATCGCGAGGTTCAACGCCTTGCGCAGCCGCACGTCGGTCCAGGGCGACCCCGGCAGCACGCTGAGGTGATAGTTCCACACGTGCGGCGTGACGTTGGTGACGATCTTCATGCCGGCCTGCTTGAGCCGCGGCAGCGCGTCGGGCGCCGGCGTCTCGATGATATCGACCTGGCCGGCGAGCAGCGCGTTGGTGCGCGTCAGCGCCTCCGGCATCGGAATCAGGATCAGCCGGTCGGCCTTCGGGATGCGGTGCTTGTCCCAATAGTCGGTGTTCTTGACGAGCTCGACACGCTCGCGCGGCACGAGCTTGTCGAGCCGGAATGGCCCGGTGCCCGACGGCGCGCTCGCGAACTTGTCCCAGTCCTTGCCGAGCTTCTCGTATTGCGCCGGGCTCGACACCAGGAACCAGAGCATCTGATAGGGAAAGAACGAGTCGATGTTCTTGGTGGTGATCTCGACCGTATGGTCGTCGAGTTTGCGGTAGCTCGCGACCGACGGCAGCCGCGGCTTGACCTGCGCGCTCTGGCGCTTGTCGTAGTGCGGCGACTTGTCGTCGAGGACTTTTTCCAGATTCCAGATCACGGCGTCGGCGTTGAACGTGCTGCCGTCGTGAAACTTGACGTCGCGCCGCAACGTGAACAGCCACTTCTTCTTGTCGGCGTCGTCGACCTTCCACTCGGTCGCGAGGCCGGGAATGAGCTTGCCGGGCCGGTCGGCGACATCCATCTCCCACGCAACCAGCGGATCGTAGAGCGTGTAGCCGGTGAACTGATAGGCGCCGGCGCCGCGGTCCGGCTGTCCGGTGGTGAGCGGGATATCGGCCAGCGAAATGCCGTAGCGCACGACCGTCTCGGCCCCCGCCGGGACAACCAACAAGGCCAAAACGATCGAACAGGCGAAGGCCAAAAGACGCATCGAAAGCTCCTGGGGATGGGCGCGCAGATCGCGTCCCAGGAGCGGTGCAAACTTGGTGCCATGTGATCGTCGGGGCAATATCTCGGCGATTGCCCCCCTTTTGCTCGCCGTGCGCGCAGGACGCCTAAAAATTCGCCACCCGGAGGGACGCGGACTGGCACCTCGGTTTGTCACACTGCTGATTAAGCTTTTCGAGCGAAGTGCCCGGCGCTACGCGTCGATCTCGTCATGACTTCCGCTGCCGGCCATGCCGCGAGTGGGCTCGACGGTCGGCGCCGACGGGGCGCCTTTGTTGGCCTGCTTCTTGCCGGGATCCTGCGCGCGCCCGGCGCCAAATGGCCGGGATGACGCTGGTCCCGACGCAATCGCTGGAGGAAGCCATGAGGATCCGTGCTGCCGCTTACGCCTTCGCCGTGGTTGGTGCGCTCGCGCCGCTCTCGCCGGCCAGAGGCGAGACGACGCTCCGCATCGCCATGACGGCCTCGGACATTCCGACCACCACGGGCATGCCCAACAATGGGTTCGAGGGCATGCGCTTCCTCGGATTTCCGGTCTTCGAAGGTCTGGTCCTGTGGGACTTGTCGCGGGCCGACCGTCTGGCCGATTTGCGACCGGGGCTTGCCGAGCGCTACGAGCAGTCATCCGACGACAAGAAGACCTGGATCTTCCACCTGCGCCACGGCGTCAAGTTTCACGACGGAACGGACTTCAACGCCGATGCGGTGATCTGGAATCTCGACCGTTACTTCAAGAGCGACAGCGCGCAATTCGAGCCGCTGGCGTCCGCCATGACACGCACGCGCGTCCCGGTCATGGCCGGCTATCGCAAGATCGACGATGACACGGTTGCGATCGAGACCAAGCAGCCCGCTTCGTATTTTCCCTACATGGCGGTCTACATTCTGTTCACGTCTCCGGCCTCGTTCGAGAAGGGGGGCCGCGACTGGGGCAAGGTCGCGATGCTGCCGGCGGCCGGCACCGGGCCGTTCCGCATCTCCAAGGTCGTGCCGCGCGAGGCCGCCGAGCTGGCGCGTTTCGACGGTTATTGGGACGCGGCCCACAAGGCGAAGGTCGATGTGATCCGGCTGCTGCCGATCCCCGAAGCGAATGCGCGGCTCGCGGCGCTGCGCTCGGGCCAAGTCGATTGGATCGAGGTGCCGCCGGCGGACGGCATTCCGTCGCTGAAGGCAGCCGGCTTCACGCTGGTGACCAATTCCTATCCGCACACCTGGCCGTGGATGTTCAACATGGGCGTCCCCAACAGCCCGGTGAAGGACGTGCGCGTGCGCCAGGGGCTCAACTACTGCATCGACCGCTCCGGGCTCGTGACCTTGCTCAACGGCACGGCCGAGCCGTCGGTCGGCTGGCTCAAGCCGAGCGATGCCGGATTTGGCAATCCGGTGCAGCGCTACGGCTTCGATCCCGCCAAGGGGAAAGCGCTTTTGGCCGAGGCCGGATTCACGCCTCAAAAACCGCTGTCGCTGAAGGTGATGATTTCCACCGCCGGCTCAGGACAGATGCTGCCGATGCCCATGAACGAGTATCTGCAACAGAACCTCAAGCAGGCCTGTGGCGTGAATATCGAGTTCGACGTGGTCGAATGGCAGGTGCTGCTGACCGCGGCGCGGCAGGCGCCGGACAATCCGGCGCTGCACGGCGCGATGGCGCTCAACGTTTCCTCGCCGTCGTCCGACGTCGGCATCATGGCGCGCTACTTCTCGTCGGCCAATTTCTCGCCCCACGGATCCAATTTCGAGCAATGGAAGGACGACGCCTTCGACAAGGCGCTCGCCACGCTGGCGGAGGCGACCGACGCGGCCCAGATCGAGACCGCGTATCGTGCCGCGCATGAAAGGCTGGTCGACAATCCGCCCTGGCTTTTCATCGTGCACGATCTCAATCCGCGCGCGATGAGCAAGAACGTGCGCGGCTTCGTGTCGGCGCAGTCGTGGTTCTTGGACATGACGCTGGTGAGCAAGGAGTGAGCGTGCGCCGGGCAGGCCGGCTTGGTGGTCCCAGCCGGGGTCAGGTGCATCCGCTGATGGCGGCCTTTCTGCCTCAGTAGATCCCGATCAACGGCCAGTAGAACGGAACGAGCAGCAGCAGGATTAAAAACTCCGCCAGCGTGAGCAATGCGCCGATGCGGACGAGGTCGCGGGCTTCGAAATAGCCGTAGGAATAGCCCAGCACCAGCACGCCCGATTGATACGCGAAAACAGCCACTGCCCCCACAACACCTCGACGTTTCCGAATTTGGCCATGGCGCCGGCCGCCGTGATCGAGCCGGCGCCCGCAAGAATCATCTTGTCGAACAGGTTGCCGGTATAGGTCATGATCAGGAACATGCCGCGCGCGATGTTGCTGCCCTTTTGGGCCTGAAACGCCTCGATCAATGCGAGCGATATGGTGGCGAGGATCGCGACCCGCGCCAGCCCGGATGGAACGATGAAGGTCAGGATGAAATCGGTCATGATGAGGCCGAGCAGAATCCTGGAATAGGTCGAGCCGACGCGCAGCATGACCGAGTAGGCGAGCCGGCGCGCGAGGCCCGACTTGCTGGCGATGCGCCCCAACAACAAGGCCGCAAACAAGAACCAGGGGGTATCGTTGGCGAAGCCGCTGAAAACCACGTTGAAACGCACGACGTCCAGCGCCCAACGCCTGTTCGTGTTATTGAGCCTTCGTCCAGCGGCTCACGACTGACCGAGACCGGTGCCCCCATGCGTTCCGACAAGCCCGACTACCCGCCGATCCGCCGCATCGTCACCGGACACGACGCATCGAACGTCGCCAAGGTGATCACCGACGCGCCGGCCACCAACTGGAAATCGGGCTCGCCCGGGACCGTGTCCACCCTGATCTGGTCGACGGATTCGACGCCCGCCGATATTTCGCTCGGCGAGACGATCGAGGATCTCGGCGCCCGCATGCTCGGCACCGCGCCGCCCCCGAACGGCACGCGCTTCGCCGTGATCGACTTTCCGCCCGGCAACAGCGGCCGCATGCACCGCACCGAGACGGTCGACTACGTGATCGTGATCGCGGGCGAGATCGACATGGACATGGACAATTCCACGGTCCGCCTCAAGGCCGGCGACGTCATGGTCCAGCGCGGCACCCATCACGCCTGGGTCAATCGCGGGACCGCGCGCGCGCGACTCGCCTTCGTGCTGATCGACGCCGCGCCGCTCGGCATCGGG
>Ga0208981_1000031_pt1 | contig 15388 bp, 15 predicted proteins | sample MedBloCAOM1_M1_FD_187839 | JGI IMG/M metagenome (GOLD analysis project Ga0208981, IMG submission 187839) | Forest soil microbial communities from El Dorado National Forest, California, USA - Mediterranean Blodgett CA OM1_M1 (SPAdes) (version 2) | ecosystem: Environmental > Terrestrial > Soil >... | reverse complement strand
TTGATGGCGGTCGGGATGGCGATGATGAGCGTCGTGGTGGCGAAGAAGAACCCGAATTGCGGGTGCATGCCGCTCACATACATGTGGTGCGCCCATACAACGAAGCTGAGTGCGCCGATTCCCACGATAGCCCAAACCATCATGCGATAGCCGAAGATGTTCTTTCGCGCGTGGGTGCTGATAAGATCGGAAACGATACCGAAGGCCGGCAAGGCGACGATGTAGACTTCCGGATGGCCGAAGAACCAGAAAAGGTGCTGAAACAGGATCGGGCTGCCACCGCCATACTTCATCTGCTGGCCCATCTCGACGAGTGCGGGCATGAAGAAGCTGGTTCCCAGGGTACGGTCGAACAGCATCATGACGGAGGCAACGAACAGCGCCGGGAAGGCCAGCAGCGCCATGACGGTGGCCGTGAAAATGCCCCACACCGTCAAGGGCAAACGCATCAACGTCATGCCGCGTGCGCGCGCCTGCAGCACCGTCACCACATAATTCAGCCCGCCCATGGTGAAGCCAATGATGAACAGGATCAGGGAGACCAGCATGAGAATGATGCCCCAATCCTGCCCGGGGGTGCCGGAGAGAATCGCCTGCGGCGGGTACAGCGTCCAGCCGGCGCCGGTGGGCCCGCCAGGCACGAAGAAGGTCGAGGCCAGCACCACGACTGCGAGCAGGTAGACCCAGTAGCTCAGCATGTTCACATAGGGGAAAACCATGTCCCGGGCGCCGACCATCAGCGGGATAAGGTAGTTGCCGAAGCCTCCCAGGAACAATGCCGTGAGCAGGTAGATCACCATGATCATGCCGTGCATGGTGATGAACTGGAGGTACTGGTTTGCATCGATAAACGAAAATGTGCCGGGAAATCCCAGTTGCAGTCGCATCAGCCACGACAACACCAGGGCCACCAGCCCGATTGCCGTTGCCGTGAGCGAGTACTGGATGGCGATGACTTTGGCGTCCTGCGAAAAGACATACTGCGTCCACCAGCTTTTGGGGTGATAGAGCTCAACCTCTCCCACTTCGGCAGGAGGAATGTCTGCGATTGCATCATACGGGACATCGACCATCGAAATGCCTCCTCGGTCGTTTCCATCGGGGGCGATGAGTTGGTCTCACGCGCCCACTCTATATTCCTGTCTTCGCAGCGGCTTTTTTACTCCCCGCCGGATTTGTACCTCGCCTTCATAACGGCGCTTCGACCTGACAATTCCGCAAACGTCTGCTGCTTCTCCAGCCAGGCGTGATATTCACCCTCTTCTTCGACGATAACCTTGGCCCGCATCTGCGCGTGCGCAATGCCGCATAACTCGGCGCAGAGAACGTCAAACGTTCCAGTTCGGATCGGGGTTATCCAGAAATAGGTGACCATGCCTGGAACCATATCCATCTTGGCCCGGAATTCGGGCACATAGAAATCGTGCAAGACATCGACGGAGCGGAGCAAAACCTTGACCGGCTTCCCGATTGGTAGGTGCAAGTCGCCACTCTCGATTACAACGTCGTCTTGCCCATGCGGATCGTCGGGGTTCAAGCCCAATGGGTTGTCGGAACTGATGTTGCGGACATCGGACGTGCCCATCCGGCCATCCTTTCCCGGGAGGCGGAAGCTCCAGCGCCACTGCTGGCCCATGACCTCGATCTCGGTAGCGCCAGCCGGAACCGTTACGAACTGGTGCCAGACAACCAAGCCGGGTGCCAACATGGCTCCGACGCCGATCGCAGTCCCTATGGTGAGCCACCATTCGAGCTTTTTGTTTTCGGGTTCGTAGGCTGCCCGCCTTCCCTCCTTGTGATGAAAACGGAAGACGCAATAGGCCATGAACGCGACGACCGCGAAGAAAACCGTCCCGGTGATCCAGAACGTTATGTTGATCGTGTCGTCGATGTAGCGCCAGTTGGTGGCGATCGGCGTCCACCACCACGGGCTGAAGAGGTGAAACAGCACCGAGCCGACCGCGACTAAAAGCAGTATGAGTGCTACAGCCATCCCTCATTCATCCTTGCCGTTAAAGGCTACGGATACGAATTAAAGGGCGGAGCTCACGCCTATTGCGATGGCTGACTTTACATTCGCCATCGTCGTGCCTCTTGCCTCGCCCATTCAACCGGCCGCGACGTCAAAACATGACACAGAGTACACGTTACGACCGCTAGTCTCATCGGAGCTGGGGGCCTCTAGAATTTCATGATGGTCCGCGTCAAGGCTGGCGTCAATAGATCGAGAGGAGTGTGACACTCGATAGACGAGTATGCCACGCCGTTTTCTGGCGAGTGTTATTCCTAGTGCCGCTCGGCCGGCGAGCATCAGTCCGCACCGTTTCGTGACGCAACGCAACAAACGATTTGTGCAGATGCACAATTCACCCAACCGTGCGTGCTATTTTGCTTCAATCGCGCTAAACTTATCGGACAGGTCGCGAGAGGTTTCGTCCGGCGAAGCAGCTTTTTCGTTGAACTTGATGCCGGGCTCGGCTCGATCGCGATTTTCGCATATGAGGGCGGATACGCCTGACTTGGGCGCGCCGTTTTCACCGCTCCAACCATGAGCAAGGGAGACTGCGGCCATGGCCACACAGTATTCCGACAACATCGTAAAACCTGAACCACAAGTGTCGGGCACCGCCAGCCCATTTGTCATTCGCAAAATCGGCCCATCTGACTTGGGCGACGCGTTGCGCCTGGGCTGGCAAGATTTCACGGCCGTACCAAGTCACGCCATTATCCTGTGCGTGATTTATCCCGTTCTCGGTCTTGTTCTGTTCAGAATGGTCCTTGGCTATTCGGTGCTGCCGCTGCTGTTTCCGCTGGCCGCCGGTTTTACGTTGATCGGTCCTTTCGCCGCGCTCGGTCTCTACGAACTCAGCCGCCGCCGGGAGCGCGGCGAGGAAGCCGCTGCGTGGGATGCTATGCACGTGCTGCGCGCACCGTCTTTCGGCGCCATGCTCGGACTCGGCACGCTCCTACTCGCTTTGTTCGTGACTTGGATTGCCGCCGCCGACGCTATCTACATTGCAACCTTCGGCCATGCTCCGGCTGCAAGCATCCCTGATTTCGCAGCGCGCGTGTTGACGACGCCAGAAGGATGGTCGCTCATCATCGTCGGCTGCGGCGTTGGGTTCCTGTTCGCCGTCGTGGCCCTGTGCGTAAGTGTTGTGTCATTTCCGTTGATGCTTGACCGGCATGCGACTGCGATCGACGCAATCCGGACGTCGCTGCGGGCTGTGATGAAAAATCCATTCGCCATGGCCGCGTGGGGACTGATTGTTGCGGTCCTGCTGGTGATCGGTTCGCTACCGTTCTTCGTCGGTCTCGCTGTCGTTCTGCCGGTGCTCGGTCATGCTACTTGGCATCTTTATCGGAAGGTGGTGGAACCAGACCCGAATCCTCCCCAAGAACAACCCCGCCCGCCGAAAGGACACCGCTATGCGGCGGACTTCCCGGCCTCTCTCTTCCCATGGAGCCGTGAGAGCAAGTAACAGCGAAAAGGGAAGCCGGGATCGCACCGCCGATTTCGCGTCTATAAGCAATCGGTGCATTTAGTCTAGCTACGTGCGCGCGGACCCCGGCGATCGGGACGGCGCGCTGCCGCCAATCGAGGTGGCGCTAGCCCGCCGTGGCCGCCACGACGAGGACATCTCCCAACGGCGATCTCGCCTATAGCTGCGGGTCCAACTTACTTGGACGATTTTGTGGACGCCCGCGCGCGCTCCAATGCGCAGGTGCCCCGCGTTTCGATGGGCTTCCGTTCGCCGCGTCGAAAGCGTAGCTTTCCCGGCACCGGCGGGATGTAGGCGCGACGCCCGCTCAAAACGAACATGCGCCAAGGGGAAACGCCATGTTCGAGATACTCGATCGACGGACGAGTCTGACCGGCAACCAGATCAAGATCCTCACCGCGGCTATCATCGGCGATGCACTGGAATTCTTCGATTACTTCCTGATCGGGTTCGTGCTCGCCTTCCTGATCGGGCCGTGGAAGCTCACCTTCGGCCAGTCGGCCACCGTGCTGATGAGTTCCGGCATCGGCGCTATCATAGGCGCGTATGCCTGGGGCTGGCTTGCCGACCGCATCGGCCGCCGCAAGGTCTTTATCGGCACCGTCTTGAACTTCTCCATCGCCACCGGCCTGTTGTATTTCACGCCGGACAATGGCTGGATTTACCTTGCGATCATGCGTTTCTTTGTCGGCGTCGGCGTCGGCGGGCTCTATTGCGTGGACCTGCCGCTGGTGCAGGAGTTCATGCCCTCCTCCAAGCGCGGCTGGGTAGGCGGCATCGTGACCTGCGTTATCCCGCTCGGCGTTGGCCTCGGCGCTGTCATGGGCGCGCTCGTGGGCAGCGGCGAATGGCGGCTATTGTTCGCGATCGGCGTACTGCCGGCGCTGCTGGTCCTGTTGGTCCGCCTCTGGGTGCCGGAATCGCCGCGCTGGCTCTGCCGCCAGGGCCGCTACGAGGAGGCGCGCAAGTCGCTCGCCTGGGCGCTGCAGATGGAGCCGTCCGCGCTGCCGTTGCCGACGGCCGCCGACGCCGGTCCAATCATCAAGAGCAACTGGCTCGACCTCTTCAAATATCCGCGCAGCCTGATCGTCTCCTGGCTCGGCAATGCCGGCGCGCAGACCGGTGTCTACGGCATCACGCTTTGGGCGCCGTCGCTGTTCGTGGTGCTTTTGAAAGTCACTCCGCAGGAAGCCGCGAAGATGATGATCCTGCTTTCTGTGTTCGGTTTTGTCGGACGGCTGTCGTTTGCGTTTTTCTCGGAGTTGATGGGGCGGCGCAACGCGGGCGGCCTGCTGGGCTTCGGCGCTGGGATCATGACCATCGTGGCGGGCTACAATTACGACGCGATGCTGATGGGGGTGTCGGCGTTCTGGCTGCTGCTGGCCGTGACTTTCTTCTTCGCCGACGGCGGCTTCGCCATTGTCGGACCCTATGCGGCGGAAGTCTGGCCCTCACACCTCAGAACTTCGGGCATGGGATCGGCCTATGGCTTCGGGGGCATCGGCAAGATCATCGGACCGGTGGGCCTTGCCCTGATCGTGGGCTCGGGCAATTACCTCAAGCCCGACGTTCCATTGCCGCAAATACCAACGGCCTTCGTCTACCTCGGGTGCTGGTTCCTGATGGCCGGGGCCGTATATTATTTCTTAGGCATCGAGACCAGAGGCAAATCGATAGAGCAGATCGATAAGGAATTGGCCGCTTCGCTTGATCTATCGACGGCCAGAGTTCGGCGAGCATAGAATTGGATATGCCGATTGCGACATCTCGCGACCCAGCAGTTATAGGGCCGGCTCAGCCATTTTGAAACCGTCGGCGCCTGGATGGTGGGCGTCGATACCCTTCTAATCTAAGGAGAACGCCCATGCCGCTCGGCACCCTGCAGCATTACACGATCGAACCCTCCGATCTGGAGCGCACCAAGAACTTCTATTGCGACGTGCTCGGATTGGACAACGGCGAGCGTCCGCCGCTCGATTTCCCCGGCTACTGGCTCTATTCCGGCGGCGTCGCCACCGTGCATCTGATGGGCACACGCAAACCGCGCGAAGGCATCGTGGTGCGCGGCACCGAGAAGAAATACGAAGATACCGGCCGCCTCGACCATATCGCCTTTGCCGCAACCGACGTCGACGGCGTGCGCAAGCGCCTGCAGTCCAGCAACGTGAAATTCCGCGAGAGCATCGTACCGCGCACCGGCGATACGCAATTCTTCCTCTACGATCCCGATGGCGTCGGCGTGGAGTTGAATTTCCCGAAGCCGTAAGGCTTCGCGTCGCTGGTCTTCACCAATATCTTGGCCAGCAAACCATCCTCAGCGGATTTGCCGCCTAGTCCAGTCCTCGCTCATGGCTCAAGCGCACCATTTCCTCGATGAAGAACGCTTTTTGCTTCTCGTCGAGGCTTGCGAACAGTGGCTCGGCCGCATCGGCGACGTTGCGCTGATCCACTGCGCGATCGTTGAGAAACTGGGCTTCGTTGCGCATCTGCTCGATAATGTCGTCGGGCGGGTCACGCTTTGCGCGCGCAATTCTTAAGTTGAGACGGTCGGCCCCGTTATGGCCGAGGTAATGCATCGCGCTGTTGAAGCCGGTCCAATGCTTCTCCTGCTCGGGCGTGAGCTTCAATTCATTTTTGATCCGCTCGATATTCGCATCGCTGTTCGCGACAATCTGTTCGGCCGTTAGTTGCGGCTGCCCCTGCTGGGTCAGCATCGCCTGCCTGGTTCCCTTCGCGCCTTTGGTCGCCTTGGCCGCTTTCGCCGAACCGGCCTGTTTCGTCCCGCTCGCTGCGGGCGGTTGCCCATTTTTCCCGACGCCAAGCACCCCGGTAAATACGCCGACTACCCCGCCGATCGCGCCTCCCAACACACCACCGACCGGTCCGGCCGCCTTATTGCCCGCCTGGGCTCCTTGCTGAACGCCTTGAACCAGCCCCTGCGCATCCACCGCCGAAGGTGCGTTGAGAAGCATGGCGACAACTGCCCCAAGCGCGAAACGCGATTTCAACTGCGCGCGCGCTGCCGATCTCGGGCTGATCATGATCTAGTCTCCATGGTCGATGTCGATATAGGGCTCAGTGTTTTTGGGGCGGCACGTATCCTGCCGAGTGCAGATATTATCGTTTTCGCAGCGAGCGAGTCTACCTGCCGCGCCGCGCCGTCCAGATGAAGAAAACTCCGCCGAACGAGCGAGGTAAGTTGGCGAAGATGGAACCTCCGGCGCACACCCCCGGGCCAACTCGCGCGGCTATGCGTGCGGCGCAGTATTTTTCGTTAAACCGGCAACGGCTCAACTGCGCCTCGACAATTTCACGATTGGGCGGACAAATATGAATTCGCCTGCCGTCGGTCGGGCACAACGTTAGTTCTAGATCCCCAAGCAACTGCGCGCAGATCTTCGGGCGGGTTAACCCCAACGCCGGCACCCGCGATCGCGGGCCGTTTCGATTGGCAGTGGCCTCAACAATATGCACCTGCTAAACGAGGCTAGTGGCGCCGTCCTTTGACGGCCGCACATCAAGACGCACAACAAGAAATGCCAAGGGGCTAGACAAGGGATTGGGCAAGGGACTGGGAATGGCAACCAACAAGAAGAAAATTTTCATCACCGAATCGATGTCGCAGCAAGGACGGGCCCTGTTGAGGGAACGGGACGACATCGAAATCGTCGAATTTCCCAATATGATTTCCGCTGGAGATTTCCAGGTAATGCTCAAGGAGCAGGCACCAGTCCACGGCGTGGCCCTCGGCGCCACCCGTTTCGGCGAACCGGAGCTTGAGGCTTCAAGAGACATGAAGGTGGTGACCCGAATCGGCGTCGGCTATGACGCCGTCGATATCCCGGCCCTGAGCCGCCGCAAGATCCCGCTGATGGTGGCGGGTACCGCTAATTCCCCTTCGGTCGCGGAGCAGGCCATGTTCATGATGCTGACGCTCGCCAAGCGCGCGGTGGAAATGCACTCCATCGTGAAGGACGGCAACTGGGGCTACCGTCTGGGCAAGCTGCCCTACGATTTGTTTGGCAAGACCGTCCTGATCGTCGGCTTCGGCCGCATCGGCACGCGCACCGCCAAACGTTGCCTTGCCATGGAAATGAACGTTCTGATTTACGATCCCTACAAGTCAGCCTCCGAGATCAAGGCGGCCGGCTGCGAGCCGGTGGCCGATCTCGATGCGGCACTGCCGCGCGCCGATTTTGTCAGCATCCACTGCCCGAAGACGTCAGAGACGGTCGGGATGTTCAATGCGGCGCGGTTGAAGCGCATGAAGCCGACCGCCTATCTGATCAACACCGCGCGCGGCGGGATCATCGACGAGCCGGCGCTGCACGCTGCGCTGGTGTCGGGCAAGCTCGCAGGCGCGGGTCTCGACGTTTTCGAGCAGGAGCCGCCGCCGGCCGGTCATTCGCTGTTCGAGCTTCCCAATGTCATTATGGCCCCGCACGTGGCCGGAGTGACGCGGGAAGCGGTCGATCGGATGAGCGAGCAAACCGCGCGCAATATCTTGAGCGCGCTCGACGGCGAACCCATCCGTCAGAACGTCATCAATCAGGATGTGCTCGGCTGATCCGAGCAGGACTGCTTCCAGCTTTCGCCAATGACGTGATTTGAACGACAGTAACAGCACCCGCGGGTATCGATATGGCCTTCAAGGAATACGGCAGCTATGACGGGGTGGGCCTCGCCGATCTTGTCAGGAAAAAGCAGGTCAGCGCCAGGGAATTGCTGGACGAGGCGATCGCCCGCACCGCCAAGGTCGATCCGCAAATCAATGCGGTGGTCGTGAAGCATTACGACTATGCGCAGCGGCAAATCGACAAGGGGCTTCCAGATGGCCCCTTCACCGGCGTGCCGTTTCTGCTGAAGGATCTGGATATTCTCGAGGGCACGCGGACGACGTCGGGCGCGAGCATCTACAAGGACAATGTAGCTGATCATACCAGCACCCTCGCCCAGCGCTTTCTCAATGCCGGCGTCACGATCTTCGGAAAAAGCTCCAGTCCGGAATTCGGATTGATGCCGACCACCGAGTCTCGGCTGTTCGGTCCGACCCGAAATCCCTGGAATCTCGCGCACTCGTCGGGAGGTTCGTCCGGCGGCGCGGGCGCGGCGGTTGCCGCGCGCATTCTGCCCGTCACACATGCCAGCGACGGCGGCGGTTCTATACGTATTCCCGCCTCGGCATCCGGCGTGTTCGGATTAAAACCAACCCGCGCGCGCAATCCGCTCGGCCCCGATCGCGGCGAAGGCTGGGGCGGATTTTCCTGTGGTCATGTGTTGAGCATCAGCGTGCGCGACAGTGCGGCGATGCTGGACGCAATCCAGGGACCTGAGCCGTCGAGCCCCTATGTCGCGCCGCCGGTGGAGCGGCCTTTCGCACAGGAGGTCGGACGCGATCCTGGGCGCCTGCGCATCAACTTTACCGACAAGTCCCCCTATGGCGATGCGATCGATCCCGAAATTGCCGCGGCGGTTCGGGAAGTCGCGGCCTTGCTGGCCGGGCTTGGCCATGATGTCGAGGAGCGCGCGCCGGTGTTGGCCGCCGATCCGGCGGTCGTGATGTCGACAATCGTGGGCGCCAACACCGCACTCAACGTGCGGCTTGCCGAAGCGCGCTTTGGCCGCGCGATGACGGAAAACGATTTCGAGATACTGACGCTTGCGAGCGCGCACAACGCGCAAAAGGCAACAGCGACCGATTATGTGGCCGCGCAACTCAGCGCATTCCAGATTTCGCGCGGGCTGGCGACGTTCTTCGAGACCTGCGACGTATTCCTGTGCCCGACGCTTTGCTCGCCGCCGCTGCGTATCGGCGAGCTCAACACGATGTCAAAGGATCTGTCGCACATCCCTCCAATCCTGCGGCGCTATATGCCTGCGACCAGCATGTTCAACATGTCCGGCCAGCCCGCGATGTCGATGCCACTGGCATGGAACGCCGCCGGACTGCCGCTCGGCATGATGTTCGCCGCGCGCTTCGGCGACGAGGCAACGTTATTTCGTCTGGCGGCCCAACTCGAACACGAGCGGCCCTGGAAGAGCAAATTGCCGTCAATTTGCGCGTAAACCCGACAAAACTCGGCCGTATTCGAGAGCAAACAATGCAATTCGGCGTCTGCGGCGGAATTCCTTTTCCCGCTTATTGCGTCATTTCCGGAGGTTGAAATTTTGAGTCAAAGCGACCCGACTAATAACGCGCTCGCGGCCATCGCCAGCATTCAGGATCAACCGGAGCCCCATCGCGAGCCGGAAAAGACCTCGGCTGAAGAGAGGCCGATCGCTCCGGAGCTGATCGAGGCTGACGGTTACTCGAAAGTCGGTCCCGGCCCCATAGAAACGATCCGTTTCAAATGGTCCGTGCGCCGCGAGGACAATGGCGAATATTTTGTGGATGAGACGATCGGCGAAAATTCCACGCCGATCGTCAGCGGGCCAATGTCTGGAGATGCGGCCGTCGAGTTCGTGGACAGTCGCGAGAGCGAGGCGCGGCGGCGATTTGAGCAGCTCAAAAACGAAATGATTGGACGAGGCGCTGCTGCAAATTTGGTCCGGAAGGACGGCGGCGAAATTTAGCCGTTCTAGCCATCGCATCGCGTCGAAAGATCACTGGCCCGATGCGGTTGAAAACCCCTGATCGCCGCAAGAAGCACTTTTGCGAATGCGATCCACCATTCCATATCGGCAGTGGTGAGACAATGAAAAGCGCATTCAGTCAGCTGGCGCGCAATCTCGCGCGTCTGGGTCAACCTGATCATGCGCGGGCGGCTTGTAGCGCCGCGTTCCGCATGACCGGCATTTCAGCGCGCGGGTTTTTCGGTGGCCGAAGTTCCGCGCAGGCTTCCATTGACACTCGTTTGCCGCACATCGGTCACGACTTGCTCACCTTTCAAATGCAAACACCGGCCCGCTCAAACTCTGACCCCGAATCACCCATGCCCACTGCGAAGCTACGTGCGTCAACGATCCTCGGAGCGTTCGAGAAGGCGCAGACTGAGCTCGTTGGCAAGGCCGTGGTCCTCACCGACGGAAAGGCCGGTACGGTGGAGAGCGTTTCCCTTGACGAAATGCACGGCCTGCGAATCTCTATCAGAGGCCACTATGGCAAGTGGCCTATCTCCACCATCAAGTTCGCGCAGCGCGGCTAATAGCCGACCATACTGCTCGCCAATCGTCGAGCGTGAGCAATATTGAGCAGTGCCCCACGCCACTTGGACAGCGCAGCGGATTAACTGGCGGGCGAATGCGAACCAACTATTCTCCGAGTTTTGCGGAATATTCCGCGTCGGTCACCTGCTCCATCCAGGTCGCATAATTGCCGTCCAGCGATTCCTGCATCGCGATGTGGGTCATGCTATTGGTCGGGGAGCCGCCATGCCAATGCTTTTCGCCCGGTGGAATCCAGACAACATCGCCCGGCCGGATCTCACGCACCGGTTCTCCTTCGGTCTGAACCCGGCCGACGCCTGAGATGACGTACAGCGTCTGGCCCAAGGGGTGCGAATGCCATGCCGTCCGCGCTCCGGGCTCGAAGGATACGCGGGTCGAGACAATTCGCGCCGGGGCTGCGGTTGCAATGATCGGATCCTGCCAGACCGTGCCGGTGAAATACTCTTCCGGCGCCCGGCGTGTCGGCCGCGAGCCGGCGAGATGGATATCCATGGTGTACCTCCTCCGTTGCGGACCGCAGTGCCGGTAAGTCCGTCACTACTTCTTTGAAGCCGCATAGCGTGCCTTGGTCTCGGCATTCATGGGATAGAGACCCGGCAGCACCGCGCCGCCGTTCACCTGCTCGACGATCCAGGCTTCCATTCGCTCCTGCTCCGCACCTTCGGCCAGAATGAGGTCGAGAAACGCTTGCGGGATCACCACGGCACCGTCCTGATCGGCGACGATGATGTCGTTCGGAAACACCGCAACGCCGCCGCAGCCGATCGGTTCGCCCCAGCCGACGAATGTCAGCCCGGCAACCGAGGGCGGAGCCGCGAAGCCGTCGCACCACACCGGCAAACCGGTGCCGAGCACGCCTTCGAGATCGCGCACGACGCCGTCGGTCACCAGCGCAGCCACGCCGCGTTTGGCCATGCGGGCGCACAGAATATCGCCGAAGATGCCGGCGTCGGTGACGCCCATGGCGTCGACCACGGCGATGCAACCTTCAGGCATGGCTTCGATCCCGGTTCGGGTCGAAATCGGCGACGACCATGATTCCGGCGTCGCCAGATCCTCCCGCGCGGGCACGAAACGCAACGTAAAGGCCGGCCCGACCAGCCGCGGTTGTCCCGGCCGCAGCGGTCGCGAGCCCCGCATCCAGATGTTTCGCAGGCCCTTCTTGAGGAGGACCGTGGTGATGGTGGCGGTGGAGACGCCGGAAAGGGTCTTGATCGCTTCGGGGGTCAGGGACATCGAAAAGAGAACTCCGGTGGGGGTGATCAGCGCACGCATCTTGCGGGGCACGAGCATCGCGTCAAGTGGTGTCGCCAACTCACGGCTGAAGGAGCTGCATCGCTTGGCGCAATAACCTTGTCTTATCACGGTTATGCGCATTAAATTTATTGAACTTGCAGACCCATTTGCGCGAAGCGAATTCCACTTCGTCGGAAAACACGCTAGAGCTTGACATCCGCCGAAGAGTTATGAGGCCATGGCCGCGACACTCTCCCCGCCCCGTATTCTGCCGAGTGGCGACAGCGCCATCACGGTGGAATTCAGTCGCAACATCGATGATGCCGCGAACCAGCGGGTGCTGGCGCTCGATCGCATTCTTGCGCGTGAGCCGGTCCCCGGCGTGACCGAGACGGTGCCAACCTATCGATCCCTGCTGGTGCACTACGATCCCCTGCAGATTGATTTCGACGCGCTGAGCGAGAAGCTTATCTCGCTGGCGCAGCTGCCGGTTCCGCCCGTCACGAACACGCGGCGCTGGCGCATTCCCGTGGTTTATGGCGGCGAGCATGGCATCGATCTTGAGGATGTCGCGAGGACAGTCGACACTACACCCGACGACATCGTGGCGCGGCATATCGCCGGCGACTACCGCGTCGCCATGATCGGCTTTACGCCCGGATGGTCCTATCTCAGCGGCCTCGAGGATTCGCTGCACATGCCCCGGCGGCAAAATCCGCGCCTGCTGACGCCGGCCGGCACGATCTCGATCGGCGGCGTGCAGACCGGCGTGCAATGTCTGGCCGGTCCGAGCGGCTGGCATCTGCTGGGACGGACCGCGGTCAGAACCTACCAGTTGCATCGCGATCCCACGTTCCTGCTGGAACCCGGCGACCACGTAACGTTTTCCGCTATCGATGCCAAAACCTTCGCGGAGCAGGATCGCGCCGCGGAAGGTGGCGAGATCGTCGCCGAGTTGATCGCCTCATGAGTAAACTCGTCATTTCAGCCATTGGACCTGCGAGTTCCGTCCAGGATGGCGGCCGCCACGGCGCACAGCGTTATGGTCTTACGCCGAGCGGCGCGATGGATCGGCCCGCGCTCGCGGCTGCGAATTGTCTGGTCGGAAATGCGCCGTTTGCGGCGGCGATCGAAATCGGTCCGTTCGGCGCCGCGTTCACGGCCCGCGAAGGTGCGGTTCGCGTCGGGCTCGCGGGCGCACCGCGCAACGCCGACATCTCGGGGCGCGCCGTGGCATCGAATACGTCCATGACGCTGGCGGACGGCGACACCCTGACGCTGGGTTTTGCGCGCGGCGGTTCCTTCAGTTACCTCGCGATCGAGGGCGGGATTGCAGGCGAGCCGATGTTCGGCAGCCTCGCGGTGAACGCCCGCGCCGGCCTCGGCAGCCCTTATCCTCGTCCATTGCAGGCGGGTGATGAATTGCAGACGGCGCCTGCAAGCGGCGCCGCCGAGCGCCGGATCGATCTTCCTCCCCCCGTGGAGCGGCCGATCCGCGTGGTGATGGGTCCGCAGGACGACGAATTCGGCGACGAAGGTACAAAACTGTTTCTGGACAGCGAGTGGAAGATATCGGCGACCAGCGATCGCATGGGTTACCGGCTTGAAGGTCCCGCGATAAAACATCTGCACGGTCACAACATCGTCTCCGACGGCACCGTGAACGGCAGCATCCAAGTACCCGGCAATGGCGCGCCGATCGTGCTGATGCCGGACCGCGGCACCAGCGGCGGCTATCCCAAGATTGCAACCGTAATTTCGGCCGATCTCGGGCGGTTCGCGCAAATTCCGGCAGGCAAAGGGTTTCGGTTCAAGGCCGTCAGCATGGCCGAGGCGCAAGCTGAAGCGTGGAAATTCGCGGAATTGCTGCGCACCCTGCCCGACCGGCTCCGTCCGATCCAAAGTTTTGATCTCAACATCGAGGCGCTAAGAGATGCTAACGTCGCTGGCGCCGCCGTCAGCGCCGTCGACGCCAGAACCTGGCAAGCTCCATCTGCAGACGCGCTGGCGCACGACTAACCAGAGATCCACTCACGCAAGGGGACAAGCATGACGACAATCGATCTCAATTGCGATCTCGGCGAAGGGTTTGGCGCATGGGAAATGGGCAATGACGCCGCCATGATCGAGCTCGCTACCTCGGTCAACATCGCCTGCGGCTTCCATGCCGGCGATGCCGACATCATGCGCAAGACCGTGGAGCTTGCGAAAGCGCGCGGCGTCAGCATCGGCGCGCATCCGGGTTACCGCGATCTGCACGGCTTTGGACGCCGGCCCTTTCCCGGCATGAAAGCCTCGGAGATCGAAAACCTGGTCGCCTACCAGATCGGCGCGCTGCAAGCGATCGCGACCGCGGTCGGCCACAAGGTAACCCACGTCAAGGCCCATGGTGCGCTATCGAACGTCGCCTGCGAGGATGACACGACCGCGCGGGCGATTGCATCCGCCATTAGGGCGGTCGACCCCAACCTGATTTTTGTGGTGCTCGCCAATTCGCGCTTGGTTCAGGCCGGCGAAGCTGCCAATCTGCCGATGGTGCACGAGGTGTTCGCCGACCGCGCCTATGAAGACGATGGCTCGCTGGTGTCGCGCCGCAAGCCCGGCGCGGTGTTGCACGATGCCGGGGAGATCGCAAAACGGGTGGTGCGGATGGTGCAGGACGGCGCCGTGGTGTCGGTGACGGGTAAAGTCATTAAGATGCGCACCGACACCGTGTGCATTCATGGCGACACCCCCGGCGCAGTCGATATCGCACGCGGCGTGAGACAGGCGTTGAAAGATGCAAAGATCGAAGTGGCGCCGTTCAAGAAAGCGAGTTAGCGAACGCGCTCAGAATGGGTGAACCGACAGCGTGCCGAAAACGATGGCAGCGATCAGCGCAAATGCGCCGTAGAGCGCAGCCATATGAATCCCTGCTCCGGTTCGCCCGGAAAGGGAACGCGCATAAAGATGCAGGCGGGCTTCCGCCGAGAATTCACGCATGGTCGATCTCCAACGCCTCATCGCCATCAATGGAATACCGTTCGTGGCGGGGTGCAAGGCGAGCCTGGAAATAGCGATATTGACGCTTTGCCAGACTCCGATTGCAGTCAAAAGTTCTCTGCAAGGGTTTCGGGCGAGAATTTTATTCGTTCATATTCGAGGCTAAAAATTAGCCTATCGAGGCGGCTGCTCAACATTGCTCCATCAGCCCCCTATCAGGGTTTACGGCGTTCAATCTCGAAAGCCGCCAGATGCCCTGCAATATCGCTGCGGCTGGGATTTTCCAGATCGATCAGACGTCGGGATCGAGCGCATAGATCCTGGCCAGCAAGCTCTACATTTCGCTGATGTGGACGACACCGGTAAAACCCGCTTCCCGCAACCACTCCTCGAGGATCGCGGCACGGATCGGGCTTTCGTCCACAATGACGATTTTAGGAGACGACTCGGCGCCCCTCGATCACTCGCATTACCCTTGAAATACTCATAGCAAGCCGCAA
>Ga0208981_1000029_pt1 | contig 15571 bp, 10 predicted proteins | sample MedBloCAOM1_M1_FD_187839 | JGI IMG/M metagenome (GOLD analysis project Ga0208981, IMG submission 187839) | Forest soil microbial communities from El Dorado National Forest, California, USA - Mediterranean Blodgett CA OM1_M1 (SPAdes) (version 2) | ecosystem: Environmental > Terrestrial > Soil >... | reverse complement strand
TTGCTCGGCTGCTAGCCGTGCCGCCAGTTCCGCGGCTTCCCGTTCAACCTGCTCGGCGAGCGCGGCCGCACGGGCCGCTTGCTTGGCCAATTCGGCTTCATGCGCCCGCTTCGCAGCTTCCCGCTGGGCGGCGCGAGCGGTTCGTTCCGCGAGCATGGCTTCTCTTGCCGCCCGACGCTCTACGACCGCCGGATCGTCGGGGCCGGGACTGGCGCGGAATTTCTCCAGCATCGCCTTTTTTGCCTCCGCGGAGGCGTTCTGCCGCTCTTGCAGATTGGGGAGCACGTTCCTTCTCATCTTCGAATCTCGTTTCCTCTGGTTCAGAAAGGGGCCGGCCGGTGATTGGATGGATCAATCGAGGCCAGCGCGCAAGCGATCTTTGGTGTTACCGATGTCACGGGGCCGCGCCTGGCAGGCTCGTTACGTGCCCCGGATGGAGGGAGAGTTTCGGTCATGAAAATCGATGGCGGATGCCATTGCGGTTACATCACCTACGAGGCCGAGGCTGACCCGGAAAGGACCACCATCTGCCATTGCACCGACTGCCAGCGTCTCTCCGGATCGACGTTTCGTACCGTCGTCCGCGTCCCCGGCGACACGTTCAAGATTATCGCCGGCGAGCCGACCATCTATTTAAAGACCGCCGAAAGCGGCGCAAAACGAGTGCAAGGATTCTGCCCCCGATGCGGAACGCCAATTTACTCGACCGGCGAAGGCGACGAGCCGAAATTCTACTCCATCCGTGTGGAGACTGTACGCCAACGCGCTGCGCTTGTCCCGAAGGTACAGATTTGGTCGCGCTCACAACTGCATTGGGTCAATGACCTTGTCTCCGTTCGAAGGTTGGATAAGCAGTAAGCATGCGCCCTTGATCAGGGCGCACGGAATCAGTTCAGACGCTCGTCGTTGCTTCAGCCGAGGAGTCCGCATGAATTTAGACAACGCAGCTCAAGAAGGAAGCATGTGCCTGGAGATCAACCCTCGCCACTCCCGTGCAATTAACGAATAAATTACACACGCCTGTGCAGCCGAAATTGCCTCATGGCGGAGCACGGAAAACAGCCCGCATATTTTTTTGAACTGGCGGATGTCGCACGCGACGCTTTTGTGAAATTGAGAACAGATCAAACGTCACGTTAGCGTGATTCCCCTCGCGGCTTTGTGTCTGGCCGGTTAGCGGCAAACCAGCAACCCTGCCGGCGCACAAAACGGGAGACCGTATCATGCCGAGCTACAGTCCAGAACTCATCCAAACTATGCGGGCAGCCCTTGATGAGGTGATGACCAAGATTCCTCTGGACCAGGCAACGCCGGGAATTAAGGCGCATATGGCTGAGTTCATTTTGAAGGCGGCCGCAAATGGCCAAACCAGTTACGATGGATTGTTGGCGGCGGCGTCGGACAACATTCAAGCAATTCTTTTGGTGCTGACGTGAATCCATGCGGAAGTGGTCGCGTAATGGCGAGCCGGACCCATGGCGTCGATAGCAACCACTGATCCGCAACTCCTTCCGATCTCACGGGGAACAGCGCGAGAACATTTCGCCTCCTTGGATGCTGTCTAGGCAGATCAATGCTTGGCCTTGCGCAAGCGGGGATGGCGCAATCTGCCCAGGCATTAGCTCGATCCGCGCAACACCCTGTTTTCTTTGAAACTGCGGACTTGGGACTGCACGGGCGAATTTGAGTGGGGTGCTCGGAAGCAATTGGAATCTCGGCCTCTTGAGCCAAACGATACGACGTGTCTGATGGAAAGGGCCGCCTTTTTGGGGCGGGTTGCCGGCGCGCACACCGGCGCCCCTGCGGCCCTGCGGTCGGTTTTGTTTGCGGTCGCTCACTGCATGTGTTTCCCTCGACACCCCTGGCTCCGTTAAGCGACGTGGGTGCGATGGCAAAATCGACCTTTCCACTGGACAGCTTGCTGACTGCGCTTCCCGCGGATCTTTCAAGCGGCCTATTCGCGAAAGCGCACGACATGTCGCTTACGGCCGATCAGATTGTGTTTCTGGCCGGGGATGCAGGCGACGGTTGCTACAGGATCGAAGATGGCTTGTTGAAGGTGAGCGTCTCCGCGTCAGCGGGAGGGGAGCGGATCCTTGCGATTCTGGGACCTGGCTCCATCGTCGGCGAGCTCTCGATGATCGATGGAGCGCCGCGGTCCGCTTCCGTCTCGGCGCTACGCGACTCGAAGCTGAGATTCGTAAGCCGCGCCGCCTTCGAGGCATTCGGCCGATCCAACCCGGAAGTCTACCGACATGTGATGATCTTGCTGGCACGCCGTCTGCGCGACACCAACGACGCGCTCGCAGCGACAAGTTTTCTACCTGTCAAGGGACGCGTGGCCCGGGCGCTGCTCAACCTCGCTGAAGCCTTCGGTCGCGACGTCGGCGGCGGGCGCATCGTCCTGCGGCAGAAGGTCACGCAAAGCGACCTCGCTGCAATGGCGGGCATTGCTCGGGAAAATGTCAGCCGCATCCTAAAGGAATGGATGGACCGCAAATTGGTAAGCCGTCTTGCCGGGTACTATTGCCTGGAGAATAGGGCTGCTATCGAACGGGAGGCCGACCCGGACGGCGATCAGTGAGCGAGCCGGCGGCGCTGGCGCAGCTTCGCGCCGTCATTCGTGCCTGTCCGGCAAGACGTCAGGCCGGATCATTGCCGAGCAGATGGCTCCCCGCCCGTTATGGATCGAACACGATCGCCCTCCCTAACGAATGCTCCGGCACGCGCGACCACCATCTCGCCTTCAGCGAGGCCATCCCGAATCTCTGCCTGTCCAGCGGCGAGCAGGCCCACGGTGACCCGTCGCGTTTCAATCCGGTTGTCACGGACCACCTGAACGACGGCGCCGCCGGGTCCGTACAAAACAGCTGACAACGGAATTGCAGGGCCGCAGCGCCGGCCCACATCGATGGTCGCGCGTCCAAAGGCACCGACACGCAACTTCGGATCGCTGCCGATGAAGAGGCGAATCTGGCCAAGTTGCGTTGTAGGATTGATCGCTACCGAGAAAATCCGCACCTTTCCCGGCAATTCGCCGACACCAACGATCGCGATTTTCGCTGTTTGATTGGACGCGACGCTGGCCAGTGTCTTGACCGGTGTCTCGGCCAACAGCTCCATCTCCCCCTTTGCCGCAATTCGGAATAGTGGTTCGGCCCTGGCCGATGCCAGCGTGCCAACGACGGCAGACCTTGAAGTGACGACGCCGGCGGCGGGCGCTTGTATGGCGACGGTGGTCGTTCCACCGCCCTGCTGGCCCTCCGACGGGGTGAGGCGCGCCAGCACCTGCCCGGAAACGACGGTGTCACCAGGCTCGACCAGCACTTGCGAAATCTGCAACCCCTCTCGGTCCGGACGCACGAGAATCTCATTTCTTGGGACCACTATGCCGGTGACCTGAAGCGTGTCGGCGAAGCAAACGTTCGTGGTCCTTGCCACGGTCACGGCCATGTCGCTGGCGGCACCCGCGTCCGGCTCAGCGGCCGATGCAGGCGACAGCAGGACACAACAGCCCGTAACGGTCGCAGCGACCGCCACGGCAGACAGCAATTTTGCGCCTCCGCTGGGGCGCAGCCATTTCCAATCGGCAATCATGCGCCGATTTATCCGCGGGCTGGACGGGTGAGAAACAGAAAGGATTGACGTCGATGTCCTTGACCGGACGGTTTCGTGATCGAGATAGCAAGCGCGCGCGTCTTGGCAAGATTCTACCATGACCAATGGTGGCCCAACCTCGCCTGCGCGGCAAGTCCCCCGCTGTTGGGCCGCCTTGGCGCGTGCTTCGTTACGAGGCCGGCCGCCGCATTGGAAGCGCATATCACTTGAACGCCGTGACGATTTTTTCCCGCAGCCCGGGACCGGGTTGGTGCAATGCCATCTACTTCATCAGTCCTGGCTCGACGCGCCTCCCTCGGAGGTGATGATGCCGGACGGATCGGCACCCTGTGGCTCGTCGCACCAGCTCAAAATGTCATAGGCAGCGATCGGCCTGTTGAAACCCTTCAAATTCAAGTCGCCAACGTGCGAGACCTTTACCGATCGCTCGATGGAGCTGAGCGCCCTTTGAGCGATCAAGATTTGCCCCGGCCGTGCTTCGTCGCAAAGGCGCGATGCGAGATTTGTCACGCTGCCGATCGCCGAGTACTCGCGTCGATGCTCGAATCCGATTTGGCCCAATGTGGCATAGCCCGCGGCTATACCGATTCCGAATCCGAGAGCGTAGCCTTGTCGGCCCCAGTGCTTTGACAACTCCTCCACCTTGTCGCGCATCTCGAGCGCCAGCCGAACGGCACGCTCAGTATGATCGGCGCAAGGAATTGGATCGTTGAAGACGATCATGATGCCGTCGCCGAGAAACCGTTCCAGCGTACCTTCATACTTGAATATGAGCTCTCCCACGTTTTCGTGGTACTCACGTAGAACCGCCATCACCTCTTCAGGTTCGGATGCCTCGGTAAAGGCGGTGAAATTGCGCAGGTCGCAGAACAAGATGGTGACCTCGCGGCGATGACTCGCCAAGAGCGATTCCGGCGCGTCCGATGACGCAATCACATGCGCCACCTGCGGCGCCAAAAACCGCTGCAGCCGGCCGATCCGCTCGATTTCGGTCAATTGATCCGCGACGCGCTGTTCAAGCAGTCGATTCCAGCTCGAGAGTTGTTCGGTCTGCTCCTTTAATTGCTCCGCTTGCAGTTGCACGGTATCGTGAAGTTCCTTGATACGCAGCAGCGACCGCACGCGAGCCACCAACGCCGCTTGTTCAAACGGCTTCGTCAGATAATCGTCGCCGCCGGCTTCAAGACCATTCACGACGTCGCGCGTGTCGGCCTTGGCTGTAACCAAAATGACGGGGATGAAACGAAGGGTTGTGTCTCGCTTGAGCTCCTTGAGGACCGAAATGCCGTCCAGCTTCGGCATCATGACGTCGAGCAGGACGAGATCGGGCTCAAGCTCGCGCGCCCGCACCAGCGCATCCTCTCCGTCGACCGCCGTGACTACCTCGTAGCCCTGCGAGTTGAGCCTGACTTGCAGCACTTCAAGATTGGTGGGGTTATCATCGACAACCAGTATCCGAGGCGGGTTTCGCAAGCGATTGCCCCCTCGGCGTTACGTTAGGAATTCGCGAACTTTGGCGAGGATCACGCGCGGGCTGAATGGCTTCGCGAAATACCCGTCGCATCCAGCCGCAAATGCCTTCGCGTCGTCGCCGGAAAGCGCATATGAGGTGACGGCGATGATGGGAATGTGCCGCAGGTCCGGATTCGCCTTGATCCGACGGGTCGCTTCATATCCGTCAACGATGGGAAGCTGAATATCCATGAGAATGAGATCGGGCCGCTGTTCCGCCGCCATGGCGACGCCTTTTTCCCCGTCGATCGCCTCGATCACCTCGAAGCCGGCATTGGTGAGTAAATCATTGAGAATACGTCGATTGTTCTCGGTATCCTCGATGACCAGTATGCGCTTGCTCATGCCGCTTGCCTCTGGTCCGTCGCACGTAGCGGCAAGACGATGTTGAAGGTGGAGCCCACCCCGGGCGTCGACTCCAGATCGATATGGCCGCCATGCACGTTGATCAGACGGCGCGCGATCGACAATCCCAGCCCTGTGCCACCTTTCTGCCGCGTGATGCTGTTGTCAACCTGCTGAAATTCCTCGAAGATACGTGCCTGATCTTCTGTCGGGATGCCTGGCCCGGTATCCTGAACCGCAATCGTAAAATGTCCGTCCCTGGCATTTGCGCGGATCTCGACCGAGCCTGTATCAGTGAATTTGATCGCATTGCCCACGATATTCAGTAGCACCTGTGTCAGACGCCGTTCATCTCCATAGCCCACGGGGAGATCGGGCGAAACGTCGGCCTTGACCTCAATGCCCTTAGCCCGCGCGAGCGACCCGGTCGAAGCGACAACCGTCTCCACAATCCCCTGCATGGAGTAATTGTCGAGTGCCAAAGTGAGTTGGCCGGCTTCGATCTTGGAAATATCAAGAACGTCGTTAATCAAGCCTAGCAAATGTTTCCCATCTTTCTGAATGCGCTCCAATATCTCCAGCGCCTTGTCCGGCAAGGTGCCGTAGAGGCCATCCACGAGCAGTTCGGCGAAGCCGAGGATGCCGTTCAAAGGGGTGCGCAACTCGTGGCTCATATTGGCAAAAAACTGAGTCTTGTGTTCGTTGGCAACGGCAAGCGCGCGGCCCTTGTCGTCGACCTCGCGAAACAGCTTTGCATTGTTCATCGCGAGTACCGACTGATGGGCCAGGGTCTGCATCAGGTCGATCGTGCTGGCCGGAAAATCCCCGCTTGCGCGACGCAGCAGAACCAGGGCGCCCAGAATCTCATCCGGTCCCAGCAGCGGAACGACAAGGACGGAGTTGAAACCGGCAGCAACGGTGAGCTCCTTGAGCGGATAACTCGGAGCGCTCGAAAGATCCGAAATCCACATCGCCTCTTGCTTCTTGCTCGCCATGCCCAGCATGCTTTCGTCCACTCCTATCCGGCTGGCACGAACCGCATCCTGGTAGGACTTGTCGAGCGCATGCGTTTCCGCGAGCTGGAAGACGCCGCGTGATTCATCATAGCTGTAGATGGCGCCGGCGTCGGCCTGCGTGAGCTGGACAGCACGCGTCACGATCGTGGCGAGCACGGCCTTGTCGTCCAGAGACGACGCGACTGCGCGTCCGATCTCCTCGAGCGCTTTCAGTTCGCTGACGGACCGGGCAAGATCGAGCGTGCGCTCGGCGACCTTCTGCTCCAACCGGCCGTAGGACCCCTGCAGCTGGTCCGCCATCCGGTTGAAATGGTCGGCGAGATCCGCAATCTCGTCTTGCGTCTGCACTTCGATGCGATGGCCGAACTCGCTCGCCTCCAATTGCTGGGCGCCGACCTGCAAGGCACGAATCGGAATGACCATTTTTCGCGCCAGGAGCATGCCGGCCAGCACGGCGAGAAGCACACCCAGTGCCAGCAACCAGGTGGTGCGGAACAGCAAATTGTAGACCGGCTGAAGCGCCTTGCTCAGCGGTTGCTCGAAGAAGACGTACCACTGCATTCGCGGGACCGCGGCCGAGGCGGTCAAGACCGAGCCTCCATCCGGGTCCTTGCCGAAGATCACCGGCTCGGCATCCGACCTGATCGTGGCGGCCACCTGCGGAAGGTCCGCAAGATTGGTGCCGAGCCGCGGGGTGGTGCCAGAGTGCGCGAGCAGCCGCCCGGCCGGGCCTACGATGAAAGCGTCGTTGTCGGTGCCGATCTGTTCCGGGTTTATGAAACTCGACAGGAATTTGAGATTGATCTCGGCGACGGTTGAACCGGCATCGCGCCCGGAATGCGGCATCGCAATCGACATGAAGGGATCCGGTCCGTCGAAGTAGACGGGCGAGAACCAGACCGAGCGACCTTGCGCTGCCTTGAACCGAGGGTCACTCGAGTAATCGATATCGCTTGCAATAACCACCTCGCCGCGGGTGAGCCGCAACTGCTCCTTGCCCGCGCCGTCGAGCTGAATGACCCTGTCGACGGCGGGTACTTGCTGAAGGAGCAAGGCGTAGTCTGACCGCCGTTGATCGAGGGTTGTGGCGCTGGCCCGCGTTGCCCAGCTGATCTGGCGCTCGATTTCCGACACCGACTGCTCGATTCGACGCGCCGTCGCCTCGGCTTTCTCGGACTGCGCCTTTGCAAGCAACTCCGTTGTCTGCCGGTAGGTGAACCACGTCTCGAGACCGCCATTCACGGCAAGCACGAGCACAACCACTTCGACAAAGGAGGTAACGTACTTGCCGAAGAGGCTTCTGGGACGGAACCAGTATTTGCGCGGTGCCTCCGTCTGCATTCGTAATTCTCTTAGGTTTGGCGTCGAATCCTGGACCGAACGGGATGCTCTCGCAAGGTCTTTTGCCTCAACGCCCTCCGAGGGCCGCAAGTCGATCTGCAACCATCTCGGTTGAAAATCTCTTTCAGCCCGGGAGGATCCCATGGTCGTTGCGTGCACGCAGGGTGCGCACGTGCTCGACCAAATCCGTGCAATCGCCGCCACGCAACCGATCGGAACTATACTCGTCCCGGCGGCCGTTATCCGACGTCGATCTTCGCCGATGTCAACGCTGCCCCAATTGGAGCGTGTCGGCCATGACGGGGTTCACCTTGTCGCCGTCGCGCAGCGAACTGCCCGCATTCGCTACGATGAGATCGCCTTCGCGCAGCCCTTCGCGAATCTCGATATCCATGTCGGAATGAAAGCCGACTTGAACCACCCGCGTCTCGATGACGTTGTCGCGCACGACTTGGACCCTCGGGCCCTCGGTCCGGTAATGCACCGCCGAGCGCGGCACCGAGATTCCGCAACTGCGGTCAGCGTCGATTGTGGCGCGGGCGAACATTCCAAGGCGCAGCCCGGGATCTCGCTCCAACGAAAGGCGCGCTCTGCCAAGTTGCGTGCGCTGATCGACAGCAGCCGGTGCCTGGCGAACGCGGCCCGAAAGCTCGCGGCTGTCTTCGATCTGGACGCGCGCGGTCTGTCCGGGAGAGATTGCTCCTGCGTGTATGCTCGGAACTTCGGCCTCGAGCTCAATTTCATTGTCGATCGCGATCCGGAATAACGGCTCGGGTTGCATCGGAGACGCCGTAGCTCCTACGACCGCGGTACTGCGTGTCACGACACCGGCGGCAGGAGCTTTTAAAATCATCGAACCGCGTGCGGCAGCGGCGGCATCTTGTCCCTCGCCGGCCTGGCGGGCCAATCGGACGAGAGTTTGGCCTGATGTCACCCGGTCTCCTTCTCCAACCAGCACCTCGGTCACCCGAAGCCCGGGAGCGTCGAGAGTCACGATGGCTTCGTCGCGCGCAACGAGGAACCCGGTGACACGAATGGTCGAAGAGAAACACGCCTTTGTGGCGCGGACCACGCTCACTTGCACGGCGCCCGGCGAGCTTGTCTCCGCTGCGAAGAGCGTTGCTGGTGGACTCGCAAGAATAATGACGGCGAGGGTGGCCCCCGCGGCCGCGATGAACGCGCGCCTCGAGGGTCTCATGGACGATACCTGAATGTCCGGCCCATGCTGTCCCTTGCCTGCATCACTGCAACTCACGAACGACGCGAAATCCGTTCGCGGAATATCGCACATCGGAATCGTACCGGAAGCGGGCCGTCGACCGCAGGTACCTTGCGGCACTGTCGAATGCACCGCCACGCAACACCCGAAGCCGGCACTGTCCCGTGACCCACGGCGAGCCGTTCTGGGGGGCGCCGCGATAATTATCGTTCCAGCAATCCTCCACCCACTCCGCGGCATTGCCTGCGGTATCGTGCAAGCCGAAGGGGTTGGCCTTGTACGACCCGACCGCCGAGGTTTGTTGGGAAGAGCCCGTGTTGCACTCCCGGCAGTTCGCCTGGCGGGAGCCCACGTCACGGCCCCACCAATATGGGCTGTTCGTTCCGCCCCGGGCGGCGTATTCCCATTCGGCTTCGCTTGGCAGCCGGTAGGTCTGTCCGGTTTTCTGCGAAAGCCAGGCCACAAACGCCTTGGCATCGAGCCAGCTGACATTGATGACCGGGCGGTCGCCGCGTCCCCATTCCCGGTCGTCGGGCCGATGCTTGCAACCGCCATCGGCGACGCAAGCGTCCCATTGGTCGAACGTCACCTCGTGTCGGCCAATGGCAAAGGGCTTCGCAATCGTGACTCGGTGCGCCGGATTTTCGTATTCGGTCGCGGAGCCCATATCGAACGTCCCGGCTGGCACGACCAGCATCTCGACGCAGTCCTGACAATCGCGGAAAACGTCGCCCGCCTTTGCACCGGTCGCCGACGGCGCGGACGTAGCTGATGGCGCGGTCGCCGTAGCGGACGGAGCTGGAGCCGGCGCCGCTGGTTGCGGCGCCGGCGTCCGCTGCGGTGTCGGCGCTGGCGCAGGCGTGGGCGCCGCAGAAGGCGCGGCTGCTACCGGCCGCGGGCTCCCGAAATAGAACTCGTCGATAAGCGACGATGCCACCCAGGGCACCTGTTCGTTGTTGGATGCGCGAGACACCCCAATGCGGGCGCGGTTGAAAACCTCCTCCGCAGTCAGATTCGGGACGCGAAGCTCCTTGATCAGTTCGCCGACGAACAAGCTGTTCGGCCCGCTGCCTTCATTGATCACCTTGCCCGGCGCGGCGGAGTACATCGCGAGCGTACCGTCCGGCGCATCAAGTGCGGCGAGCCCCGCTGCCGACGCTCGAAAGCGGCGCTCGAACGGGTTTCTTCGGGACGCATCGATAATGATGATTTTTACCTTTGCGCCTTTGCGCTGCATCTCCGCCAGCAGCGCATCGAGGCTGATGCCATCCCGCCGGACCTCCGCCTCGGTCCAGACTTGGGCGTTGACCGGGATCAGATACGTCTGCCGCGCGACCTGGATGCCATATCCGCTGAAATAGAACAGGGCGGTCATGCCGCTACGGATCTTGCCGATGAAGGCATCGATCGCGCGCTGCATATCTTCCCGGCCGACATTCTCTTTGAGGTCGACGTCGAATTCGGTTCGACGAAATTCGTCGGCAAGCGTGCGGGCATCTCGGATCGTGGTGGAAAGCGGCGTGCTGGCATCCGGATAGTTTGCGTTTCCTATCAGGAGCGCCACGCGCGCTGGCTGCTGCGACAGCGCCGAATGCGCGAGCACTGCGGAGGCGACCGCAACGCACAGGCAAAATACCAGCCGCATCTTCATTGCGCGCCTTTCGTCCCGATAGGAACCAACTTCTCCAACGTCATGGTCGTCGCCACCAACACGTTGGCCCATGATATAAGCAGCCGCTCTGCTGCATATCAATCGGTTCTCCCATCCCGGCCCTTGCCTCTGGGACCTCGAAAGACCTCGCAGTTGCCCTCGGCTTGGAGCTTTTTTGCAAGCGATCATAACATTGTAGCCGCGTCCGTGGGTTCGGACAACAGGGATGGACGGCGCGACGCGTTGCGACATTGCTACCCGCGGCATGTTCGGCCGCAGATCCGAGGACCGGGTCCGATCCAATGCCGCGCGCGATACACGGATAGGCTGTCGCTATTGTCCGGTTGGCGGGCGAGGCCCGTGCGCCTTCCCAGCGGGAGCGAGTTCCCCTAGATTGTCGATCGGATGGCGCGGAAGGTCGATCTTTTCGTGAGAGAGTGACGACGGGAAAGCCACGGAAGGACCCAGCGATGCATGAGTTGAAGCAAGTCGCAGGCAAAACCGGCAAGCGTGCGAACGCCTTCGCAACGTTGCTTGTCATCGCGCTCATGGCAGCCGGCGGAATTGCCCTGGCTCAAGCTCAACGGACGGGCGGCCCCACACCATCTGGGCAGGGCGCCGAGGTCTATTTCATCGATCTCAAGGACGGAGCGACTGTTCCCGCGAAGCTGAAGCTGTACTTCGGCCTGCGGAACATGGGTGTCGCCCCTGCAGGCTCGGATCGCGAGAATTCGGGTCATCATCACCTCTTGGTCGATACCGAGCTTCCCCCGCTCGATAAGCCCATTCCCAACGATTTCAATCATTTGCATTTCGGCGCCGGCCAGACCGAGGCTGAAATCACTTTGCGACCGGGGCAGCACACATTGCAGTTGCTCATGGGAGACAAGGATCACGTTCCGCACACTCCGCCGGTCATGTCCCAACGCATTCGCGTCCGGGTCGCGGAAGGTGCCCCAGGTGCGGCCGCTGCGCTGACCGGCGGGCCTTCGAAGTCACCTGCGGGTGCCCAGGTTTATTTCAATGATCTGAAGGAGGGAGCGGTCCTCCCGCCGAAAACAACGATCTATTTCGGCCTGAAGAACATGGGCGTTGCCCCCGCGGGCTCGGACCGTGACAATTCAGGCCACCACCACTTGCTGATCGATACCGAGCTACCCCCGCTCGACCAGCCGATCCCCAATGACTTCAACCACCTTCACTTCGGTGGCGGCCAGACCGAGGCCGAGGTTACGCTCAAGCACGGTGAGCACACGCTTCAGCTGCTCATGGGGGACAAGGATCACATCCCGCACACTCCGCCGATCATGTCGCAGCGCATCAAGGTGCGCGTGGTCGATCCGTCGCTGCGCAAGTCCGCCGCGGCCGACGCGCGCGTGTATTTCGTCGGCTTGCAGGACCGGTCCGTTCTGCCGCAAAAGGCGACCCTTCGCTTTGGTCTGGTCAATATGGGCGTGGCGCCAGCAGGCATCGAAAAGGCCAATACCGGCCATCATCATCTCTTGATCGATGCCAAGCTGCCTCCGCTCGACGAGCCCATTCCGAATGACTTCAACCATCTGCACTTCGGCGCAGGGCAAACGGAAGCAACGGTGACGCTGCCGTTGGGGACGCACACGATTCAACTGCTACTCGGCGACGAGAATCACGTGCCGCACAACCCTCCGGTCATGTCGAAGCCGATCAAGGTCATCGTGACCAGGACGGTACGAAGGCCGGGCGGGTAAAACTCGGTTCGCCCACGACCTGCAAGGGGGCTGCGTCCAGGCCCCCGCCAGTCGGACATCGATGGCCGCAATGAGTCGCCGGCGGCTTGATCCGTTGGTTGCGGATTGAGTGGGCCGGATTGGGAGCTCTCTCTCTGCTCGGCTGCGATCCATCGCTCTTATTCGCGGGTCCAGGCCGCAGAGCAATCGCGATTCTCCTTATTCTCCGCGCCGCCAGCCGTGGATCGCTTAGTGCGCAGGCTTCCCCGCCTCTTGTGGCACGGGGGCCGGAGGCGGTGTTGCGACGTGCTTTGTCGGCGGATCGTCAGACCCGCCAACGAAGCGGCCGAACAAGCGCGAGAACAGGCGCCCTACGTCGTCCATGATGGTGAAAAACGCCGGCACGAACAGGAGCGACAGCAAGGTCGAGACCAGGAGGCCGCCGATGATGGCAATCGCCATCGGCGATCGGAACTCGCCGCCGGCGCCGAAGGCCAAGGCGCTCGGCGCCATGCCTGCCACCATCGCGATCGTTGTCATCGTGATAGGGCGGGCGCGCTTTCGACCCGCTTCGATGATCGCCGTCGTGCGGTCAACGCCGCCGTGCATTGCCTCCACCGCAAAGTCGACAAGCATGATCGCGTTCTTGGTGACGATGCCCATCAGCATGAGGATGCCGATGACAACGGGAGTGGTGATCGGCAGGTTGGTGATGAGGAGCGCCAGGATTGCGCCTGCGATCGACAACGGGAGGGAAAACAGGATGGTCACCGGTTGCAGCAGACTTGTGAACAGCACCGCCAGCACCACGTAGACCATCATCAGGCCGCTGCGCATGGCCCCGCCGAATCCTTCGAACAGCTCTGCCTGCAACTCTGCATCGCCGCCCTCGCTGACGGTGATGCCGGGGGGAAGATTCTTCATAACCGACAGCGCCTTGATGGCTTCCCGCGCATCACTGAGCGCGGCGCCACCGGTCAGATCCGCCTCGACGCTAGCCTGCCGCTGACGATCGTAGCGAACGATATTGGTGGCGCCTTCGCCGAAGCTTATGTCGGCGAGGGCGACGAGCGGCACGCCCCCTCCGCGTTGAGACGGGATGCGTATCTGTTCGAGGACCTGCCGGTCGGCGCGGGCATTTTCCTCCAGCAGGACGCGGATGGGAATGGTCCGATCGCCGGCATCGAACTTGGCAAGCGCCGGGCCGACGTCGCCGATGGTCGCTACCCGGATGGTTTCCGAGAGACTCTCAGTCGAGACACCCAGACGGACAGCCAGGTCCCGGCGTGGATAAATCCTCAGTTCGGGGCGATTGAGCGTCGCACCGGAGACGACGTTCGCCACGATCGGGAGCCGACGCATTTGAGCGGCGAGCTCGGATGCGACATTCGCCACCGTCGCATTGTCCTGGCCGGTGACGATGAATTTGACGTTTCGCTGTCCATTGTCGTCGACGAACCAATAACGAATGTCCGGAATGTCCGCGAGTTCCCGGCCGATCTCCTGTTCGAGCTGCTGCTGCGAGAGTGATCGCTTCGATTTCGGTACGTAGTTGATGGTCAACCCGGCACGGCCGACATCGACGGCGCCGTTCGGAATTCGTCCGCCGTCGACGAAGACGCTCGCCACCTCGGGCCGTTTCCGCATGCGATTGACAATGGTATCGGTCACCGCCTCGGTGTCGGAGAGCTGCGAACCGGGAGGCAATTCGATGCCGAGCATCGAGCGGGCTGTGTCGGTGACAGGTAGAAAGCCACTCGGCAGAAAAGACGCGCCCGCCAAGGACGCAGCGAAGAAAAGCAAGCCGAGGACCACGGTGATGAAGCGATATCGCACCGCGCCGGTGACGAGCCGGGTGTAAAGACGCATGGTGCGTCCATCGTCTTTCTCTTCGTGCTGATGCGGCCGGAGGAAATAGGCCGCGAGCATCGGCGTTATCATCCGCGCGCAAAGCAGCGAAAACAGCACCTGTACCGAGACGGTTATCCCGAATTGTTTGAAGAACTGGCCCGGAACCGATGGCATGAAGCTCGCGGGGATGAACACCGCAACGATCGCCAGGCTGATGGCGATGACCGCAAGGCCTATTTCATCGGCTGCCTCGAGCGCGGCCTGGTAGGGCGATTTGCCCATACGGATATGTCGCACGATGTTTTCGATCTCGACGATGGCGTCATCGACGAGAATTCCGGTGCTGAGGGTGATCGCCAGCAAGGTCACCATATTCAGTGAGAAGCCAAGTAATTCCATCACCCAGAAGGCCGGAAAGATCGACAGCGGCAGGGTGACGGCCGCGATGATGGTCGCCCTCCAATCGCGCAAAAAGAGAAAAACCACGATCACCGCCAGGATGGCGCCTTCGTACAGCGTATGCATCGCCGATTCGTAGTTTCCCAACGTGTGGGTGACCGAGGTGTCGATCAGCTTGAGTTCGACATTGGGGTTCGCCGCCTTGATGGTTTCGATCCGAGCAGCGACGGCCTCTGCGAGGACGACATCGCTTGCGCCTTTTGCGCGCAGAATATTGAAGCCCACCACCGGTGCGCGGTCGAATCGGGCAAAGGTCCGGGGCTCCGCAATCGTGTCGGTGATGAGTCCCAGATCGTCCAACCGAACCTCGCCGCCCGCCGGCAGCGCGATCCTTGTCGCAGCGAGATCGGCAACCGTCTTGGCTCCAGCGAGAGTGCGGATCGCCTGGTCGCGTCCGCCGATCTCGGCACGCCCGCCCGCGAGATCCACGTTGCTCCCGCGAAGCTGGCGACTGACATCGAGCGGCGTCAAGCCGACAGATTGGAGCCGAACCGGGTCGAGCCCGACCCGGATCTCGCGTTCAACGCTTCCGATGCGATCGACCCGCGCGACCCCGCGAACCCCCTGCAACGCACGGATGACCACGTCGTCCACGAACCAGGAGAGCTGCTCCGGCGTCTTGCCGGGCGCTATCGCGGCATAAGTGAGAATCGGAAGACCAGCAATGTCGACCCGCTGGATCATAGGCTCGTCGATGCCGCGCGGGAGATTGGCGCGAATGCTCGTCACCGCGTCCTTGACGTCATTGAGCGCACGATCCGTGTCCGTTTCCAACCGGAACGTGATCGTCGTGCTGGATATCCCGTCGGTGATGACGGAGTTGATGTGATGGGCCCCGGCGACCCCCGAGACG
>Ga0208981_1000028_pt1 | contig 15641 bp, 13 predicted proteins | sample MedBloCAOM1_M1_FD_187839 | JGI IMG/M metagenome (GOLD analysis project Ga0208981, IMG submission 187839) | Forest soil microbial communities from El Dorado National Forest, California, USA - Mediterranean Blodgett CA OM1_M1 (SPAdes) (version 2) | ecosystem: Environmental > Terrestrial > Soil >... | reverse complement strand
CTATGTATTCGCCCTGGTTACATTTCGCCGTGTTAGAAGTATAGGTGCCGAATCCTTCTCGGCAGGTTGCCGGAAAACCCTGCGGATGGATCTTTTTGGAGTCCGCCAAAAAGATGACCAGCGCGATTTCATGAAGACACGAATCCAACTGCGCGAGCCCATCTTTGTGGCCCTGGAAACGTTACGCGCGCACAAGCTGCGCTCGTTTCTGATGCTACTGGGAATTGTCCTGTCCGTTTCAACTTTGATCATGGTGGTCGCCCTGATCTCCGGGGTGAACTTATATGTGGCCGACCGCGTTGCGAACCTCGGGTCGAACGTCTTTCTGGTCCTGCGATTCCCGATCATCCCGGACGTCAATGAGTTCGTCAAAGCCACACGCAGGAACAAACCCATGACCTGGGATGACTACCTTTACTTGCGCGACAACACCAAGCTCGCCGTTCGAGTCGGCGCCCAGGCATTCGGAGTGGGCCGCACGAAAGCCAATGGCCAGTCCGTGGAAGACACCACCATCTATGGCGTAACCGCAAATATTGGGGACATGAAAACCGAAGAGCCCGCGCAGGGACGTTACATCACGGACGCCGATAACGAGCACCGCTCCATGGTCGCGCTCATTGGCGCGGATGTGGTTGAAAAACTCTTCCCGGGCCGCGATCCTATCGGCAAGGAACTCGATATTGACGGGCGCCCGTACGAAGTAGTCGGAGTAGGAAAGCCGATCGGCACGGTTCTGGGCCAGACGCAAGACAATTTCGTCTACATCCCCATCGAGACGTACTTGAAATTTTATGCCACCAGCCGTACCAGCCTGGCGATCAACGTGCAAACCCGGGGCGGCGATTGGATGTCACGCTCCCAGGAAGAAATGCAAATGCTGATGCGCGCTCGCCGCCATTTGAGACCCAATGAAACCGACAATTTCGGCGTCTTGGATGCGGGATCGCTGGTGGACTTGTTCAAGCGAATCACCGGCGCGCTGGCTGAGTCCATGATCGGCATCGTCGCGGTGTTTCTGGTGATCGGCGGGGTGGTGATCATGAATGTGATGCTGGCGACAGTCACCGAGCGCACGCGTGAGATCGGCATCCGCAAATCCCTGGGCGCGCGCCGCGCGGATATCCTCCTCCAATTCCTTACGGAGACCGCCGTGATGTCCACCATCGGTGGAGCGATTGGCGTCGCTGTAGCCTACGTGTTCGCGTTAGTCATTGCCGCGAACACGCCGGTGCCGATGCATGTTCCGATTTCCGCGGTGATTGTTGCGTTGACGGTTTCAACGGCGGTGGGCGTTTTCTTCGGCCTTTATCCGGCAAGCAAAGCCGCAAATTTGAATCCCATCGAGGCCCTGCGGCAGGAAGTCTGAACGGGTGCGGGCTCTACGCGCCGTCGCCATAGCGATGGTTATGGCGCGTCGGCGACTTGAAGCCTGCCTGTGGAAAGAACGGCGGACCCATGCGAATCTCCCTGGGCGAAAACGCGAAGATGGCGCTGGACACGCTGCGCGAGAATAAGATGCGGTCATTTCTGACTGTATTGGGCGTAGTCATCGGAATTACCGCGCTCATCACCGTGTCGTCCATCCTGGTGGGATTCTACAGCGACGTCACCGCATATCTCGAGGATTATGGCCCGAATACCATCTGGATTTTTAAGGTGGCTCCCGGCGTAAGCACTGGACACCTCACCTCTGAGGAACGCAACCGCAAGCCTCTGTCCCTCGAAGATGGACTGGCGATCCGTGAGCAATGCCCGGCCGTCGCGAAGGTAGGGATAAGCGTCTCCAAGCGGATCTATGACTATAATCGCCAGACCCTTATCACCGCGCGTTATAAGGATAAGGAAGTCTCCGGCTTGGATTACACGGGAGCGATCATCGAGAATGAAGAGGTCTTTAACGAGCGGCCCTATGTCGGGCGTTTTTTTACCGAGGCGGAGGACCTTCATCGCGCCGACGTCGCCATCATCGGCTACGACCTGGGCAAGACATTTTTTCTAGGCGAAGACCCGATCGACAAGACGATTTCCGTCGAGGGATTTCCCTATCGCGTGATTGGCGTATTTGAACATCGCAAAGGCCAGCTCTTCCAGAATCCACGCGTGGAAAATCAAGTCATCGTGCCTTATCGCACCTACCGGAAACATCATCCAGCGGACGACGAACATTACATCGGCGCCGTGGCCGTCCCTGGGCGCATGGCGGAGGCGCAGGATGAAATTCGCGCGGTGTTGCGCCGGCGGCGCCACGTTCCCTATTCAGCACCTGAAAATTTCGGCCTGTCGACAGCGACGGAAGTGGCGGCTCAATTTAAACAAATCACGGGCTCGGTCGCCCTGCTGACCGCCGTGGTCAGCTCGATTGGATTGCTGGTGGGCGGCGTCGGGGTGATGAATATCATGTTGATGTCGGTCACGCAGCGCACACGCGAAATCGGCGTGCGAAAAGCGATTGGAGCTCGCCGCAGCGACGTCATCTGGCAATTCCTCACCGAGGCCATCGTCCTCACAGGCTCGGGCGGCGTCATAGGCGTGATACTGGGCATCGGCATCAGTCTACTCATCAACCTGTTTCTGCCCAGACTGCCCTCTGCGGTTCCGGTTTGGGCTGTGGTCTTGGCTGTCATAGTTTCGATGAGCGTTGGCCTCTTCTTTGGCATGTATCCCGCAGTGAAGGCCGCGCATCTCGATCCTGTTGATGCGCTCCGGTATGAGTAGAAGGGATTAGGTAATAGGTGACAGGTTGTAGGTCGTTGGAAAAGCGCGTTTCGAATGGGTCGGGGTGACCGCCGCCGGTTTCCTACTACCACATGCCACCTAATACCCGCTACCTTTCTTGGAATTTCCTTTGGCGCAGCTTCTGGATCAGCCCGCTGAGCATTCGTCCGATTTCTGCACAAGTATCGAGTGTTGGAACAATTTCATTCGCCGCACAATAGTTGAGCCGACCGGCGATTAAGATGTGAGTTTCCAATTCCTTGAGCGACCCATTGGCTATGGAAAGATGTTGAAGGTATTCACCTAGATTTCTTCTTCCGTGTCCTTCCGCGATATTCGCGGGTATCGAAACCGCGGCCCTGCGAATCTGGCTTGATAATCCGTACATTTCCGATTGCGGCAGCAGTTTAGTGAGTTTGTAACATGTCTCTACAAGGTCCATCGCCCGCGTCCACACAATAAGGTCGCGATAACTGGTGACCTTTGGTTGCTGCGCAGGTCCTGCAATCTTGCCTTCAGAAGACATTAGGCGCGTCTCGTAGGGTTCCATCTATCATCTGGATCGAAGACCAAGCAAGTCACATTTTCATCGACGCTCGGAACGCTCTTCGCAGTCTGACTACCACCTACCACCCACCACCTGAAACCTTTTCCCACTTTCCTTGCCCGTGCGAGCGCTTCGCGGTACTCTGGTATCCTCATGGATGAAAAAGAATTCCAGAAACGTTGCGATACCGCGTTTGAGGGGCTACGCCGCCGGCTTCAAGAGGCGGGCGATGTTCACGGATTCGAAGTCGAGGGGGGAAGCGGAAAACTCGAAGTGCTGTTCGAGGATGCCGATGAAACAAGATTCGTCATCAGCCCGAACACGCCGGTACGGCAGATCTGGATTTCTGCGCTGACGACCAGTTTCAAGCTTTCCTGGTCAGACGCAGCGGGGGCTTTCGTTCTTGAGAAGACCGGAGAAACATTGATGCAACTCATGGGCCGAATCCTCACCGAACAGCTTGGCAGCCCGGTGACCGTCTAATGGGCATGATTCCTATGTTCAATGACTTCGCGCGGAACTTCAGTGTCTCGGTGCGCAGGCCCGCTTCGACTCGCGGCCTTCGCAGGCAGAAGCTGCGCGCGATTTTCGCATCGCTCGGGTTCGTTGCACTTGCAGCAATCGCACTCGCGCAAGATAATCCCTATCCTCCGGCAGCCAGCGTGCTCCAGCCGCAGGCGTATGTTTCCATTCAACCCGTGCCGCGCGGCCATGCGTTTGAGATTGCCGTTGTAGCGAAGATTTCTCCCGGCTTCCACATCAACGCGCACGAGCCTTCTGAGGAATATCTGATTCCCACGAAAATAATGGCGGACCTCCCTCCGGGAATCGCCTTGGTGGAAACAACCTACCCGCGGGGGGTGATGCGCGCATTTCGATTTTCGAAGACTCCTCTACGCGTTTATGAAGGTTCGTTCACCGTGAAGATGAAACTGCGCGCGCAGACCGCGGCGCCTCTCGGCCCGAAAAAAATAGGCCTCACTATTGGCTACCAGGCCTGCAACCAGGACGCCTGCCTGCCGCCGACAAAAATTCCGGCAACGGCGCAACTGGAAATCGCCGATGTGGATACGCCCGTGCGCCCGGTAAACCCCAGCATTTTTTCCACAGCCCCTGCGGTGAAGTCCCCTTCGCAGAACTAGTCCCCATTTCTCAAATGAACTCTGTGAAAGTTTCCAGTCGGGTTTCCCGCGAGCAGCGAAAGCGCGGGTCCGGCGCGGTCTAGTGGCGCAGGCTTCAGCCTGTGTGGTTTGAATTGCGGCGAAACAACGGTACACAGGCTGAAGCCTGTGCTACCTAATACTCCCATGCACCGCAACGCGGTTCGACACTGCAAGCTGATGCCGCAGAACAGATTTATCACGCACTTGTGAGATATCCGCGCTCTTGTTTTGAGCCACAACTGAAGGAGGCATGGTTTTAAACTCTTGATCGCTACTTTGTGGCCTCTGCGTTCCCTGTGTTGAATTGTTTTGGAAAACTATCCTTCGAAGATGACCAGCGCCAGAGCCGTATTTCCGGTGTGCGTGATGGTGAGAGCTATGTTTTTGACGCCCAGGCCGTTGGCAATCGCGCAGGCCGCGCCTGACAATTTCAGCGTTGGCTTGCCGCTGGGCTCCCGGATTACTTCAATATCCACCCAGCGCACGCCGCGCGCCCAGCCGGTCCCGAGCGCTTTCATCGCCGCTTCCTTGGCGGCAAAGCGTCCGGCGAACCGCTCCGCTCGATGGCGATGCGTTTCGCAATAGGCAATCTCTGAAGGCGTGAAAAGGCGGTCGAGGAACGGGCGGCCGCGGCGCTCGATGGCCGCTTCGATGCGGTCGACTTCCGTGAGGTCCACTCCCAGGCCGACAATCATCGAGCCTCCAGAACGCGCGCGGCGAGCCGCCAGCGCAATACTTGAATTATACAGTTCATGGTGAACTGTTCACCGTGAATTAGATGCGCAACATCGAGACAGAAGTTGACGCGTTACGCTAAAGTGGTTGGCAGGACGCAGGAATCAAATGGCGCGCGCAATGAAAACTCGTTTATCAAGGCGCGGCTCCGCGCATTCCGGGGCGGCCACTGCGGCCCAGCGCGACACCGCTGCCTGGACTGTACGCCGCGCGAGCGATTTGCAGATCGTGGGATCACGCGAGATGGCGAAGCTGGACTGGCTCGTGCACGGATTCAGCACTCGGCCGGGAGGAGGGAGCCTGTTGGGCGGCAAGCCCGCGCTGAATCTGGGGTTCACGGATTGGGACGAACGCGCGAGCGTCGCGGCAAACCGCGCCAAATTCGCTGCGGCGGTTGGCGCGGAGCAAATGCCTCTCGTCACGTTGCGGCAAATTCATTCCGATGTGATTCACGTCGCCGTCACACCTCAAGAGGAAACGCCGAAAGCCGACGCTCTGGCAACGCGCACGCCAGGGATCCTGCTCGGAGTCCAGGCGGCGGACTGCGTGCCAATTCTGCTGGCGGATACGCGGCAACGCGTTGTCGCCGCGATTCACGCAGGCTGGCGCGGAACGCTCGCTCGAATCGCGGTGAAAACATTGGGACGCATGCGCATGGAATTCGGGACGCGCCCTCGCGATGTCGTCGCGGCGCTTGGGCCGGCGATTGGACGATGTTGCTATGAGGTAGGTCCCGACGTTGCGCAGGCATTCGCGGCGCAGTTCCGCGCCGCTGCCGATTGGTTTGACGGGCCGTTTGAACAGCTAGCGCACGGCGAAGAGCCGCTCTGGCTGCCGTGGCTGACGATGATGCCGCCAGGACATGTTCCCCCACCGCCGCGCGTGCAGCTCGATCTGCGCGCCGCAAACCGCTGGCAATTGGCCGATGCGGGCGTGCCGGATTCCAAGATCGCGGTGAGTAATCTCTGCACGGCGTGCCGGACGGACCTTCTATTCAGCTATCGTCGCGAAGGCGTGAAGACGGGCCGCATGATGGCGGTGATTGGAGTTCGCGGAAAGAAATGAGATGCGGGGCTTAGTAGGACAGGCACTCTTGCCTGTCCCTGAGAGCGCAATCGTATTTGAGCAGTGACAATTCGCGCCGTCCCGTGTGGAAATAGCTTTTGTTGCGCCGGCTAACGCCGTCGCACCTTAACGGACAGGCAAGGGTGCCTGTCCTACCGTAGGATGGAAAGCGAACTCCCTGTTTCAATCGACGCAAGCTGGCCGCAGGCGGCGAAGACATCCTGGCCGCGTGAATAGCGCACGAACGCGGGCACGCCTTTTTCGAGCAGGGTGGTCTTGAACTCCTCGATTCGCTCCGGGGCTGGCGCGCGATACGGCAAATTGCCCGGATTCCACGGAATCAGATTCACTTTGGCGCGGATGTGCGCGAGCAGGCGCACGACGCGGCGGGCATCTTCGGGCGAATCGTTCACACCGCCGAGCAGAACATATTCAAACGTAAAATATTCCCGGGGGCGGAGCGGATAGCGGCGGCAGGCGTCGAGCAATACGGCAAGCGGATACTTGCGATTGATGGGCATCAGCGCGTCGCGCTGTTCATCGGTGGAGGCGTTCAACGAAATGGCCAGGTTGGGCCGGATTTTCTCCTGCCCGAGCCGCTCGATGCCTGGAACGATTCCGCTCGTCGAAAGGGTGACGTGCCTGGGCGCGAGCGCGACGCCTTTGGGATCGAGCATGATCCGCACCGCGGCCATCGTCGCGTCGTAGTTGAGCATCGGTTCGCCCTGGCCCATGAGAACGACGTTCGTCTGCGGCGTGAGCTGTTCGCGATTTTCTTGGAGCGCGACCAGCATTTGCCCGATGATTTCTCCGGCCGTGAGGTTGCGGATCAGACCGAGCTGCGCGGTCAGGCAAAAGTGGCAATCGACGGCGCAGCCGGCCTGCGTCGAGATGCAAATCGTCTGGCGTCCTTCTTTCGGCATGAAAACGGACTCGATCTGCGCTGGCTTCGCTTCTTCCCCGCCAATCGAGAACAGGTACCGAATGGACCCGTCTATCGACGGAAATTGCCGCACGATACGAGGCAGCGTGATGCTCGCCTCCTCCGTCAGGCGCGCCCGCAGTGCGGCGGGCACATTCGTCATCGTGGCAAAGTCGAAACGCCGTTCGACGTACAGCGCGCGATACACTTGCGCGCCGCGGTAGGCGGGCTCGCCAAGCGATGCAAAAAACTCCCGCAATTCCTCCGCCGATTTTCCAAGCAGTTCCACAGGCACGCGCGGTCTCCGTTAAATTATGCTCCAATCTTAACATGCGGGCCCGCGTACAATGTTTGCCGCCTCCAGGTCTCCGTGTACCTTTGCTCCTCGGGATTTCATCCAAAACGGTTAGATAAATTCGTCGCGCACATAGGGAGAGGATCGCAATGAATAGGCGCAAGCTGGGGAATTCAGGACTGGAAATCTCTCCGCTGGTTTTCGGAGGAAACGTATTTGGATGGACCGTGGATGAGCCTTCCTCATTTAAGTTGCTCGATGCGTTTGTGGCGGCGGGTTTCAATTCGATCGACACGGCCGATGTCTATTCCAGGTGGGTGCCCGGCCACACGGGCGGTGAATCGGAGACGATACTCGGCAAATGGTTGAAGCGCAGCGGAAATCGGGACAAGGTGATCGTCGCCACAAAGGTGGGCTTGGAGATGGGCCCGGGAAAGAAGGGTCTATCCAAAGCCTATATCCTGCGCGCCGTGGATGACTCATTGCAACGATTGCAAACCGACTACATCGACCTCTATCAATCCCATACCGACGATGCCGAAACGCCGATCGAGGAAACTCTCGGAGCCTATGCAGAGCTAATCGCGCAGGGCAAAGTGAGGGCCATAGGCGCTTCCAACTTTACGGCGGACAGACTCGCTGCGGCGCTCGAAATCAGCAAGAAGACGGGCCTGCCCCGGTACGAGAGCCTTCAACCCAATTACAACCTCTACGACCGCGCGGATTACGAGGCTCAACTTGAGCCTCTGTGCCTGAAGGAAGGAATCGGCGTCATCAATTACTTTCCCTTGGCTAGCGGATTTCTTTCCGGCAAATATAGATCGGAAAGCGATGTGGAGAAAAGACCTCGCGCCCGAATGCTGAAAAAGTATTTCAACGAACGCGGCTTCAAGATTCTTGAGGCGCTGGATCAGGTCGCGAAAAAACATAATGCCACGCCTGCAAGGGTGTCTCTGGCGTGGCTGTTTGCGCGTCCCAGCATCACCGCGCCCATCGTCAGCGCCACGAGCATTGAACAATTGAACGATTTGATTGCTTCCGTGGAACTTAAACTCGACCGTCCTTCTATCGAACTTCTGAACCAGGCAAGCGCGTGGTAAGTCCGCGAACTTCCCCAGTAGGACAGACACTCTTGTCTGTCCGGCACGATTTCGCCACAACCCAGGAGGACAGGCAGCCCCTCGCAGGGGCTCGGGATAAAGAGTGCCTGTCCTACTAAACCCCTGACAGCTAGCAAAGTGACCCACCACCCCCAGTTGAGAGCGCGCGACATCCTGATGAACAGGGCGTCGCATTCGACCGGCTCCTATGCCAAAATAGTAAAATGAACCAGCCAGTACGCGATATCGAACGCGCGGAGTTGCCGAACGGCCTCGTCGTGGTGACCGAAAGGATGCCGCACGTGCGTTCCGTGTCGGTGGGCATTTGGGTAGGCACAGGTTCGCGCGGCGAATCGCCTGAAAGCAACGGGATCGCGCACTTCATCGAGCACATGGTGTTCAAGGGCACCGAGCGGCGCACGGCCGAGGAGATCGCGCAGTCGATGGACTCGCTGGGCGGGATGCTCGACGCCTTCACGGCGAAGGAGATGACCTGCTTCAACGCGAAAGTGCTCGACGAGCACTTGCCGGTCGCCTTCGACGTGCTCTCCGACCTGGTGTTGCGCCCACGGTTCGATGAAGCGGACATCGCTAAGGAAAAACAGGTGGTCCTCGAAGAGATCAAAATGGACGAGGACAATCCCGAAAGCGTGATCCACGAAATGTTCACGCAGAATTTCTGGCGCGGACATCCCCTGGGCCTGCCGATTCTGGGCACACCCGATACGGTGCCGCAATTTTCTCGGGACACGCTTCTCGAATGCTTTCACTCGTGGTATGCGCCGAACAACATCGTCATTACGGCCGCGGGGAATCTGGAGCACACCCGGCTGGTGGACATGGCGGTGTCCGCATTTGGCGGAGCGGCGCGAGCCGCCCCTGTGCAAGCGCACACGGCGCCCCAGACCCACGCGAGCCTGGAGCAACGCCACAAGCAGGAACTCGAGCAGGTGCACATCGTGCTCGGCGTGCCGTCGTACCCGCTGGCGCACGAACGGCGCTATGCGGCATCGCTGCTCAATATTATTCTCGGCGGCGGAATGTCTTCGCGGCTGTTTCAGAATATCCGCGAGCGGCAGGGGCTGGCGTATGCGATTTTCAGCGACGTGTCTCCGTACACCGATTCGGGCGTGCTTTCCGTGTACGCGGGGACGTCGCGCGAAACCACAGGGCAATTGATCCGTTGCGTAGTGGAAGAATTCCGCCGCATAAAGCACGATGCGGTGAGCGCCGAAGAGTTGCGCCGCGCCAAAGACCACCTGAAGGGCTCGATGATGCTGTCGCTCGAATCGACCAGCGCGCGGATTTCCAACCTGGCCCGCCAGGCCATGTATTTCAACCGGTTTCTCTCGCTCGATGAGATGCTGGCTTCCATCGAAATCGTGACGCGCGAGGAAGTGCTCGCCATCGCCCATGATTTCTTTGAACCAGGCCGCCTCGCCCTCACCGTGCTTGGCAACCTGAAAGATTTTCAGGTGAAGCCCGAGCTGCTTGCCTACAAAAGCTAGTTAAGGGTTGACAGTTAGAGTAAAGAGCTCTCTGCCATACACAGTTTCCTCTTAACTGTTAACTCTCGACTCTCAATTTTCGACTCCCTCATCATTGACGGCGGCCCTGCACTTTGTCATCATCCGTTGGGCCTGAGCGTCCTGCGGGCTGGTTCGCTGGGGGGTATTCGTCTGCGCGTTACCATATTGGCTTCAGGCAGCTCCGGAAATTGCACGTTGCTCGAAACGGAGCGGACGCGTCTGCTGGTGGACGCGGGCCTCGGCAAGAAAGAAACGCTGCGGCGGCTCGCCGCGGTTGAGCGTCTGGTTGAGCGCCTCGACGGCATCGTCATCTCCCACGAACATACCGATCACATCGGCGGTCTGGCGCAAGTGCTCGGCCAGTGGCGCACGACGGTGTACCTGACCGAAGCGACGCACTCCGAGGTAAAGCGCATTTTGCCGGAGAGCTCGCAGAAACGCCTGGACCACGTGGAACACATCCGCGCGGGACACCGATTTATCGTCGGCGACATCGAGGTCTCGCCGTTTTCGATTCCCCACGACGCTGTCGACCCCCTGGCGTTCACTTTCCGCGCGAATGGAACGAAGGTCGCCATCGTTACCGACCTCGGCTATCTGCCCGAGTTGGTGAAATATCACCTGCGCGAATCCGATTGCCTGATGCTCGAATCGAACCACGATCTCGAAATGCTGAAGGTCGGGCCGTATCCGTGGCACGTCAAGCAGCGCGTGATGAGCCGCACGGGCCACCTCTCGAATCACACGGTCAGCGAATTCCTCGCCGATGCGGAAGGCTTCGACGCGCATGCCCGTTACGTCGTGCTCGCTCATCTTTCCGAGAACAATAATAATCCCGACGTGGCGCGTATCTCGGCTGAAGAAGCTTTGGGCCGGCGGCCGGGCACTGCGCTTTTTTCAGGAGAACTGATCGTCGCCTCGCAGGACACCCCGCATCGCACGCTCGATTTATAAGTCACACTACGATTCAGAGGAGTTGGCGTGAGCGAATCATTGACCATCATTGCGCGCGTTCGGGCGAAGCCTGGCCAGGGAGCACGCCTCCTGCAAGAATTGGAGCGTTTGCCGGCGCCCACGCGCGCAGAGGCGTGTGGCCGAGGCGCTAAGTGAGGAGACGAATCGGGTGCCCCACGCGTCGGGTTTGCGCGTGGCTCTTTTGACCTCGTCGTTCCCAGTATTTATCCACAGGCCGGATCTATTCTTACGGCATGATACAAACCTCCACGCGTAAACCCGACGCGTGGAGCACCCTCGTTTCTTAATGATCCCGACTATTGCAACAGTGGCATTCTCTCAGCGATGGGCGCCGTCAAGGCGGAAGAAAAGCAGTGAGCCTGGGCAACCCGCCCTTTGCCCAAGTGTTACGAGTCCGCGGTCCTGTATCAAAATGGAACGGCTGGCAGAGGCCGCGTTTGAGCAATATTTTGTGGCCTTTAGCTTGGAGTCTACTACCGTTGTGCCCTACGCAACTCCGCCGAGGTCGAGCCTTGCTCCGGGTTCACGGTTCGGATAATCTCGATTCTTGTGAAGAAAGCCGCCCGCAAAGGTCCTCTCCAAGTTTGTCTGCTATCGCCGCACCCCTTGGTGCTCGGCGAATTCGAGCGCGTGCTCACGAATCCGGCATTCAAGCTCATCCCGCGGCACCTCGAATCGACGCTTGGACCGGATCTGCGCCACTTGCAGGTCCCGCGCGCGCTAGTTTATGTGGTGGACGCGCACGTCGCTCGGCCCGCGGCCGGAGCGCTGCTCGCCAATATTCTCGACCACTATGCCGATGCCCGGATCATCGTCGTCGCTGAAAAGTTCGATGCCGCGGAAACCTATTCGTTGCTGCAAATGGGGGCCAAGGGGCTGCTCACTTATGGCGAAGCGCGTGAGCAACTGCCGCACGCCTTGCCGCTGGTGGCCAACGGAGGATTCTGGGTTCCGCGCGCCGTGCTCTCCGGTTTTGTCGATTCAATCCTGGGCGGATCCCACAGCCGCCGCTTGAAGGCCGATTCGTCAGCGGACTTGAGCCGCCGCGAACAGGAAGTCCTGAATTCACTGCTTGAAAATCTGGCCAACAAAGAGATTGGAAACAAGCTTAACATCTCCGAACGCACCGTAAAATTTCACGTCTCGAACTTGTTGAGCAAGTTTGGAGTCCGCCGCCGGGCCGATCTCATCCTGCTTTGTTACCAAAAACGTAGCGCCGCGCCGTGACGCCGCCATTATCGCCACCCCGCAAATCAATCTAGATTTAGAGACCGGGACACAACGGTGTATGGAGCGGTTGTTCCGGAATGAGGAAGTTGTTATAGTCTGCGTTCGAGGCGCGGGGAAAAAACTTCTTCTGGAGCAGAGACAACATCCATGCCAGTCGATCGCAGACCGGAATATTTCAAGGGCGCGCAACTCCGCGTCGGGATTATCGGGTGCGGCTACGTGGGGCTGCCGCTAGGGCTGCGGTTTGCCGAAGCCGGACACCGCGTTACCGGGTTTGACACCGACCCTGCGAAAGTCGAAAAGCTGAACCGCGGCCAGACCTACATCCAGCATATCCCGCAGAGCAAGATTCAGCAGTTCGTGCAATCCAAGCATTTTGGCGCCACGGCGGACTTTTCGCGGTTGGCCGAAATGGACGCAATCCTAATTTGCGTGCCCACGCCGCTCGATCAGCGGCGCGAACCGGACCTGTCCTACGTCGAGCAGACGGCGGACTCGATCCGGCCGCATCTGCAGCGAGGGCAGCTGGTGGTCCTGGAATCGACGACGTATCCAGGCACAACCGAAGAACTGGTGCTGCCGATCCTGGAACAGACGGGCATGAAGTGTCCGATCGCTCACGGGCCGGAGAACGAGCAGATCGGCACGGATTTCTTCCTGGCGTTTTCGCCGGAACGCGAAGATCCGGGCAACAAGCAGTATGGCCTGGCGCAGATTCCAAAAGTGGTGGGCGGAGTGAATCCGCCGTCGGGGCGCGCGGCGGTGTCGCTCTACGCGCAGATCGTGGCGCGGGTGGTGCCTGTCAGCTCGACGCGAGCGGCCGAGATGTCCAAGCTGCTCGAGAATATTTTTCGCTGTGTGAACATCGCACTGGTCAACGAACTGAAAATGCTGGGCGCGCGCATGGGTTTCGATATTTGGGAAGTCATCGACGCCGCGGCGACCAAGCCATTTGGTTTCATGCCGTTTTATCCCGGACCCGGACTGGGCGGGCACTGCATCCCAGTCGATCCGTATTATTTGTCGTGGAAGGCGCGGGAGTACGATTTTGCGACACGGTTCATCGAACTGGCCGGAGAAGTGAACACGGCGATGCCCTATCACGTCGTCGATGCGGTGGCGTCGGCCCTCAACGACCGGCAGAAATCGCTGAAAGGCTCGCGCGTGCTCGTGCTTGGCGTGGCGTACAAGAAAGATGTGGACGACATGCGGGAATCGCCGTCGCTGAAAATCATCGAGTTGTTGACCGCGCGCGGCGCCAAGGTCGATTACAACGACCCGTACTTCCCTGAAATTCACAAGTTGCGGCACTACAACTTCGAAGGCATGAAATCGGCGCCGCTCGACCCAAAGATGGTCGCCGGCTACGACTGCATCCTGATCGCCACCGATCACACCAGCTACGACTACCCCATGATCGTCGAATCCGCCCAACTCGTGATCGATTCACGAAACGCCACACGCCGCATCGCCCGCCACCGCAATAAAATCATTCTCGTATAGAACATCATGGGCGCGCATATGGAACAAATTCGGGCGCAACTCCGTGAAAGCTGCCGCGTGAAACAGAGTTTCTCCGAAGAATTGCTGGCTCGCATCGAAACATTTGCCGTGCGCGCCGCCGAAGCGCTCGCTGCGGGACACAAACTGGTTTTTTTCGGTAATGGGGGAAGCGCCGCCGATGCGCAGCATCTGGCCGCTGAACTCGTCGTACGCTTGCACGCGGACCGGCCGGGACTTCCCGCCCTGGCGCTGACGGTGAACACCTCCGTTCTGACCGCCGCCGCGAACGACTATGGCTTCGAACAAATTTTTTCGCGGCAGATTGAATCGCTGGTGGAACGCGGAGACATTCTGGTGGCCATTTCCACCAGCGGAAAGAGTCCAAACATCGTGCGCGGCGTGGAAGCGGGAGCGCGCCGCGGCGCCCTCCGCGTTGCCCTGACCGGCGAAACGGGCGGTGCGCTCGCGGACAAAGTCGATTTACTGCTGAACGTGCCCTCGCGTGACGCGCAACGCATTCAGGAAGCTCATATCACCATCGGACACATTGCTTGTTCGCTGGTCGAAGAAATTCGCTTTGGAAAAAAGACCTGAGCCGCCAAAGACTACCAGAAAAAATCTTTTGGCCGTCATTCTGAGCGAAGGATTCCTCCGGATTCAAAACAAAAAACCAAGAGAGATTCTTCGCGCAAAGTCGGCGCTTAGAATGACGCCGTTCCGGTTGTTTCCGCAAACGGTTCAGACGCTGCCGACTCGCTGGATCACCCGAACGCCACAGGTTTTGCAAACTCCCGCCTGGGTCCGCCGGACAGTTAACTGATTGAGTGTTCCAGGCATGCATTGTGTTGTCATTGCGCGCTCGCTGCTCTAGCGTAGTATCCATGTCCACTTGGGACCCAACCAGAGGCGGAACTGAATCAAGCCGGCGGCGCAGCCAGCGCGTGATCGTCAGCGTTCCAATCACGATCTCCAGCGAGGGCGGAACCAGAGACGCCGCATTCCAGGAAGAGACCCAAACTCTCGTTGTGAACGCGCACGGGGCCATGGTCGCGCTTGCCGCCAAGGTTGTAAAAGGGCAAACGCTGCGCGTGAAGAATCGCGCCACGCAGGAAGAGCAACAATGCAAGGTGGTGTACCTCGGCCCAGCGTCAGGCGGCAAAGCCCAAGTCGGCGTTGACTTCACGTCGAGCGCGCCTGATTTTTGGCGCATTGCATTTCCGCCGGAAGATTGGGTCGTGCCCGCCCCCGATCCAGTGCCCACCGGCGGCAAGAAGAAATAACCATAATTCTAAAGTCCTGCATAGACATCGCCGGCACAGCGTGAAATGCGTGCCGGGAGTAGGACAGGCACTCTTGCCTGTCCTATTGCGTTGTGGCGAAATTGTACCGGACAGCCAAGAGTGTCTGTCCTACCGAGCAACTTGACCCACCGCATCAAGGCAAATGCAGGAGTTCAATCCGGCAAGTTCCGAATGGGATTTCCGCTTCCACGAGCACGGGTGTATGGGCCGCATCCTTGGCGATCCAGAGCCACAAGCGCGTATCGGTGAGTTCCTTGCCATGATCGAACAACCGGATCGCGACCCGAAACGCCGGAAAATTCCCCGCTGGGACACTGACAGTGCCTTTCGGCGTGTCGATCCGCGCAACAGCGTCGTAGAGGCGTTTTCCGTCAAAGACCGGCGCCTGTAGTTCTGGAGCAACCTGCCAATCCGCGGCGCGGAGCGCGTAGAGAAAACCGATGGCGTCTCGCGTTCCAGGGACAACGCGCAATGCCGTTACGTCCTTGGGAGCCGGATCGGCATCCGTCGTCATACGATAAAGAGACGTTTGGTCTTTTCCCTGCTCGTGGAGATACA
>Ga0208981_1000027_pt1 | contig 15679 bp, 16 predicted proteins | sample MedBloCAOM1_M1_FD_187839 | JGI IMG/M metagenome (GOLD analysis project Ga0208981, IMG submission 187839) | Forest soil microbial communities from El Dorado National Forest, California, USA - Mediterranean Blodgett CA OM1_M1 (SPAdes) (version 2) | ecosystem: Environmental > Terrestrial > Soil >... | reverse complement strand
GCAGGCTCCAGCGGATGATCCAGTAATCCGTGCTTAATCATGGTTGAGCCGTAACGCCTTGTGATGCCCCGCATTCGCGGGGCATCACGGCAAGACATCGGCCGTACCCGGGCGCGCATTGCTGCAGTCGCGTTGGCGCATTTGTCCCCCGTGCAGGGATTTGCCATAAGGCGCCGTGAGCCAAATCCCTGCATCGATGGCATTTGCCATTCCCAGCCGCGCCATAACCCTCAACGTGTTCGAAACGCTGGCTATCGGCACCGCCGGCGGCGTGCTGTTTCTTTGGGCAAACCTTCCGGGCGGGCTGATCTCCGGCGCCATGATCGCGGTCGGCATCGCCGCCATCGCGGGGCGGCCGCTCACCATGCCGCCGATCCTGACCCAGACGGTGCTGGTGCTGCTCGGGATTTCGCTGGGCTCGCTGGTGTCGCGGCAACTCCTGCAACATATGGGCGCCTATCCGTTGACTATTGCGCTGCTGGCGCTGGCCACCTTCTGCTCGACATTCGGCAGCAGCATCTATCTGCAGCGCATCCACGGCTGGGACCAGACCTCGGCGTTTCTGGCGGGAAGCCCCGGCGCGCTGTCGCAGATCACCATGCTCGCCATCGAGAAAGGCGCCGATGTACCGGCGATTGCCGTGGTGCAGACCATGCGCGTGATCATTCTCACCGCAGCACTTCCGCTGCTGCTGGCGCTGACCGGAATAGCCCCCTCGTCCGCACCCGCCGCCGCGGTGGCGATCGCTTCGCCGCTCGAACTGACCGAGCTCATTGCAGCGTCGGTGGCGGTAGCGCTGCTGCTGCGGCTGATGAAATTTCCGGCGAGTTGGATGTTCGGCGCGATGATCGGGACAAGCGTGCTGCACGGCACCGGACTGATCGAGGGAGGCCTGCCGCCATGGGTGCGGGGGGTAGCGCTGGTCGGCATCGGCGCGCTGATCGGCTCGCGGTTCGCGCGGATGAAGACCAGGATCCTGCTCAGCCATGTCAATGCGGCGCTCGGATCATTCGCCATCGCCATTATCATCTCCGCAATCTTCGTCGCGCTGATCGCGCTGACCACCCATGTGCGGTTCGCCGACATCATCGTCGCGTTCGCGCCGGGCGCGATGGACGCCATGCTGGCGCTGGCGCTGACGCTGCACATCGACCCGATCTTCGTGGGCGCGCATCATCTGTCGCGCTTCGTGTTCGTCACCATCGCGACGCCCGGCATCGTCCATCTGTTCGGACGCCCGCAGGAAGACGTGGACGATTAGGTATTGCGCACGGTCCAGGACGCGGCCGCCCGATTCCTATGTTACGTTTATGTCACGTTATAAACAGATGCGTGAACCAGGCTCGCACTGCTGTGCCGCGATGCGTATCTCCAGGCCATCGGGGATTATGAAACAGCAAGGAAACAGAACCATGATGAAAATCTTCGCGCTAGCCGCATCGATGACGATGCTGGTTGCGATCTCAGGACAGGCGTTTGCGGCCACGGACGCACCGAACGCGCGGTATCGGCCCGAAGCGACCGGTCCCTCAGACCAGCAAGTGGTAAATGCGTTCGATTCGGCGATGGCGACGCAGACGGACGAGCCCAATGCGCACCGTTATCGCGGCGGACCGAAATCGAACGATTGAGGTTTGACGTTCTCGATATGGGGCTCTCGCCAGCGTGAGAACCATGTCACTTCCGAACGAGACGCCCGATGCCCCATGCCGCGATCGCGGCCATCAGCAGCGAGATCAGCACGTTGTAGCCGGCCAGCGACAGGCCGAGGAAGCGCCACTGCACTTCATCGCAGCGGATCACCTTCACGGTGTCGAGACGCTCCAGCAGGTTGCCGGCGCTGCCGAGATTCCCGACCGGGCCGCTGCAGTCGGTCGGCCCCTTCCAAAGACCCCATTCGACACCGGCATGATAACCACCGAGCCAGGCATTGCCGAGCGCGGCGAGGGCGAGAAGGGCGAGGCCCGCAATCAGCACGGTGCGGGGGGCATCCCGGGCGGCGGCGAGCGCCACCAGCGCACCGAGCGGGATCGCCAGATAATAGGCGTAGCGCTGCTCGAGACAGAGCGGACAGGGACGGATATCCAGCACCAGTTGAAAGAACCACGCGCCCGCCAGCGTCGCCGCCGCAATGATAGCGATCGCCAGGGCTGCCGTGAGCGCGGGGTTGGCATCATGGCGCCCATGCGACGGACCTGCGCTGGCATCAAACGTCACGTTCATCTCCTGTATGAAAGCGTCCTATCCCGCGCGGGTGACGCTGTCGAGGCGAAGCGCCATCACGCCGGAGTGTTTATTCCGTCAATGACGTGGAAACGGTTCACCCCACGCCCGTTGCATCCGGCTGCTGCCATGCCTGCAGCCGGGCGAAGCCGTTCGGACAACCAGCATCCGCGCTTCGGGTCAAGTTGATACGCGGGTTGACCGGCAGTCACCGCCCGCTATATTCCGCCGGCGTCGCGACCTCGCCTTCCGGCGAGCGTGGCGAAAAGCCCCTGTGGCGGAATTGGTAGACGCGCTCGACTCAAAATCGAGTTCCGCAAGGAGTGCTGGTTCGATTCCGGCCAGGGGCACCAAGGCATCGTATGAGCGTCGCTAAGCTCTCCACTCTGCACCGTATCAAAGCCAGGATCTTCACTCCTGGCCGAACAGGCGGATCTGAGGCATCTCAATTCTTACCGGCTCGGCCGCGAACACTTGCGTCGGCCCGGTTTCTTCCCTGACTCTTTCCTCGACCGCTCTCAGTTCTTGTTGCTGCCTTTGCCGGCGCTTCTCGGCCCATTGCTGGCGACGCTCGAGCTTACGCTTTTCCACCGCCCGCTTCATCTCGGCGTCCCGCGCCTTGGCAAGAGCGTTCTCGGGAGCAGCGGCTTGCTCGTGCGCCACGGGCTGCGCCGCTGGAGTTGCGGCTTGTGGCGCCGGAGCGTCGGGCTGCGCAGCTGCGGCTGTTTCGGCCGGTTGCGCGCCAGCTAACTGCGAATTGCCAGCTTCCGTCTGCGCCTGTGCTGGAGCGGCCGCAACGGCTGCGCCAAGCGCAGACAGCTGAGGCGCAGCCAGATATTGCACGGGTTCCGAGGGGCCGGGCGCGGCCTGGATCGGCTCGGGCGACATGCGCCGCTCCAGCCGGGTCATTTCGGTGCCTTGCTTGGGGAATTTTGGACGGATGATGTCCGCAATCAGCAGGCCTCCGCCGACGCCGGCGACGATCGCCACGACAACAGTTCCCGCTCCTGCAAAATAAGCCGTCGAAGCGCGCATGTTTCGGCTCCCTTCGACGGGCAACGCATAACTTATTCTGATGTTCCGCGACCGCCTACGTCGCGACCTGAGGTTGCGCACCGTTTTCGACAGTCCGGCCTCGCGGAAGCTGCAAGCGACCGCCCTTCTGGTAGATTGCTCTCAGTAAAAATCTTGAAATTGCATTTGGAATGGAATTTGAAGAAATGATTTCCAGGCAGGCGGCGAGTGACGAGCAAGACGCATTGTATTTTGTCTTTCCAAATACAGCGTACGCCGAGGACGAGTTGAATCTGGAGACAATAAACACAAAGCTAAAGGAGCGAGCGTTCGGCTTGTATAATAAGCTGCGCGGCGCAAGCTGACAAACGACGTCCAGCTAAACAGCCTCGCAATCCGCTCAAATCAGCGACGCCACCTTTTCCAGCCCGATGAGGCGGGCGAGCGTGCGCACTTCGCGCTTCTGGTCCTCGCGCAGCTGGAACAATAACGGCATCGCGGCCGATTTCAGCTGCTGGACTTCCGCGGCGTCGGGATCGATCGGCGCGCCGGTCGCGTTCGGATCGGCCTGACGCGTCGCGTGAATCTTGCGGGCCACGGCGCGCAGCGCGCTTTCCACCGCCGGCCAGTAGGATTCCTGATCGGATGAGAGCTTGAGGCGCTCCTTGATGCCAGCGATTTGCACGTCGCTAAGCAGCGCGTAGGATTTTTGCACCGGCGGCTTGCTGGCAACCTTTGGCTTTGGCGCCGCAGGCGGCGCCACCGGCATCGCCACTGGGGCTGCGACCTTCGGCGCCTCGATGTCGGCAGGCGTGCTGGATGCAAAGGCCTGCCGCAGCGGCCCGCTCAAAACAGCGGTTTGCGGCGCTTCGAACGACGCCAGCGCAAGCATGGCGACCGCCAGCCTGTCCTTCTTGCTTTCCCGGTTCGAGACCGGGCTTTTGACGACGGGCGAAGCCATCTCCAACCGGGCCGTCGGCACGCTATCGCGGCCAAGAATGCTGGCGGCAGCCACCCCGACGACCAGGAAGCACGTCAGCGCGATGATGGTCATTGCTCTCGTCAAGCAGTTCTCCGTTTCCTTCCGCGAACAACGGTCACTTTCCCGAGAACTAGCCAGCAATTAAGGCTTAACCGTGCCGCCGCGGTGACCGCTGCGAATTTGAGAGCGGAGGACTTGCCGCGGAAAAGTGCGAAAAATCAGGCCGCGACGGAGAGAACGTAGGCATCCTGGATGTCGGCGACGATATCGGACGCCTCCCACAGCGCATCGGGCGCGACCGATCGCAAACTGATGGTCCAGTTACCGCCCTTGCTGGTACGGGGCATGCTGACGATGTCGAATTGCACGCCGCGGCACAGCGGATGCCGATCGAGCGCGCAGGCGACCCGGGTCCTGATCTCGTCGAGGGTTGCCGGCGTTTTGGCAAAGAGTGTCCCGAAATCCATGTCGATCCCCTTCAACGGCGGTTTCCGGCGCGACCCGCCGCGGCAGCGGTGAACGGCCTGCGGAGACGATTGTTGGGGCGAGATTGATTAATGGAGCGTTAAGGCCAGAGCTTGCGGCCGTGTTGGCTGCGAATTCTTGCGAACGCGCGGCCCGGTGCGGCCGACCAAGCTCCCAGGCGCGACCGGCACAGAAAATGACTCCGGCGGCACCGGCGGGGCCATCGGTCCGTGCCAGCCTGGTGGCTTGCACCACGGTTTCGCTGGTGCTGAAGGCAGGCTTCTGGGGCGGACGCGAGCGGATGGCCGGATAGGGCTTCAACCGAGCAATTGATCGAGCCGGTCGCGCAACTGGTCCTGGTGATACGGTTTCGCCAGCCGCGGCAGATCGAGCTGGGCACCCTCGGGCAGCTCGGCATAGCCGGTCGCGAGCAGGATCGGCAGCGACGGCCGCACCTCCCGCGACGCCGCCGCCAATTCGATACCGGTCATGCCGGGCATCACATGATCCGTCACCATCAGGTCGATCGGCTGCTCGCTTCTGAGGATGTCGAGCGCATGCAGGCCGGAACTGGCGCCGATCACGCGGTGACCGAGGTCTTCGAGCATTTCCGTGGTGGACATCGCGATCAACGGGTCGTCGTCGACGAACAGGATCACCGCGGAACGGTTGACCTTCTGCAGCCTGTGCGCGGGGCTTTCGGCTTCCGGCAGGGCGGTCGCTATCGGAAGCAGCAGCGTCGCGGTGGTGCCCTTACCCACCGCGCTTGACAGCTGCAGCGCGCCGCCGAGTTGCACGGCAAGCCCGTGCACCATCGACAGGCCGAGGCCAGTGCCTTTCCCGAGCGGTTTCGACGAGAAGAACGGCTCGATCGCCCGTTTCAATATCTCCGGTGTCATGCCCTTGCCGGTGTCGATCAGCGACAGTTTCAGGTAGCGGCCGGAGTCCAGCGCCGGCTCGCCGGTCACCTGATATTCAGCGACCTTGATATCGATCGAGCCGCCGTCCGGCATCGCGTCGCGCGCGTTGATGGCGAGATTGAGGACAGCGAGCTCGAGCTGGTTGGCATCGGCGCGCGCCGGCGGCAGCCCCTCGGGAAGTTCCAGCCGCAGCGCGACGCGGGGTCCCAGCGATCGTTCCAGAAGATCGATCATGCCCTGGATCAGGGCGCGCAGATCGACCGGCACCGCGCGCAGATCCTGCTGTCGCGCGAACGCCAGAAGGCGCTGCGTCAGCGAGGCCCCGCGCTCCGCGCCCTGCAACGCGCCGTCGATCAACCGGTGCATGCGCGGATCGTCGGGCAGGCGCTTGCGCAGCAGACCGAGATTGCCCATCACCGCCATCAACAGATTATTGAAATCATGCGCGACGCCGCCGGTGAGCTGGCCGATCGTCTCCATCTTCTGCGCCTGCCGCAATTGCTCCTGCGCCCTCTCGCGCGCCGCGACTTCCTTCATCAGATCGGCGGTGCGTTGTTCGACGCGCTGTTCGAGCGTGGCCGTCAGTTCGGCCAGCGCGGTGCGCTCGGCCGCCAGCTGCGCCAGCAAAGTCTCGCGTTCGATTTCGGCGACCTTGCGCGCAGTGATATCGGACGAAACGCCCACCAGCGATTTGATGCTGCCATCGGGCCTGCGGACCGCCCGCGCGCGGACGTCGACCCAGTGCTGCGATCCGTCGGGCCAGATATTGCGGTATTCGATGCTGTAGTCCGTGCCGGACTTGATCGCCCGATCAAGCACCTGGAGACGCCTCGCACGATCGTCGGGATGAACCGCCGCCAGCAGGTCCTGATACGAAAACGGGTCGCCCGGCCCGCGTCCGAAAAACGCCCGGCAGGTGTCGGAGGCTTCAAGCTCAAACTCCGGAAGATGCAGCTCAAGCGTACCGAGATGACCGGCGTTCAGCGCGGTCTGCAGCAGTTCTTCGCTTTCGGTGAGATTCTCGAGAATCGCGCGGGTCTGGTACTGGCGGCGCCGGCCCCTGACCGCGGAGCCGACAATGCTCACCAGCGTGGTCGGATGAAACGGACGTTCAATAAAGGTGACATTGCCGAGCACTTGTCCCAGCCGCACGGCGTCCGGATTGCGCTCGGGACCGCCGCCCTGATGCGTCAACAGCACAATCGGAAAATCCGACCATGACGGCTGATCGTTCAGCCAGCGCATCAGGCCGCGCAGATCTGCGGTCTTGATCGCTTCGTCAGCGATTACCGCAAGGCCGGCGCCGCCTTCGATCTCGTGCATCAATGCCGCGAGATCGTCGCAGATATTGGCGTAGTAACCCGCTTCCCGGATCAGCGCCGCGGCCACTGAGGCGTCGCGTCCGATAGGCGCGAGAACGACCGCACGCTCTGAAGACGCCCCGGGTCTCACAGGGTGCGCTCTTCCAGCAAGGGGTTGCCTTCGCCGATGTAAATCGGAACGCCGTGCAGTATGCCCTGAAACCCATCGAGTGGGCCCCCGATTGTAAGGCCGCGTCCGTCGATGCGAAATTCGCGAATCGTCGCTTCGTGCGCGCCGGCGCGCTTCTTGATGATCGACATCGCGCGCCGCACCGTGCCAAGCGCCTCGAAATAGCGCAGCAGGATCACCGTGTCCGCCAGATAGGTTACATCCACCGGCGCTTTCATATCGCCGACCAGCCCATGCTGCGCCACCGTCATGAAGGTCGCCGCGCCCCGGCGGTTCAGATATTGCAGCAATTCGTGCATGTGCAGGATCAACGAATTTTCCTCGGGCATCGCGGCCTGATAGCCGTTGAGGCTGTCGATCACCACGGTCTTGATGTGATCCTCATCGACCCGCTTGCGGACGCGGTGCGCAAATTCGCCGGGCGACAGCTCGGCGGCGTCGACCTGCTCGATGAAGAGGTTGCCGCTGCGCTGCATCTCTTCGAGATCTATGCCGAGGCCCTTCATGCGCGCAAACAACAGCCCGAGCTCTTCGTCAAACACGAACAGCGCCGCCCGTTCGCCACGCGCGATCGCGGCGACGACGAAGACGATCACCACAAGGGATTTGCCGGTGCCCGCAGGTCCCAGGATCAGCGTGCTCGATCCCGCTTCGACGCCGCCTCCGAGCAGCTGGTCCAGCCCGGCAATGCCGCTCGACATCCTGTTTCTCAAGAAGCTTGAGCGGTATTCCGACGCCACCAGCCGCGGAAACACATTCATTCCACCGGTCGTGATGGTGGCATCGTGATAACCGCCGCGAAACTTTACGCCGCGATATTTGAGGACGCGTACACGCCGCCGCTCGGCGCCATAGGCCGGCGCCAGTTCCTCAAGCCGGACCACGCCATGGGCCACGCTGTGCACGGTCTTGTCGGCGAGTTCGGCAGTCAAATCGTCAAGCAGCATCACCGTGGTGCCGAATTTCGCGAAGTAATGCTTGATCGCCAGGATTTGCCGCCGATAGCGAAGCGAACTCTGTGCCAGCAGCCTGATCTCGGAGAGACTGTCCAGCACCACCCGAGTCGGCCGCGCGCGTTCCACCGCTTCGAAAATTTGCTTGGTGGTCTCGCCGAGTTCGAGATCGGACGAATAGAGCAGGCTCTGTTGTTGTTCGGAATCGAGCAAACTCTCCGGCGGCAACAATTCGAACACTTCAATTCCATCATCCAATGCCCAGCCATGGGAGGCCGCACCCTCGCGCAACTCGCGCTCGGTTTCAGACAGGGTGATGTAGAGGCACTTCTCGCCGGCCCGCGCGCCCGCCATCAAGAACTGCAGTGCGATGGTGGTTTTGCCGGTCCCGGGCGCGCCCTCCAAGAGAAACAGGTGCTCACGCGAAAATCCACCCGACAGGATATCGTCGAGCCCCCAAATTCCGGTTCTCGCCTTGCTCGTGAACGCTTCAACGGAATTCATACGACTCCCTTATTGGGGGCTAAACTGCCGTGCCATCAAACGGTTCCGCAAAGATGGAACTATTTTGCGGGAAAAATTCCGGCCAAATCGCCGGCCATGCTAGCACCAGCGGCCTAAAATCCTTTGGTCCGCTCTCGCGGCATTCGGCATTGGCGGGCAGGCAAGGCCCATGGCTGCGCGCTTCTCATGAACATATGCGCGACCGGAACAAGCCACGCCGTATCGTCAAGCGTTCCCGCGCGAACGGTTGCCGCCACCGGGATGTTCATTGCGAAGGCGCTGCCGGACTGGCGCTGACAGCCGGTGCAATTGCAGGTGTAGAGCAGTAACGGAAACGACGCGATCTCGTAACGGATCGCACCGCACGGGCAGCCGCCGGTCATGGGAAGCGCAGATCGCCTGACGCTCATGATCAGTCCCGATCGAAGATGCGATCAGAGATTATCCGGAAAACTTTCGTGCTGCGACGCTGATCTTTCCATAAACTCGTGTGCGCCGTTTATCGCTTCTCGATGACGAGGCTTTGAACGGCGCGGCCGAAATAACCACGTTCGTCCGCGAGCCGGGCCGTGGCGAGGCCCGCGCCATCAGGGCCGATCCAGGATTCGGCATCGAGCAAAATCCATGCGCCGACCGGCTGCCGCGCAAAACTGACGGTGAGGTCGGCATTGATGAACGTCCATTTCCGGAAGTCCAGCACCGCTGAGGTGCCGTTGCAGAAATCCGCGGCGACCACGGTCCGCATGGTTTGCGAAACCGGCGAGGCTTCGACCAGCGGCCGGTCGACCCGATACCAGATCGCGCCCGGACCGGGCAGGCCGAACTGGCCGCGGGCGGCGCGCATCGAGATGCCCGTTACAAAGGGACTGGCGGAAAAATCAGGCGCTTCCTCGCGCGCCTGATCGGGACCGGGAAGCTCGACGGGGAGATCCGCGACCTCTGATGGCAACGTCAGCGCCTGCGTCTTGATCTTGAGTATTGTCGCGCCGACAACGATGACATTCTCGGCGAGCAGCCTGACGGCGCAAAGCTGGATTTTGCGTCCCTCGCGGAGGATTTCGGTCTGAAGCGTCAGCGGTGCCACCGGCACCGGGCGCATCAGATCGATGGTCACGCGCGCGATTCTCATCGGCTGGGCCGTCGGAATTGCCTCAGCGGCCCATACCGCCAAAGCCGCCGGCGCCGAGCCATGCTGCATGCCAGCATCCCATGGTCCGGCAGCATTCGGACTTGTGACGACGCGATTGCCGTCCACGCGATAGATGGCGTCCATTAACTGGCGGCCGCGAGCGACCTTTCGAAGCCGTTGGGTACTTCAATATCGACCTCAAGTGTCGATACGTGTTTGCCCCTCTCCATCCTGACGACGACCTTTTCCGGATCAAGTACGACATGCCGCGAGACCACAGCAAGGATCTCTGCCCGCAGCAGTCCCAACAATTCTGGCTGACCGCGCAAGCCGCGTTCATGCGCCAAGAGTATCTGCAGCCGTTCCCGTGCAACAGGCGCGGAAGCAGTACGGCCACCGATGAGCCGCAGCAGATTCATCATGCTGCCCTCCGTCGCAGTAACCGGTTCATCAACCCTTTGCGTTCGACCGGCACCATCATGCTGACAGTTTCACCCATCAGACGACGCACCGCGTCCATGTAGGCGCGGGCCGGCGCGCTGGCGGCGTTGTTCAGAGTAACCGGCGATCCAACGTTCGACGCTCGCAGAACATCCTGGCTCTCGGGAATGATGCCAAGCAGCGGCGTCGCAAGGATTTCAAGGATGTCGTCGATGGCGAGCATTTCCCCCCGTGCTGCGCGCGCTGAGTCATATCGCGTGATCAGCACATGCTTCTCTACCCGCTCGCCCCTCTCCGCCTTCACGGTCTTTGAATCGAGCATTCCAATGATGCGGTCGGAGTCGCGCACCGACGAGACTTCGGGGTTAGTGACGATGATAGCCTCGTCCGCATAGCGCATCGCAAGGGTCGCACCCCGCTCGATGCCCGCCGGACTGTCGCAGAGAATCCAGTCAAAGTTGGCTCTCAGGTCGGCGATAACCCTCCCGACACCCTCGTCCGTCAGGGCGTCCTTGTCCCTGGTCTGGGACGCGGGAAGCAGCCACAAATTCTCCAACCGCTTATCGCGAATGAGAGCCTGCGAGAGCTTTGCCACGCCCTGCACCACGTTGATGAGGTCGAACACAACCCGGCGTTCCGCCCCCATCACAAGATCGAGGTTGCGCAGACCGACGTCGAAGTCGATGACCGCCACTTTTTCTCCCATTTGCGCGAGCGCCGCACCGAGCGCGGCTGTGGAAGTGGTCTTTCCGACGCCGCCTTTTCCAGACGTCACGACCAAGACTTTGGCCATTATTTTCCTCCTTTGCCGATTAATTCAGCGGTGTAATTTTCATGATGTTGCCTTCGAGCCACGCCTGAGCTGGCCGATTGCGCAGGGTGGCGCTTATGTCTTCAGCGGTCTGGTAGTAGCCATCGATCGCCAGCAGCTCGGCCTCGATTTTCTGACAAAAAATCCGCGCGGCCGAATTGCCGTTGACACCCGCCATCGCACGGCCGCGGAGCGTTCCGTAGACATGGATTGACCCCCCGGCGACAATCTCCGCACCGGAACCGACCGAACCCAGCACGGTCACATCGCCTTCAGCGAAGATAACCGATTGACCGGAGCGCACCGGGCTTTCGAGCAGCAGAGACGTTAGTTTTGATTTTGGTTTGGCTTCAGGCTTTTGCGGTTCGATCTGCGCGAGCACACAAGGGCGTCCGCCCGTCAGCAAAGGCGGCATGCTCGTAGTGAGGTGGGCGGCGTCCACGCCCTCGATACCAAGGACGCGAATATTGCGTTGTTCGAGGCTCGTGATGAGATGCGCGATAGCGGATTGGCTAAGGTCCACAGCAGAAAGGTCAAGCACCACCGGCTTGCCGACAAAAAAGCCGGGCGACCGGGCGAGCGTTACGTCTATTTCTTCAAGCCAGCCAACGATCGGAACGGTAGGGCTAAACACAAAGGCAACGTAAGAGCGGCCCCGCATTCGAACCAGTTGACGTGTTGGCGCCGCAGATGCGTCCATGGTGGTCGATTCGCCTTATCTTATCGAATAGTTAAAGATCGGCGGTTCCGGTTAACGATTGATTAATGACACCGGATATTCGGCTGCAGAACGGCCAGTCGCACCGAGCTGAATGAAAATTCTGTCCGCTCCTGCTTCGAAGTGGCGACGCAGGATTCGAAGCCGTGAGATGATTTTGTCGAGTTTGTGGCCGGGCCCCCCATTTCTGAAACAGCCGGTCATGGCCCGATCAACAGCGATCGGCCGGGCAATTCAAACATCGCGCCGATGTTTTGATCGGCAAAAACTAACCCCAATTTGGCCGAGGTTCGGACTTAATAATGTCTCGGCTTGGTTCGATCACATCCCGGTGATTTCGCAGCCGACAGCTGGGAGGGCATTCCCGGCCGTAGAGGCGCGACGTTTGCCGAGGGGAACGGGGCGGTGGCAGTGGTGGGGACGGGCCGGGTTCGAGATCGTATCTCGCTGGCTGACGCGAATTACGGCGCACGGTGCAACTTCCGCATCCGGCGATTTGATTCAAATTCCTCCGACCAAATCTTGCATCTCGTTCGGATCGACTGCGGGTTTTTCCGCGCGACCGACGTCCCTGCCTGGAACCTTCATTTATCGCATCTAGAGAGACGCCCAGAGGGCCCGTTACTGCGGGCGCCAACCGGCCACCGCGTGCAACAACCAAGCGTTATGAGGAGTAGCGTATGAGTAGCTTGAGTGAGCAGGACCATCTCAATCCCAACGATCCCAGGTACTATGCGCCGCGCTGGTTGCGTGAAAGATCGGCGTTGCGATTATCCCCTTCCAGCGAAACAAACTCCGAGCGCGCCCGGCTCCCTGTTTCCTCTTCACCTTCTTTCAACGCTTTGTATGAGGAAGCGGTTTCGAAGGCTCTGCAGAGTCCCCTCGACCCCGAGGTGATTCACGAATCTCCAGAGTTCGTGAATGAACTGGACCGGCGGTTAGCGTTGATCAGGGTCGCCCGCCGCTTCGCTGCAGCCGTTGGCATTGCCGCCCTAGTGGCCCTTTTCTTTGTCATCATGGTCCCAGCTTCGCGAGATTATGCCCGGCCAGCGGACGGCGGTGCTTCGTCCTTCTCCGGGATCTGGCAATCGATAAGAACCGCTCTCTACCAGCCACCTCGCAGAGACGACGACGCGAAGCCCGCTCTGTCCGAGTTTCAGACACTCCTGGCGTCAACCCGGACCAGCCCGCCTGTCATTACGCACGAGCAGTCCGAAACCCTGCTTCAACAATTTCTGCAATGGCGCCAAAAACCTGACTCAACTGAAGCACCTCAACAGTGAAACCGATCAATCCAACATGGGGAGAAGCGACAATGCCTAATCACGGGTTCAATATGCCCTTGGTGTGGAGGCTGCGATGAACCCGCGTTGGATGACCATTCTATTTGGTGTCTTGCTCGCAAGCGCTGCGGGCGCGGCGCCTGGTGACAAGACGGAAGTTGTACGCGATCTTGCGGGCCGCGTCGGACCGGTCATTGGTTCAGCGTTGGCCTGCCGGGATATCGCGCGGCCCCGTATTCAGGTTATCGCCGATAAGTTCGCGGCTGTGATCAAGGAAGCCTCGTCCAACGAGGCTGAGCGTGACGACCTTACGCAGCTGCTCGATCGCAGTGTCGCGGACGGCCGTAGCGCTGTGATAGCGGGAAAGATTGATTGCAGAGTAGCAGACCGCCAGCTCGCTGATCTCGAACGGTCGATCGCCGGGCCAACTTTGTCCGGCGTAATTGCACCATCTTCCGCGGCCGCCGCCACAGCACCCACCGCGCGTATCAGCACGCCGACCCGCGGTGTAAGCGATCGAGAAATCCGGTTCGGAATCGCGGCACCCTTTTCCGGCACCGCGAAAGAACTGGGGCGCCAGATGAAGCTCGGGATCGATACCGCTTTCAACCGGGTCAATGAGGCCGGGGGCGTGGACGGCCGGATGCTCCGGCTCATCGCGGCTGATGACGGTTATGAACCGACGCGAACCCCCGAGGCCATGAAACAGCTCTACGAGAAAGACCAGGTATTCGGCATCATTGGAAATGTCGGAACCCCCACCGCGGTCGTTGCGGTGCCCTACGCCCTCGAGCGAAAGCTGTTGTTCTTCGGCGCCTTCACCGGCGCCAATGTACTGCGCCATGATCCTCCCGATCGCTATGTATTCAACTACCGTGCGAGCTACGCGGAGGAAACCGACGCCGTGGTGCGCTACCTGGTAAAATTGCGTCGGCTGCAGCCCAGGCAGATCGCCGTTTTCGCCCAGCAGGATGCGTACGGCGATTCGGGATTCGCCGGTGTCGCCAAGGCGTTTCGTACGCTCGGCGTCAGTGACAGCGCGATTCTGCGTCTGAACTACAAGCGAAACACCATCGATGTGGACGAAGCGGTCAATCAATTGAAAGCGCAGAAGTCGCCGATCAAAGCGGTAGTCATGGTGTCAACTTATCGGGCCGCCGCAAAGTTCATCGAGAAGACCCGCGACCTCTATCCTGGAATGATTTACACTAACGTGTCGTTCGTGGGCAGCACCGCCCTTGCCGAAGAATTGGGCCTATTGGGAGCGCGCTATGCCACCGGCGTAATCGTGACGCAAGTGGTGCCGGCGGTTTCCGGCTATTCGAGTTTGGTTCTGGAATACAAGAACGCCCTTGCCAAATATTTTCCCGGAGAGACGCCCGATTACGTGTCGCTCGAAGGCTACGTTTCGGCGAACGTCCTGATCCAGGCTCTTAAACGTACTGGACCGCAACTCGATACCGAAAAGCTCATCGACAACCTGGAGAGCATGCGCAATCTCGACCTGGGGCTTGGAACCTCTCTCGGTTTTGGCCGCGCTGAACATCAGGCTTCGCACAAAATATGGGGAACGGCGCTGGATGAAAACGGGCGGTTCCAGCCAATCGAACTTGAATAAGCATTGACGTCATCGCCAAACGCGCAGGCGTTCGCTTGATGCTCCGCATCACAGCGGCGGATCGACGGCTTCGTCGTATTCTTTCCTGAACCGCGCGATCAATTCGGCGGCGGGCAGAATCTTGCCGACGCTGCCGACGCCCTGGCCGCTGCCCCAGATTTCCTTCCAGGCTTTCGGCTTGGCGCGCTCGCCCGACGCGTCGGTACCGAAACTCATTTTCGACGTGTCGGACTCGGGGAGATTGTCGGGGTCCATGCCGGCCGCCACGATCGACGGCTTCAGGTAGTTGCCGTGCACGCCGGTGAACAAGTTGGAATAGACGATATCTTCCGCGGTCGAGGTGGTGATCATCTGTTTGTAGCCCTCCACCGCATTGGCTTCGCTGGTGGCGATGAAGGCGGAGCCGATATAGGCAAAATCGGCGCCGAGCATCCGCACCGCGCGGATCGCCCGGCCGTTGGCGATCGCGCCTGACAGCGCGATCGGCCCATCAAACCATTGCCGGGTCTCCGCCACGAATGCGAATGGCGATATTTCGCCGGCATGACCGCCCGCGCCGGCGGATACCAGGATCAGGCCGTCCGCGCCCTTCTCGATCGCCTTGTGCGCGAATTTCTGGTTGATCACGTCGTGAAAAACGATGCCGCCCCAGCGATGCGCGGCCTGATTGAGTTCCTCGCGCGCGCCGAGCGAGGTAATGATCATCGGCACCTTGTGCTTCTCGCAAAGCGCGAGGTCCTGTTCGAGCCGGTTGTTCGATCGATGCACGATCTGATTCACCGCGAACGGCGCGGACAGCCGGTCGGGATGCGCCTTGTCGTGCGCGGCGAGTTCTTCCTTGATCCGCACCAGCCACTCGTCGAGCAGCGCCGGCGGACGCGCGTTCAGCGCCGGAAACGATCCGACGATACCCGCCTTGCACTGCGCGATCACGAGATCGGGCACGGAAATGATGAACAGCGGCGCGCCGATCACGGGAATCGACAGACGGCCCTTGAACAAGGCAGGCATGGACATCGAAAAGATCCTTATTCAGCGCAGCCGTGATGCATTGGCCTGAAAGATGCCAGACATCATGCCAACAAGGCAATCGCGCTAGGAACAGGCTAACCCTGCACGGCGCGGTT
>Ga0208981_1000025_pt1 | contig 17054 bp, 15 predicted proteins | sample MedBloCAOM1_M1_FD_187839 | JGI IMG/M metagenome (GOLD analysis project Ga0208981, IMG submission 187839) | Forest soil microbial communities from El Dorado National Forest, California, USA - Mediterranean Blodgett CA OM1_M1 (SPAdes) (version 2) | ecosystem: Environmental > Terrestrial > Soil >... | reverse complement strand
CTTGGTGTAGCTCGGCGACCACAGGGAGCCGAACTCCGTGACGGTCTCGGCGACCGACACGAGGTCGGGCTGGATGTCGAGGGCCCCGTAGGAGCCGAGCGGGATGCGATAGCTCACGACGACGTTCGCCTGGTGCTTGGGCACTTCCCCAATCGTATCCCCGGAGCGGTCGAAGAGGGTCCCAATGGCCGGTAGCTGACTGATGTAGTGTTTGTAGGTCGGATTGGTCAGCGACGCGCCGGCACTGATGCTGAAGTTCTGGGTGAGCCTGGCAAAAATCTCCAGCTCCACGCCGCGGCTGAGCGCATCGGCGGTGCTCGTGGTCGGAGCGCCGTTGGCGTTGAAGGTTTGCAGTTGCAGGTTGGTATAGTCGCTGTAGAAGACCGCGAGATTGGCGCGCACACGCTCGAAGAGCTCACCCTTGATTCCGAGCTCGTAGTTCTTTACGTCCTCCGGGGAAAACTCCCGGCTGGGCGGGACGGACGGTTCGCCCGCGAAGCCTCCGCTCTTGAAGCCCTCGGAGAAGGAAGTGTAGGCGAACACGTCATCATCGAACTGGTAGTCCAGCACGAACCGAGGTGACACCTTGTTCCAGCGATCCGACGGGGCGGTGATGAAATTCCCGTTGTCGAGGAACGGGGTCGAGCCATCCGAGCCGGCGACGCCCGGGATCGCGATCGAGTAGGCGTTCACGCCGAAGCTCTTGGTCTCGTTGGTGTAGCGCACGCCGACCGTGGCGCCGAGCCGATCGAGGAGCCGATAGCGAGCGTCCGCGAAAACAGCCAGCGAATTGGTATGAATCGACTGGTCGAAGTAAGTGATGCCGCTGAAGGGGATGACATCGTAGTAGATCCCAGCGATCTTGCTTCCCTGCTCGTGAAAGTAATAGGTCCCCAGTGTCCAGGACAGGCGGTTACTGCTTCCCGGCACATTCGGCTGGTTGGACACCAGGCGAAACTCCTGGCTGCCCGACCACGTGCTCTGAGTCGAGGTCAGGTAAGCGGCGACCTCCGGTGTACGGCCGAGGTCTTCCGTGCTGTAGTTGGTCTCGTGGCGATAGGCGCTCGTGGATATGAAGTCGAAACCCGGTAGCTGGTAGCGCACGTCGAGCACACCGCCATAGGTCTTAAGACCCTGCTCGCCATTGGTCGCGCCCACCACGGACAGCGGGTCCGGGCCTTGGGTTTGCGGCGTGATGAAGGGACGGGGCTGGCCGGTAAAAGGGTTGTGCCCGAAAAATTCGTAGAGCGTCCCGGGTACGTCCGTGAAAATGCTCTTCAGCACGCCGTGCTGGGTGTTGCGCTCATAGTCAAGGATCACGTCGACGCTCAACTTGTCGGCCGGCTTGAGGCGCAGGCTGCCGCGCACGCCCTGCCTGTCGATATTGTTCGCCGTGTCGCCGGTGGTGAGGTTGTGATAGATGCCGTTGCGGTTCTCTGACACGAATGCGAGCCGCCCGCTCGCGCCCTCAGTCAGGGGTCCGCTTAGCGCGCCGTCGAGATTGATGCGGCCGTAGTTGCCGCCCAGCACCTCCCCGTACCCGGAGAACGTATCGGTCGGAGGGTTAGTGATGATGTTGATGGCCCCCGCGGTTGCGTTTTTGCCGTAAAGAGTGCCCTGCGGTCCGCGCAGGACCTCGACCCGCTGGGTGTCGAACAGCCCGAGGTTCGCCACCGCCTGCCTCGAGAGGTAGGCATCGTTCAGGAACACGGCGACACCGGGATCTGCGCTCAGGTCCTCGCTGGTGCGGCCGATACCGCGGATGGTGTAGAACTCGGAACCGATATCTTCGGAGTAGATGTGCAGGCTCGGCGTGAACTGCGAGAGTTCCGCGGTCGTGCTCACCTGCAGCTGCTCGAGTGTGCTGCCGGAGAGCGCCGTAACGGACACCGGAACCGTCTGCAGGTTTTCCTGTCGGCGCTGCGCGGTCACCACGACCTCATCCAGCGGCTCGTTGCCCTCGGCAGCAACTGTCGGTATGCCGGCTGCCAGCAGCAGCGCGCCTAGGCCTGCGTTGAGCCACTCGAACGGATGATGTTTTTTTTGATACACGGGCAACCCCCTTGTCAGGCGTGATGTTTCACGGCCGATGCATGTCCCACGGCGTCAGGCCCGGCGGCAGAGGAGGGCGCTTGACGAGACTTTCGAGCGCTTCGCCGGCTTCATAGCGCTGTGCCATGTGTTCCGGTTCGAAAATGATTCCCATGAAATTCTCGCCGTAGTACTTGTTGATGAAGTCCGTGGCTTCGTCGGCGGTCGCGAACACGTCATACTGCGTTTCGACCTTGTTGCCATCCGGATCGCGGTAGTACATCGAGATCGTCGGGCCATGGTTGATGGTCCAGTACGGCTCGACGCCGAGCCGCTTCAGCCGCCGGTAGTTCGCCAACAGCGTGCCGAGGCTTCCATAGGTGAAGGCGAGGTGCTCGAGTCCGTAGGCATTCGGCGGCGGAGCAACCAGCCCCGGCATCGCCAGCAGCCCGACGCGGTGGTGCTCATCGTCGTAGGTGACAAAGCACACCATGTCATTCTCATAGCCGACCCGGCCCTGCAGCAGCGTGAGATACCAGTCGCGGGCGCGCTTGAGGTTCGGCGTCTTGAGAACGACGTGGGCGAATTTCGCCGGACGGATGGGGCCGGGATTCTCGGCGTCGAGCACGCGTGCTTGTGCCATGGCATCACCCTTGGTTGAGTCATCGCAGGCAGGGAGGCAGTCACCGCTCCGGCTCGATGACCAGAATTTCGGACGTCCCGGGAACGGCGCTCGGCCGTTCGTGGGGATCGATCGCCGCCCGGAATTGCGCCGCGGGCACGTACACACGCCCGGTGGCGGGATCGAGAATCGCCGTACGGCTGCCGGGGCGGGTCTTGAGCGTCTGAACCTTGCTGACCCCCGCGCCGTGAACCGCGAACACCGTCAGGGAACCGGGACCGCCGGCGGGGACGAAGGCCAGGTGGCGGGCGACGTCAAACATCGCGGCGTCGGGGCCTGCGCCCACATTGAGACTTGCCACTTCGAGACCGTCGCGGCCGCGCAGGAATACCGCCGCCCCGTTGCGGCAGACCGCCAGCAGCAGGTCATCGGGGGCGTCGTAGGCGAGGCCGGTCGGACCCTGGCAGCGTCGGAGCGGATAGGTGCGCAGCACACGGCGCGCGGCGACATCGATGACTGCGACCTCGTTTCGGTCCGTGATGTTGTCGTAGAGCAGGCCATCAGCGCCTGCCGCCGCATATTCTGGGGTGCCCGGCAGCCCAATCGTCGCCACAAGGCGCCGTGCGATCGGATCGATCACGGAGAGGTCGTGGCTGCCTTCGTTGGTCGTGATGACGAGACGTGTGTGCGGTTCGCGCACGATCGCGTCCGGCTCCTTGCCCACGGGTATGGTCGCGAGCTCACGGCCGCTGATGCCTTCGAACAACGAGACCGAATTCGCCTCGCCGTTGGTGCTCATGACGAGCCCGCCGCCCAGCGGCGCCACCCCGTGCACCAGCGCGCTCGGCACCAGCACGGGAATGACGGTTCCGGAGCTGAGGTCGAGAGCAAGCACGCCGCCGATGCGGCCGAGGTAGAGGCGGTGCGCTTCAGGATCCACCGCGCCGTAGTCCCAGCGCGCGTCCGATATAGGAATGTGCGCGCTGACGCGATAACGAGGCTCGGCCCCGGCGCACGCGCCTGCGGCAAGCAGAATCAGTAGCAGAGCTGCGGCGCTGCGACGCATAAGCCTCCGGAACAGGCGGATCCGGATGCTATCCAGATTGTCGACAATCGTCAATCGACGCTCGACAACACATACCTTCGCCACTTAGGATGAGATCCGGCGGCAGTGCGGGAGCGAATCATGGCGGCCACGGCAGACAGTCCATTGCTGACGAATGAGCGCTCGGCCATTGAGGCTCTGCTGAGTGAGTTCTACTGGCGCCTCGATCACCCCGGCAGCGGTACGGTCGCCGACCTATTTACGGAGGCGGGCACGATCGTCACGCCGCGTTTCGAACTCGCGGGGCGCGCGGCGATCGCGCAGTGGTTCGCGGCCCGGGCACAGCGCACCACGCGACACCGCTGGAGCAACCTGCGCTTGACGCGCGCCGCGGACCGCAGCGTCGCGGTCGATGCGTATCTGTCGACCGCCGCCGCGCCGGCGAGCGCGGCCAGCGCAGCCGCGGAAGTCATGATCAGCGAGACCCACGATATTGTCGTGCGGGACGAACAGGGAGCCTGGCAATTCGCCGCCCGGAAACTGTCGGTGGTCTTCGAGGGACGGCTCAGCGCTGGCGCAGCTCACGCGCCATGAAACTCGCAACCTTTCGTCGCGATGGACGTCTCGCGCTCGGCATCGTGACCGAGGACGGGCTCATTGACGTGGAGCGCGCCGATGCGTCGCTACCGCGCACGCTGCGCAGCCTGCTGGAGGCCGGCCCCGAGGCGCTCGTAGCCCTCCGGCGCCTCGCGACACGATCGGGACCCAGGGTCGACATGCGCGACACGGTGCTCGCCGCGCCGATCGGGGAACCGCGCAAGTTCCTTGGCCTGGGCTTCAGCTATCGTTCGCACGTCGCGGAGATCCGCGAGCGTCGCAAGGACATCCAGATCCCGCCGAATCAGGTCTGGTTTACCAAGCAGGTCTCCTGCATCAACGGTCCCTTCGACCCGATCCACAAGCCCGCGATCTCCGACATGCTCGACTACGAGGGTGAAATGGCCGTGGTAATCGGGCGACGGTGCCGCCACGTGCGCGCCGCCGCAGCGCACGAGGTGATCGCAGGTTACATGGTGTGCAACGACGTCAGCGTCCGGGACTGGCAGCTGCGTTCCCCGACTGCAACGCTCGGCAAGTCCTTCGATACCCACGGCCCGACGGGCCCGTGGTTGACGTTAGCGGATGAGGTCGAGAAGCCGGAGCACCTCGGTCTCAAGACCTGGGTGAACGGCGAACTGCGCCAGAACGGCAACACCAGTGATTTCATCTACAGCCTCGGGCAGATGCTCGAGGAACTGACAACGGTGCTGACACTTGAACCGGGCGACATCCTGACTACCGGATCCCCCGGCGGCGTGGGTGCGGCGGCGGTTCCACCGCGCTACCTGAAGGTTGGCGATGTGATTCGGATCGAGATCGAATGCCTCGGAGCGATCGAGAACCGTGTGATCGCCGAGCCGACGCACTAGGCTGACGCGCGCGCGGCCCGTCAGTCGCCGGAATGCAGACGGGCGCGCAGGTGATCCTCGATCGTATCGAAGTGCCGGTTCAGCTGAGCGACCGCCTTCGTCTTCTGACGATCGAGGAGCGGCCCGACGAACGCGTCGTGCTCGCGCCAGGACTCGAGCGCCGAGTGCTCGACCATGCCGCGAAGGTTCTGGATGCGGATAAGCTGCCGGGAGTTGATCAGGTGCGCGTCGATCAGGGCGGAATTGCCGCTCGCGCAGACGATCGCCCGATGGACCTCGTTGTTACAATGGATGACCGCGGACTTGTCCTTGCCGCTCGCCAGCTTGCGGTGCTTCTTATGCAGTGCTTCGACATGCGACAGTTCTGCAGCGCTCGCGTGTTCGCACGCAAGCCTGATCGCGAGCGCCTCGAGCGATCGCTCAAGAACAAGGTGGTCAAGCGCATCCTTCAGGGTTGGCGCCGAGACAGCCGCGCCTCGGTTCGGCAGCAGCTCGAGCAGCCCCTCGGACGCGAGCACCTGGAAAGTCTCGCGCAGCGGAGAACGAGAGATTCCAAAGCGCTCGCACAGGATGCGCTCCTGCAGGCGAACCCCCGGTCTCCAGACACCCTCGATGATTTCCTGACGCAGACGCTCGAGTACGCTTGCCTGCAGCGACTGCCGCGGAATCACCGTTGTTGAGGTGTCGGCGGCAATGACGATCGGCGCAGATTGTTCCACTGACACTTTTCCCGGATTTGGTACCCTGTATATTGTCGACGAAAACGCAGATCAAGTCACGCACCAGAGCGCCACCTGCGAGGCGTGCCTCCTTCACACCTGGATAAAGCCATGTCACGAGCGTTACGTTCACGCGTCACGACCGAAGGCCTCACGCGGGCTCCGCATCGGGCGTTCCTCAGAGCCATGGGACTGTCCGATGCAGACCTGAAAAAGCCCATGGTGGCGGTCGGCAGTCCCATCGGTGAGATGACGCCGTGCAATGTCCACCTCGGCGCTCTCGTGGCTGCCGCGAAGAGCGGTATCCAGGCCGCCGGCGGGGTGGCGCGCGAGTTCGCAACTGCCTCGGTCGCGGACAGCCTGTCGATGAACCACTCCGGGATGAAGTTCTCTCTGGTCTCGCGCGAGATCATCGCCGACAGCGTCGAGGCGGTTGTCCAGGGCCATGCATATGACGCGATCGTCGGCTTTGGCGGCTGCGACAAGAGCCTGCCAGGCATGATGATGGGGATGATCCGCTGCAATGTGCCGGCGGTGTTCATGTATGGCGGCAGCGCCCTGCCGGGGCAGTGGCGTGGGCAGGACGTGACGATCCTTGATGTCTACGAGGGCGTGGGAGCTGTGCTGGCCGGGGAGCTGTGCGCCGAGGATCTGGCACAGCTCGAGCGGGTCGCCGTGCCGACCGTGGGCTCGTGCCCGGGACAGTTTTCGGCCAACACGTTGGCGATGATCGCAGAGACGCTCGGAATTGCGCCGCTCCAGGCTGCGACAATTCCGGCGGTCCACGCCGAGCGACAAACCCTCGCCCGTCGGGCTGGGGAGCGAGTGATGCGGATCCTCGCCGACGGCGGACCGTTACCGCGGGATCTCGTCACGCGCAAGAGCCTCGAGAACGCTTGTGCGGCGGTTGCGGCGACCGGCGGCTCCACGAACGCCGTACTGCACATCCCGTCGCTCGCCCACGAGGCTGGTATCCGCTTTACGGCCGATGATGCGGCGGTGGTCTTCGCGCGCACACCACTCCTCGCGGACCTGCGCCCGGGCGGCCGCTTTCTTGCCAAGGATCTGCACGCCGTGGGAGGTGTGCGGGTGGTACTGCGAGAGCTGCTGCGGCGCGGGCACCTCCACGGAGATGTGCCGCACATTGACGGCGCCTCGCTCGAGGCGGTGCTCGCGGACGCCCCCGCTCCTGATGGGGCAGTCGTGCGATCGACGGAGCAAGCGATCCGGCCGAACGGCGGCCTCGTGGTGCTCACGGGTAATCTCGCACCCGAAGGCGCACTCTTAAAGACCGTAGGCCTGAAATCGTTAACGTTTCGCGGCGTCGCTCGGGTATTCGATAGCGAAGAAGCGTGTGCGCGGGTCGTCGAGGCCCGAGCCTACGCGCCGGGCACCGTTCTCGTGATACGCCACGAAGGGCCGCAAGGAGGCCCGGGCATGCGCGAAATGCTCGGCGTGACCGCGCTCATCTATGGTCAGGGCATGGGAGAGAAGGTGGCGCTAGTGACGGACGGGCGATTCTCGGGAGCCACGCGCGGTATGTGTGTCGGTCACGTCAGTCCCGAGGCTGCACGCGGAGGACCGTTGGCCCTGGTCGCGGACGGCGATTCGATCGCAATCGACGCGGAGCGGTGTAGCTTGACGCTCGATGTTTCACCAAGCGAGCTCGCCCGGCGGTCCAAAGCCTGGCGTCCGCTGCCGTCCGCGCGTGGCGGCGTGCTTGAGAAATACGCGCGCCTGGTTCAGTCCGCACACGTCGGAGCCGTGACTCACAGCGGACCCGGCGGGGGTGTCGGGAGGGACGGCGATGAGCGCTGAGACACGGACGGCGATTGCGTTTCTCGGCACCGGTACGCTCGGTTCCGCAATGGTCCTTCGCCTGCTCTCGCAGGGCATCGCCGTTACCGTCTGGAATCGCACGCCGGGCAAACTCAAAGTGCTGCTCGATTCCGGGGCGACCGCGGCCGCGACTCCCCGGGATGCTGCCGCCGCGGCCAGCCTCGTGGCGTTGTGTCTCACCGATGCGGCGGCAGTGGAGGAAGTGGTCTTTGGTGCTGACGGCATCTGGCAGGCCGATCGGTCTGCGGGAGCAACGCCGCGACTGGTGGTCGATTTTTCGACGATCGGCCCGCAGGCGAGCCAGGACTTCGCGGCACGGCTGGCGCGTGCAAGCGGTGACCGTTGGCTTGACTCGCCGGTCTCCGGTGGCGTTCGCGGCGCTGATACGGGGACGCTCATCTTGTTTTGCGGCGGCGCTGCGCAGGACCTCGCGCGCGCCGGGGCCGTCCTGCAAGCCGTGGCCAGGCGCACGACGCACGTCGGGAACGTCGGAGCCGGGCAGGCAGTCAAGCTCTGCAACCAGTTAATCGTTGCGACGACGCTGCTCGCGATCGCTGATGCGGTCGCACTCGGTCGTGACTGCGGCGTCGACGTCGCGGCGCTGCCGGCGACGCTGGCGGACGGCTTCGCCGACTCGACGCTCTTACGCTTATTCGGGCCGCGTATGGCAGCACGGCAGATCGAGCCGCGCACGGGAACGATCGGCACGATGTCGAAGGACGTCGAGCTGACTAGCTTAATGGCGGAGCATGCGGGCGTAGCCTCGCCGCTTCTGACGGCGGTTCGGCACATCTATCGCGAACACTGCTCCGGAGGTCACGCATCCGACGACCTGGTGGCGCTCGGTCCTGAAATTCTTCGTTAATTACGAACGCTGCGTCGACTGCCTTAACACGGTGGGACTTTTCGAGTTACCCAGAAAGTTACCCATGCCAATGGCGTGCTGGAGTGGGATCGCTTGGCATGTGTTGGGCGCGCATGAGCCGGCACCGTGATCACCCGCTCCCAGCGTCATTGACGCATTGGACCGGTGTTGACCCGAACCCGCCAGTGAAATACGTCTGCTCTTGGGATCTCTGATGGTGCTGCGGATCCGACGTAGCGAATGCCGCCCGCGCATTAACCAGAGATCTGCCCGAGAACATATTGGATGAACTTGGTTTCGGCTTCGGTGTAAAGCGTCACGTCGATGCGCTGTCGAGGCGCCCACTCACTGGCCGGGTGCGGCTCAACGCCGGGACACTCGATTGCAAGTGAAATGTGACGCTCTGCGCTCGAAATAGTCAATCAGCAACCCGGGCGCACACTCTATCGGGTCAGTGGCGCGAATATCTCGCGACGGATACACAGACAACCGAACTCAAGGGAGTCAGATCAATGACAGCCTCAGCAAGATTCGTTGGCGCCGCCAGCCTGCTCGTAGCGACACTGTGCCAGGCACAGTCGGCACCCCAGCCCCCAGATGCAGCTGCCGCGCATAGCCCAGTCATCGCGCGCAACGTCGTCCTCGTACACGGAGCGTGGGCCGACGGCTCGAGCTGGGCCGCGGTGATAGCGCGACTCCAGGCAGCGGGCTTGTACGTGACCGCGGTGCAGAACCCGCTGACCTCGCTCGCCGACTCCGTCGCGGAGACCCGCCGCATTCTCGCCCGGCAGAACGGACCTACCGTACTGGTCGCGCACTCGTGGGGCGGTACGGTCATCAGCGACGTAGGCGATGATCCAAGAGTCTCGGCGTTGGTCTACGTGGCAGCGCGCGCTCCCGATGCGGGAGAGGATTTCGTGGCGCTCTCGTCAAAGTTCCCGACAATGCCGGTGCGGGCCGGCATCGAAACGCACGATGGATTTACGACGATCAAGGAGGACGCCTTCCTGAATTACTTTGCGAACGGTGTCGCGCATGACCAGGCCCAAGTCCTGTATGCCGTGCAGGAGCCTACTGCGGCGACAATCTTCAGCGGTCGCACCAGCGCCGCCGCATGGCATACCAAGCCGACCTGGTACGCAGTCTCCAAGCAGGACGAGACCATCTCTCCCGACCTCGAGCGCTTTCTCGCCAAGCGTATGAACGCGACCCAGGTGGAGTTGGATGCAGGCCACCTTTCCTTGGTTTCTCACCCGAAGGAGGTCTCGGATCTGATTCTCGCTGCGGCGGGGAGGACTCCGGCGAAGTAATTGCGATGCTTCCATCTCAAGGTGATCCTCGCATGGACCCGCGCAAAAAAAAAGGCATAGGGATTGACAGGTGAGAACTGCTTCACCCGAGAGTTTGAAATCAGGAGTCGGAGGTGACTGCCTACACTGTTTTTACGCGTTTGCGTACGCGCAACCAAGCGGAGCTCGACCATTATGCGAAGCAGGCTGCCAGCTTCTTGGCCGGTCACGAGATCAAGTGGCTGGCCCCCTTCGGCCGTCCGTTCGAAGTCGTTGAGGGTCAGATTCCTGCGTTGGACCGCCGATCGTCAGGTCTGCGCTTCGCGCGGCACAATCCTCACCGTGGCCGAGCGTGCTCGTCTGCTGATCATTGGACTCAAGTACGGGCTACGACGGTACTTCGCTCGGTACGCTTCGTCGATGCGGTCGCTGGGGGGGCCGTCGACAGGCTCGAAGGCAACGTCCTTTGTCATCCCGGCGGCGATGATTCGCCCCGCCTTCTGCTGAACGGCCGCCTGATACCAACGGGACTTCTGCCCGTTGTATCCACGCACGTAGAGGGCGTCATCAACTACGACGGACCAAATCCATGTCGGCGTGCCGTACGTCTCACCGTCTTCGCGAAATGGCGCAATGTGCAGGTCATCGGTCTCTGCGATCTTGCGCAGTTCCTCTTTCGGCCATGCTTTCATCGTTTGATCGCCTCTACGGACGCAGCAGCGTCTTGATAGCTCGACGCTCATCCATCGCTCGATACCCTTCCGCGACTTGATCGAGCGGCAGTGTCAAATCGAACACCTTGCCCGGATTGATCTTTCTGTCGTAGACGAGTTCGATCAGGTTTGGCAGGAAACGGCGCACTGGAGCGGGTCCACCGTGGAGGTGCACGTGCGAGAAGAACATTTGTTCACCATCGAGCTGGACACCATGCGGAACGCCCACGTAACTGATGTAGCCGCCGCGACGCGTCGAACGAATGGCTTGCAACATCGATTGCTGCGTCCCGACGCACTCCATAACAGCGTCGGCGCCGATGCCTTTGGTCATGTCCTTGATTCGCTCCACGCCTTCATCGCCGCGCTCCGCCACGATGTCTGTTGCGCCGAATTCGCGGGCGAGTTTTTGGCGCGACTCATGCCGGCTCATAGCAATGATGCGTTCGGCGCCCATAAGCTTCGCGGACAGCACGGCCAGCAGGCCCACTGCGCCGTCACCCACGACAGCGACGCTCATGCCCGGCTTCACTCGCGCTGCATCGGCAGCAAACCAACCGGTTCCCATGACATCGGAGAGTGCAAGTAAACTCGGAATCAGTTGCTCCGTCGGGACATCGCGCGTGCCGACGAGCGTGCCATCCGCCAGCGGTACTCGCAGAAGTGGTGCCTGTGCGCCGCCGATGAGCTCGGCGTGCTGACAGGACGACTGGTAGCCGGCGCGGCAAATAGGGCACGTGTTATCGGACGCGAAGAACGATCCGATTACGAACTGCCCAAGTTTGATGCCGCGCACCGCGCTGCCGACGTCTTCGACGATACCGCAGTACTCGTGTCCCATCGGGGTGGGTCTGGCAGTGGGATTGACGCCGCGATACGGCCACAAGTCGGATCCACACACGCACGTTGCTGACAGCCGAATGATTGCATCGGTCGGCTTGACGATCTTCGGGGCGTCGCGCTCCTCGAAACGGACGTCGCGGGGCCCGTAAAGAACAGCTCCTCGCATAATCTATCTCCTCGTCTGCTGTGGAGCTCGCCACCAGAGTGGCGGCGAGCTCGTCTCACACGAAAGGTTCATGCAAGTCATCGGTGTTCGCGATCTTGCGAAGCTCATCTTTCCACCATTCCGTGTGCATCACCTCTCCATCCCCGTGCTGGCCTGGTATTGCTCGTCGGTGACTTTCTCCATCCACTCGACGAACTTTCCGTTGAGCCCCTCCTGGATCGCGATGTGGGTCATCGCAGTGGTGGGAGTGGCGCCATGCCAGTGCCTGTGATTCGGCGGACACCAGATCACATCCCCCGGTCGGATTTCGACAATCGGTCCCCCCTCGCACTGGGTCCATCCGCAGCCAGCCGCGACGATCAACGTCTGGCCGAGCGGATGAGTGTGCCACGCGGTGCGCGCGCCTGGCTCAAAGGTGACGCTCGCGCACGAGACGCGTGCCGGCTCCGGTGCCGTGTTCAGGGGATCAATCCGAACCGTTCCGGTGAAGAAGTCTGCGGGCCCCTCTTGCGAAGCCTGTGATCCGGCTCGTTTCACTATCATCGGGGTCTCCTCATGCTGGTCAGTAAGTCTGCTCAATCGTCGCCCTCAGGACATGCGACCTCTATTTGGTTGCACCTTAGGCATTCATGTCGATCACAAATCGGCACCTGGCCTTTTTTGCCACAACCTGTTCCCAAGCTTGATCGATACCGTTCATCGGAATCTTGGTGATCTCGGGTTTGATCTTGTTCAGAGCACAGAAGTCAACCATCTCCTGAGTTTCTCGGATGCTATCGTCAGCAAACGAAAGCGTTCTGATGAATGCTCCGACCACGAAGGAGGACAACAGCCACGATATGGCGCTGAATGAGAAGACTCCGATTGAACCGTCCGAGTCGAATGCGGCCCCGCCTGCCATCGCGCCTACCGCCGCAGAGAGCTGAATCGCAGCAACAAATATTCCGCCCGCGGTTTCGGCGTGCTCCGGTACTTTGCGCGCGACCCACGCCGACCAGATGACGGGAACGGGGCCGACAACGGCACCCCACAAGAAGATAAGTGTGGTCGTCGCGAGGGCTGATCCTCCAAACGCCAAAACGCCGAGACCCGATGCAAACAGCGCAAGCGGCAGGAGGATCTGGGCTCGGTAAAAGTGATGCTTGATCAGCATTCCCGCGAATGAGGTACCAATAAAGTTGGCAACACCAAAGGTCAGGAGAATGGCGGACAAGGCGTTTGGCCCCACTCGGGTCGTCTGCTCCAGGAAGGGCCGTAGATAGGTGAATGCCGCGAAATGACCGCAAAACACTAGCGCTACGGCCAGCATTCCACTGGAAAACTGCGGTATTTTCAGAACCGCAGGAAGCGTGCCGAGCTTGGTGGTACCGATGGGCTTGAGGGCTGGAAGTGTGAAAGCCTGTAATGCAAGCGCGCAGACGCTGATACCTGCCGAAAGTAGGAAGACATCCCTCCAGCCGATGACATTTCCAAGGTAACTGCTGAGCGGAGCTGCGAAAACGGAGGCAAACGAACTGCCACCGAATATGATGGCTATCGCTGTTGGCACATTGGCCTGCGGCACCAGCCGCGCCGCGGTCGCGGCGGCCATTGACCAAAACCCTCCTAAGGAAACACCCAGGAGGACTCGGCCAACAAGCAAAACCGAGAAAGTTGGCGCAAAGGCAACCAGCAAGTTAGAGCACACCAGCAAGCATGAAAGGCCGAGTAGAACGTGGCGGCGATCTAGCTTTCGCGTGATGAGTGCGAGCAGCAAGCTCGTGGTGACGGCGAAGATAGAGGTCGCAGTAACGGCCTGGCCTGCCATTCCCTCTGTCACGCCTAAGTCACTGGCCATGGGCGTGAGAAGTCCCGCAGGTAGAAATTCGGCCATGATCAGCCCAGCAACGCCGAGAGCGATTGCCACAATCGCATCCCACGCCGGCTTAGCAGCTTCTGTTGTCGGTGTACTCACTTCGTATTCCTTGCTCTCCGTGTCTCGGAAGGACATTACTCTGGCGCACTCTTTCCATAAATGGCATGCTCGTTCATGTGGTATGAACCTGGGGTTCACAATGAACAAGGATCAACTGGACGGTCTGCTGGCACTGAAGCTCGTCGCAGACAAGCGCAATTTCACGGCTGCGGCTGACGAGCTTGGGATCTCACCGCCCGCGATAAGCAAGATGATCAAGCAGCTTGAGAGCCGCTTGGGCGTGGCGCTCCTCAGTCGCACGACGAGGAGTACCAGCCTGACAGAAGCGGGAGAGCGCTTTCTAAACCAGGCTGGGGCGGCTCTCGATCAGATTCTCGCTGCGCTCAAAGACGTAGGTGCGTACGCATCTAAGCCTTCGGGTCTTCTCCGGCTCAACCTGCCTCTATTCAGCTATCCGTCCTATCTCGCGGCCATGATTACGAGCTTCTTGAGCAAATATCCTGACGTTTCTATTGAGCTCTTCTTCGAAGACACTGCATCTGACGTCGTTGAAAAGGGCTTCGACGCCGGAATCAGGGATTCAGACATTCTTGCCAAAGATATGGTCGCGATAAAACTGTTTGGACCCATTCGGTTCGTAATCGTCGGTGCTCCAAAATACTTTAAGAAAATGGGCCGTCCAAAACATCCCAACGACTTGCTTTCGCACAATTGTTTGCGTGTACGTGTCGACGATGATTGGATTTACGACAAATGGGAGTTCGAACAAAAAGGGAAGGCATTCCACGTGCAGATCAAGGGCTCGCTCATCGTGAACGACGCCGTTCAAGCGTTGAACGCGGCAAGCGATGGCGTTGGCCTCATGTACGTGACCGAGGATGTTGCAAGAGGCAAGCTTGTATCTGGGAAACTGGAGATGGTGCTCGATCAGTTTGCGCCAACCAGCGACGGTTACTATCTCTATTATCCTCGCCGAGCGCAGGTTCAGCCGAAGCTCCGAGCGTTTATCGATCATCTGAAGGCGGAAAACGGACCGTCAACACCAATGTGGGGAAAATCGGCGGAGAAACGTCACGGATAGCTCGCCGTGCGAATAACTGCAAACCGGAGTGAAATTTGGGATAGCGAGTAACCGCAATTGCCCGATCGGCGACGGTCAACCCGTACTGGGGCAGTGCTTCGAGGTCCGCCCGGCTCCCTCTCGCTGCTGCGAAGGAAGAGGTTGTGCTGTCTATTTGCGCACGTGAGGCAGCTCAAGTTACCAATGAACAAGGGACCCGCGAGGTCGCGGTGCGTAGGCGATTCCGCCAAGGAGCGGCGGCATCCGCCCCGGACTAGCAAGCGTCGCTGAGGGAGAGTGCGTAGAATCGTCCGGTCTGATCGCCTAGCTCGGGCGCGAAATTTCACGCGTGAGCAGTCTAATTCCCGGGTCAATCTCTTCCTTGCCCATTGGCCTGTAACGCGTTACGCTGTAACGCGTGACACCAGGGGTTATTCATATGGTGCAAGCAGCTGAACGAATGAAGGCCATGCGCGAACGGCGGCGTGCGCGTGGCTTGAAGGAGCTCCGCTTAGTCGTGCCGGACCCACGATCTAGGACGGTGCGCCGACGGGTGGCTCGACAAGTCGCAGCGCTGGACCGATCCCGCGAGCTCCAGGCGCTGAAGTGGATCGAAGCCGTCGCCGAGTTCGATGACCGATGAGGCGCGGCGACGTTGTGACTGTTGCGGCTACAGGGGACTACGGCAAACCACGCCCAGCGGTGATTGTGCAGACTGACGCGCTCCCTGCCGAGCATGCGTCTGTGGTGGTCTGCCAGATGACTTCTGAGGGGGACGACGCTGAGGACTTTCGAGTAGCAGTCGAACCCAGTACTCGAAACGGTCTGCGCACGCGATCGCACGTGATGGCTGACAAGCCGGTCACGATTAGGCGCTCCCGCCTTGGTCGGAAGATCGGCCGCCTTGACAATGGCGACATCGCGCGACTGAATGTCGCCTTGGCATTCGTCATGGGCCTCGCAGACTAGGCGCGATTCTTCATATTCAGCGTGACCCTCTTCCCGAGTCGTCCGGGAAATGGGGCAGCGTCAGGTCAAGCCGGAGCCGCTCAACTCGCGAAACGACAATTCGGCGTAGTGGCGCGTCGACAGGCGCTCGCGCTTAGGCGCCCCATGCCGTTCTGTAGACGCGTACCCAGTTGTCGCCGAGCAACTTCGTGATCTCTATTCGGGTCCATCCGCGCTCGCGCAAGCCCCCTATCACGTTCGGGAGCTGATCGATCGACTCAAAGCCCTTGGCGTACAAGATGTCGTCGCCCGGGCTAATCATGTCTGGCGTAAAGCGATCACCCGGCCACGCTCCCGGTTTCGAGAGATCCTGACCCTCGACGAAATCCGCTCCAATACCGACGTGATCCACGCCAACCAACCCTCTAAGGTAATCAAGATGATCCAGATAGACCCCGAGTGGAGCCTGCGGCGTGGTCTCCGCCGGCTTAGCATTCGCGGCGTTTCTCACCAGATAATCGTTCAGGCAGAGGACACCAATAACGCCACCTGTGGACGCGATTGCAGTACAAACGCGATCGCTCGTGTTGCGCTTGTTGGCATTGAGCGCCGTCAATGCCGTGTGAGAGCAGATTACGGGTCGTCCGCCAGAACGAGCGATGACATCGAGCGATGTCTGCTCTCCGGTATGGCCGCCGACGTCAAGCAGCATGCTCAGCGCGTGAGCCTGATCGACGAGACTCTCGCCATCCGATGTCAGCCCGCGTGAGGGTTCCAGGCAGCCGCTACCATATCGGTTGGTCGTGTTGTATGCGATCCCAAGGATCCGCAGACCGAGCTCAAAGTACGCTCTAAGGGTGCCCGGTTCAGTGCCAATCGGATCAGCGCCTTGCCAGCCGAGCACGAGCGCTATTTGGCCGTCACGCTTGCAGGCATATATGTCGCGGACGGTTCGCGCCAGTCGCATCGAGCCGCGCAGCCGATCCAGTCGCTCGTAGACGAAGACGAATGGATGGACGCCGCCGCGCCGGTCCATGTCCTCCACGCTCAGGTGCATGCAGTCAACTCCACCGGCACGCAGCTTGCTTACGTAGTTTTCGCTCGGCACGGAACAATCAAGCCCATCTATGACGAGGGTGGCCCCGTGGCCTGCGGCCGTACGATTCCCCCGAGTCTCTGCCGCCATCGAAGCTACCGATGTGGCCAGTGCACCGAGACCAGTCACGATCGTCCGGCGGTCAACCATTTAAATCTCCCGGAATGAACCAGAACCGGCACGACGTGCGTCGTTGTCGCTTCAGGCGAACGTCCGTGGGGCCGGGAATTCTACTCTTGCAATCGACCGCCGATCGGCGACGGTCAACTCGTACAAGAGCTTTTGGCTAACAGCTCGTGGACGAGCGGCGTCGGTTGACACCCACGGAAGCCATTGTCTCTCCCGAATGCCGCCGGAGTTTGAGGCTTCCCATCGTCTGAAGGCGTAGATAAAACTCGCCGACGCAAGGCGTCTCGCAACCGTAATGCGATCAG
>Ga0208981_1000024_pt1 | contig 17070 bp, 13 predicted proteins | sample MedBloCAOM1_M1_FD_187839 | JGI IMG/M metagenome (GOLD analysis project Ga0208981, IMG submission 187839) | Forest soil microbial communities from El Dorado National Forest, California, USA - Mediterranean Blodgett CA OM1_M1 (SPAdes) (version 2) | ecosystem: Environmental > Terrestrial > Soil >... | reverse complement strand
CATGGTGCCTTCCGTACAGCACCTGCATGGCGAGGCGGTCGCCTTGAGCGATCCGAGCGATCAGGACGTCGTCCGAAGCCGCCTGTGTCGTACTCAATGGCAGTCTCGCAAGGTTGGTCGGATTGGGTTGGCGGGTGGTTCGACTGGAAAGGCAAATTTCTTCAAATTATCGCAATCGTAATAACTGGCCTGCATCTGTGATGTACCGCGCGGAAGGGCCTTGTTTGGTAACCGTAGGTACAGAGGCGAAAGAATTAGAAAAATTGGTATCATAATACAGAAATACTTTCTTCATATTTCGGTATCCGCTGCCGACCTTACCAATGCTTGGCCTGCAAAACAGCATTTGCGCGCCCCGTCCGCCTGCCGCCGGATTCGGTGCGTCGCATCACACTACCCGGATCCGGCTAATTTCCATTGCCAAACAAGGGCAATGCCGACCGCGGATGCGAGATTCGGCTGCGAAAGATACCAAACCTAAAGGCTTTCCTACTTAGATTTAAGGCTTTCCTACTTAGATTTTGGCGGCTTAAATTCCACGAGATGGCGAGATTAATGGGCACCGTTGCCTCCCCTTTCCTGAATCCAATTGCGGCTGAACTGGACGGCGTGAGTCCCAAGCTGACGGCGAAGGCGTTGTCGCGCCGCGCGAAGCAGCGCCGTCAAATTCAGGGAATGATCGCTGTCGGCTACGTCATCGATGCCTTCGTGCTGCTGATCTACGCCCATGCGGGCACGATACCGGCGACGATCGGGCCGGCATACGCCGCCTCCGGTCTCGTCTTCGTCGCTTGCTATCTGGTGCTGTCGGAAACGGGCTTCAACGAGCGCTTCAAGGATCATTATTTCGTCGCGTCGCAATCGATCGTCAGCATGGCGATCATGCTGACCTTCACTTACATCGTGCCGGAAATCGGCGTGACGTTTCTCTGCACTCTGTTCGTCGTGTTCAACTTCAGCTCGCTGCGCTCTACGCCGCGGCAAACGGCAATTGTCTGGACCGCGATGGCGTTCGGCATTGCTGGGCTGTTTCTGCTGACCGATAAGCCGATCTCGATTCCGCACAGCACCTATCTGGAGCGCTTCGCGACGATGTTGATGTTCATCCTGAGCATCGGACGCTGCATGTTTCTCGGGATATTCTCCAGTTCGTTGCGACAATCGCTCTACAAACGCGGCCTCGAGCTCAAGGAAGCCTACAAGCGCATCGAAGAACTCGCCGAACTCGACGAGCTGACCGGCTCGTTCAACCGTCGCTGCATCATGCGGATGCTGGATGGCGAGATCGCCCGCGCCCATTGCAGCCAGACGCCCTGCTCGATCGCGCTGATCGATCTCGACTGGTTCAAGCGCATCAACGACACCTACGGCCATCCCACCGGCGATGAAGTGCTCAGGACGTTCGCCATCACCGTTTTCGCAAACATCCGCAACATCGACAGGTTCGGCCGTTACGGTGGCGAGGAATTCCTGCTGGTGCTTCCCGATACGCCAAATGACGTCGCCGCGCGCATCCTCGACCGGCTTCGCGCGATCATCGCCGATCTCGACTGGAGTGCGTTCTCGCCCGGCATGCGGGTGACGATTTCCGCAGGCGTCGCGACGCTGAGAGCCGACGAGACCGCGGACACATTTCTCGCCCGCGCCGACAATGCGCTCTACTTAGCCAAGGCACGAGGACGCAACCTTATCGCCAGCACCTGACCGATCTCCGTTCCCGGGGACGGAGAACCGTCGCCGGTCTGCAAACGCTCCAGGATAGAGTCATGAGTTTGAAATCCGCTACCACTTCCGAAAGTCTGCTCGACGAATTGCAGACCGCGCTCGCGCACGGAACCGTAGCGCGCCGGGTCGAAACCCTGCGCCGCGTGACCGATCTTTTCCTCAGCGGAGCGGTGGATTATTCCGACGAACAGATCGGGCTGTTCGACGACGTCTTCCAGTGCCTGACGCATCACATCGAGACCTCCGCCAAGGTGCTGCTGGCCAATCGTCTCGCTCCGATCGATACCGCGCCGCCGCTCACCATTCGCGCGCTGGCGTTCGACGATCTGATCGAGGTTGCAGCTCCGGTGCTGTCCCGGTCGGAGCGGCTCGACGACGACACGCTGATCGAGACCGCGCGCAACAAAAGCCAGGCGCATTTGATGGCGATTTCGACGCGACGGGTGCTGAGCGGCGCGGTGACCGACGTGCTGGTGCTGCGCGGCGATGACGAGGTGATCCACAGCACTGTCAACAATCCCGGCGCGGAATTTTCCGAGCGCGGCTTCACCCGGCTGATAGATCGCGCCGAGGGGGACGATAACCTTGCGACCTGCATCGGCCTGCGTCCGACGATTCCGCGGCACCTCTATTTGAAACTGATCGCGAAGGCCTCAGTGACGGTGCGGGCGCGCCTCGAGGCCGCCAACCCGCAGCAGGCGGCAGACGTGCCGACCGCGGTGCGGGAGGCGACGCGGCTGGCGCGCGCTGCGCCCTCGGCCATCACCCAGGAAACTGCGATCGCCCACGCGCTCGTCAAATCATTATACGAGGAGGGCCGGCTCGATGAATTGCAGGTGGCGGCATTTGCCGAGGCCGGCAAATTCGACGAAGCCAATGCGGCGATCGCGGCACTCGCCAACGTCCCGGTGTCGATCGCAGAAAATATGATGGTGGAAATCAGCGCCGAAGGCGTGATGATCCTGGCCAAGGTTTCGGGGGTATCGTGGCCGACCGTCAAGGCGATCATCAACATGCGCGACGATCTCTCGGGCATAAAGCCGGTCGACCTTGGGGCATGCAAGGCCACCTACGAACGGCTGCGGCCCTCGACTGCACAGCAGGTGCTGCGCTTCCACCGCATGCAGCTGACCACAGCGCCAGCGGCGTGAATCATACGCTCGCGGCGAACGAGTCGCATCGGCCGCGCCGATGTCCCGGCCTCTGATCTCTTGGAGTCAAAAGGGTCGGCAGCTCAAAAAAGCTAAAACCGCAGCACCCGAGATCCCGCCACCGCGCCGATGGCGGTGACCGGCGCGGTGGCAATGGTGTACCAGGTCGCCACAAACAGCGGTGAATCGTCGGTGCAGTGCGAGGCGTATAGCGTCGCCGCCAAACCCGCCGATAACAGTCCGGCGATCGCGCCTGCTACCGCGGGCCGTGTTGGCGCGCCGTGGCGCAAGCCGACCAGCGCCGCCGCCAGCAGCGGCAGCGACATCAGCGGAATAGCCATCAAGCAAGTGCGCGAATTGGTGCCGACCAGGCGCGTCATCATCGGCAACCGCTGCGGCATCATCATCTCGCTTGCGGTCCCGATCACGAGCAGTCCAGCCGGAATCAGCAGCAGCCACGCCCAGCCGTGCAGCGAGGCTTCCGGCCGCGACAAATGCAGGCTGATGGCGATGGCCGGGATCACCAGCGCCAGCGTCACCGCAAACTTCAGATCGAAGAACGGATTGCGCATCGCGGTCATGACATCCGGACGGACGCCCAACTCCGCGAAGAACATCGCCGCCGAAACCGGCACCGCAGCGACTAACGCCAGCGCCAGCACGAACCCGACCGGCCGCGCGCGGTGCGCGTTATCGGCGGCGAGGGTTCGAATGAGCTGATCAGTTTCCATTTCTCATTGTTCCCGTAGTTTGGCGGTGAGGCTGGCAAGCCCGCGATGCAGCGCCACGCGCACCGCGCCCTCGCTCATCGCGAATTTCGCCGCCGTTTCCTTGATCGATGCGCTGTCGACCGCGATCGACTGCAGTACGTCGCGCTGACGCGCCGGCAGGGACTGGAGCTGGGCCGCGACCTCGCTCGCAGGCGCGGTCTCCGCGGCAGGCTCGCTCGGGATCGTCTCGGCGAAATCGTCGATGTTGACGAAAACCCGCCGGCCGCGGCGGCGCAGCGAATCGATCAGTTTGTTGCGGGCGATCGCAAACAGCCACGGCGCGAACGGCGCGTTGGCGTCCCAGGTATGCCGCTTCAGATGCACCGCCAACAAAATGTCCTGCACAACGTCCTCGGATTGATCGACCGGTTGCCCTGCCCGCGCCAGACCCCGGCGCGCCGCGGCCCTCAGTACCGGCGTGACGGCCCTGAGCAGACGATGATACGCCGCACTGTCGCCTGAAATGGCCGACCGCATCAGGCCGGTCCATTCATCTTCACGTTCGGGCACGCGCGCTCCCACACTGCAATTCGATCGACCTTTCAATTTGTTACGGCAGACGGCGTCAATCACGAAATCGTGATCACGGTTCGGAAAGGCATTGGGATCGTCGCGCCCGGATTGGGAATCGCGACGACAAATTCTCGCACCCGCAGGCTCATAACATCGATCGGTCCGGCTAGCACCCGCGGCATTGATTCCAAAAAGGTTTCGCGAACGAAATGCTTGGGAAGTGCTCACCGGCACGATGCGGTTGCCCAGCTTTCGCCCGGACTCGCGCGAAGATTCCCCTTTTTTGCCCCGCTGCGGACACGCCGTGAGGTCTCATTCCGCTTTGCGGGCTGGCAAACGGGGAGATTGCCAATGACGATCAGAGCCAACGGGCGCTTGGCATTGATACTAGCAACAGGGCTCCTTGTGTGTTTCGCAGGTCCATCGCAAGCGGGCGCAGACGCAGACAATGCAGCCACAAGTTCGAAACCGGAAAATGCCGCAGGGGCACCCATTGCACTCGACAAATACACCAAACACACCGCGCGCCACGCACATCGTAAATCCAGCAAAGTGGCGTTGAAATCCTCTACGGCTAAGAAACCCGCCACAACCGATGTCGGGGCCGACGACGGCGACAGTCCGACCGCGATCCCGCCATCAGTGGCCAACGCCAATGCACAACTGGCGTCCGCCGACACGCCAGCCGGTAAAGCCAAGGCGATGTCCGCGCGGGCCAACGAAATTCTGCAGACCGCGCCGGACAATGCGGCCGACCCACAACCGGCCGCTGAGACTCAGGTCGTTTCCGCCGATCAGCTCAACGACGTCGATCGTGCGCTGCGCGAAACCACGCGACCCGCGCCGACCCTGGCGATGGCCGCGGCCGAGGCACCTGCCGCGACCGTGATGGCAGCAGGCAGCAACGAAAGCTCCATCTGGGACCAGACCTCCCTGATCGGGAAAATCTTCATCGGCTTCGGCGCTCTGCTGACGATGGCCTCCGCCGCGCGCATGTTCATTGCGTAGCCGGTAACACCACCGTTGGTCATTGCTGTGTAGGTTCGATAATTCGTTGATCGCAAGGGCGGAGCGGGATGACGCATTATCCCACACCCCACTTGAAGCCTATCCCGCCAGCGGGCACATTGCCCGCGAAATCAGGCGCGGGGTGGACCATGAGTACGTTCGAACACATCATTGTCGAAAGCAAAGGCGCGGTCGGCATTATCACGCTCAACCGCCCGAAGATGCTCAATGCGCTGTCCTTCGGCGTGTTTCGCGAAATCGCCGCCGCAATCGACGATCTCGAAGCCGACGAGGGAATCGGATGCATCCTGCTGGCTGGCGGCGAAAAGGCTTTCGCGGCGGGCGCCGACATCAAGGAAATGCAGCCGAAAACCTTTATCGACATGTTCTCCAGCGATTTCACCACGATCGGCGGCGACCGCGTCGCCAACTGCCGCAAGCCGACCATTGCCGCCGTCAACGGCTATGCGCTGGGCGGTGGCTGCGAACTGGCGATGATGTGCGACATCATCATCGCCGCGGACACCGCGAAATTCGGCCAGCCGGAGATCACGCTCGGCACCATTCCCGGCCTCGGCGGCACCCAGCGGCTGACGCGTGCGGTCGGCAAATCCAAGGCGATGGACCTGTGTCTCACCGGCCGGATGATGGATGCCGCAGAAGCGGAGCGCTCGGGCCTCGTCAGCCGCGTCGTGCCATCAGACAAATTGATGGACGAAGCGCTGGCAGTGGCGGAAAAAATCGCCTCGATGTCGCGTCCCGCGGCCGAGATGGCGAAAAGCGCCATCAACCGCGCGTTCGAGACGCCGCTGTCCGAAGGACTCAACGTCGAACGCGACCTGTTTCACTCGACCTTCGCGCTGGAGGATCGCTCTGAAGGCATGGCGGCGTTCATCGAAAAACGCAAGCCTGCGAACAAGAACAGGTAGGGCGCGCGTCGCGACACAAAGTCGTCCCCGCGTTCCGCGGGGACGACGCTAAGGTTATCAAATGCGGCTCCTCACCAGCGCTACGCTGACCAGCGAGCGTAAGCGCGTTGACGATGTGGTTGGCCTTGCCGCGCCCGAGCGGCAACCCGACCAGCAGATTGGTTCCGACATCGCGGATGATATCCTCCGCGATCGCCTCGGGGTCGGAAGCACAGACGCAATTGGGACCGCCAGCGCCCAGAATCGGACGCAGCCGTCGGCAGCTATAGCGTATTTGCACCTGAGATTCGTCTGTGACGAACCGGCAACAGCGAAGCACTGAATTCGCGCCGTTTCCGCAGCTGACAGTTTGCCTGTGGCGGCGGCGCCCTCTAAACAGGTAAATGTGTCGAAGGCGTCGGCGGGGGCGGACGGCCAAGGTTGCTTGCGGGATCAGATGATTGGGCGTGCCGCTAAAAATAGCCACGTTGGAAGGCGCGTGCTTCGATCGGGCATTTGCCTTGGCGTTGCAACCTGGGTCGGTTTTGCCGCAACCGCGGCGTTCAGTTTTGGCGCTAGCGCGGCCTGGGGCGAAGCCCTCCCCGAGGCCTTAGCCAAGGCCTATCAAACCAATCCGCAGCTCAATGCCGAACGGGCGCGGCAGCGTGCCACCGACGAGAACGTGCCGCAGGCCCTGGCGGGCTACCGGCCGCAGATCGTCGCCAGTCTGAGCGGCGGACTGCAGGCCGTGCGCAACCTGCTGCCGGACAACACCATTCAATCCGCCACCCTGAAGCCCTGGACCATCGGGGTGACGGTGACGCAGACGCTGTTCAACGGTTTCAAGACCGCCAATAGCGTGCGGGTGGCGGAGTTGCAGGTGCGGTCCGGGCGCGAGGCATTGCGCAATGTCGGCCAGGGCGTGCTGCTCGACGCCGTCACGGCCTACAGCAACGTGCTGGCCAACCAGTCTCTGGTCGAAGCGCAACGCTCCAATGTCGCATTCCTGCGGGAAACCCTCGGCGTCACCCAAAGGCGTCTCAATGCCGGCGACGTAACGCCGACCGACACCGCGCAGGCCGAAGCGCGGCTGAGCCGGGGGCTTGCCGATCTGAACGCCGCCGAGGTCAATCTCGCCATCAGCCAGGCGACCTACACCCAGGTGATCGGCAACCCGCCCGCACAATTGCGCCCCGCCGAAACCGTGGACCGCTATTTGCCGAGCAGCCGCGACGGGGCCACCACCCTCGCCTTCAAGGAGCATCCGGCGGTCATGGCCGCAAGCTTCGACGTCGATGTCGCCTCGACCTCCATCCACGTCGCCGAAAGCAGCCTCTTGCCGTCCATTACGCTGCAAGGTAGCGCCAGCCACAGCAGCGAGGCGGATCCCACGATCAGCACGCTAAGAACCGACCAAGCTTCGGTGATCGCCCAGATGAACGCACCGATCTACGATGGCGGCACCGCGGCGTCGCAGACCCGGCAGGCCAAGGAACTGGCCGCGCAAAGCCGGCAGGTGCTCGATCAGGTTCGCAATCAGGCCCGCACCGCGGCGATCGGCGCCTGGGTCGCCAATGAGGGCGCCAAGATCGCGGTGGCGGCATCGGAATCCGAAGTGCGTGCCGCGACCGTCGCGCTGCAGGGCGTGCAGAAGGAGGCGCAGGGTGGCCAGCGCACCACCGTCGACGTGCTGAACTCGCAGCAGGATCTGATTTCGGCGAAGGCCCGGCTGATCGGCGCGCAGCGCGATCGCGTGATCGCCTCCTACACGCTGCTCAGCGCCATCGGCAGGCTCGACGTCAAGACGCTGGCGCTCAACACGCCGGACTATCTGCCGGAGGTGCATTACCATCAGGTGCGCGATGCCTGGCACGGCCTGCGCACGCCGTCGGGGCAATGAACTTCATTAGTGCCGCGGAAGGCTGCGGCACGATCGACGGTCAACCCACCTATCGCCAAACGCGTGGCTCTTTCCGCCCGGCACTTCCCTCTATAATCTCCCCTACAAGACCGCGGCGGAGCAACGCGCGGCGCAGACATCGGGAGGACCGCCATGAGGCATTTGCTGAGCGTAATGATCTTGATCGCCGGCATGATCGGCCTCGCCGGTCCTTCCGCCGCGAAAGTCGTCAAATTCGAAATTGTGCGCGTGGAATCGCCGGCGTTCGAGGGCCGGAGCTTCGGTGCGGTCGGCACCTATGACCGGATCATCGCGCGCGCGACCATCGCGGTGTCTTCAGAGGATTCGCACAATAAGATCATCGTCGATCTGGACCGCGCACCGCGCAACCCGCAAGGTTTAATCGAGGCCATGGCCGATGTCGAGATTTTGCGCCCCACTATTGCGGCCAACGGCAACCGCCACCTGTTCTACGAAGCGCTCAATCGCGGCAACAAGCTCGGTATCGCGCTGTTCAACGACCATCCAGTCGTCGCAAACGATCCCGTGAAGGCAGCCGACGCAGGCAATGGCTTCCTGATGAAACGCGGCTACACAATCGTGTGGAGCGGGTGGCAGGGCGACGTCGTGCCGGGCGGAGGGCGGATGACATTTTCGCCGCCGATCGTGCCTGGTGTGACCGGTCCGGCGCGCGAGGATTTCATCTTCGATCACATGGATAATCCCGCCGGCGCGACACTGAGTTATCCCGCCGCCGACCTCGATCCTGCTCAGGCGAAGATCAGCGTGCGCCAGCGCGAGGCCGATCCGCGCGCCACGCCCGCCGGCCTCGAAGCCAAATTCGACGGACCGACCAAGATCTCGATCAAGCGGCCGGAAGGTTTCGACGCTGGCGCGATCTACGAATTCATCTACACCGCGAGGGATCCCAAGGTGATGGGCCTCGGCTTCGCCGCCACCCGTGACATCGTTTCGTTCCTTCGCAACGAGGCCACTGATGCGGCAGGAACCGCTAATCCCCTCGCCGGCCGGATCGACCGCGCCATTGGATTCGGTGTTTCGCAAAGCGGCCGCTATCTGCATGACTACCTCTATCTCGGCTTTAATGCCGACGAGGCCGGCCGCACCGTATTCGATGGATTGATGCCGCATGTCTCCGGCGGCAAGAAGACCTTCACCAATTATCGTTTCAGCCAGCCCGGCCGATCGCCCTATCAGCATGCGGACATGCTTTATCCCGGCGCGGATTTTCCCTTCACCTATCCGGTGATCACGGACTTCCTGACAGGAAAGAGCGACGGCTTTCTGGCGCGCTGCCTTGCCGCAGGCAATTGCCCGAAGATCATCAAGACCGACAGCGAGATCGAGTTCTATCAGCAGCGCGCCTCGTTGGTGGTGACGGACACGCAGGGCAATGCGCTTGATATGCCCGACAACATCAGGCTGTTCCTGCTTTCGAACCTCCAGCATTTTGCAATGGCTCACGCCAAATCCGAGATGGTGAAGACATGCGCCTTTCCGACCAATCCGCTGAACGCCGGTCCGCCGGCGCGGGCCTTGCTGGTCGCGCTCGATGGCTGGATCAGCAACGGCACACTGCCGCCGGCCAGCCGCTATCCCAGTCGCGGCGACGGGACGCTGGTATTGCCTGCAATCGACGACGTCGGCTTCCCGCGCCTTCCAGGCTTCGCCTATACCAGCCGCCTGGCGCGGCCTACCGTCATCAAGTCGGAAGAGATGCCGCCAACCAAAGGCGCTGCCTATCCGGTTTTCGTGCCGAAGACCGATGCCGATGGCCGCGATATTGCCGGGCTGCGGCTGCCGACGCTGGAAGCGCCTGCGGCGACCCACACCGGCTGGAACCTGCGCAAGGCCGGTTTTGGCGAAGGCGAATTGTGCGACAACAACGGCGCGATGATTTCGTTCGCCGCGACCCGCGAGGAGCGGCTGAAGAACAACGATCCGCGCCTGTCGATGGCCGAGCGTTACCCCAACGAGGGCGACCGCGCCGGGGCGATCGCGAAAGCCGCGCAGCAATTGGTGCAGGACAGATTGCTGCTAGAAGAGGACGCCCGGCTGTTCGCGCCAAATACCAACTAGCGAATTGAAAAGCTTTTCGCGCTAACCTCGATGCGCGGATCGGGCTTGAGGACGGAAAACTCGTGCCGTCCGACGCGGAGGCTAAAGATAATGCCGACATCATCCGCGCGGCGCATGTGTTGACGACGTTGGCCTAGCAAGACCTTTCCGAATCTGCCTTGCGGACAAATCCGGAAAAGTTCACCATATCCGGAATCAACAGGCGCGGAACAAGCGCGATATCAGGGAGAAAATTCATGGCCACACGGCACGATGTGCAGACGATCGAGCGTCGGACGATCGCAAAAGTGTCCTGGCGTCTGCTACCTCTGGTCGCGCTCGCCTATTGCATCGCCTATATCGACCGCAGCAATATTTCCTTTGCCGCGCTGACCATGAACAAGGACCTCGGCTTCAGCGCCTATATCTACGGCTGGGGCGCCGGCATTTTCTTCTTCAGCTATTTCCTGTTCGAGATTCCGAGCAACCTGATCCTGGAAAAGGTCGGTGCGCGGATCTGGATCGCGCGCATCATGATCACCTGGGGCATTATCTCCGGCCTCACGGCTTTCGTGACGGGTACTACAAGCTTCCTGATCGTCCGCTTCCTGCTCGGGGCCGCAGAGGCCGGGTTCTTTCCCGGCATGATCCTGTATTTTACCTACTGGTTTCCGTCCGAATATCGCGGCCGGGTGATCTCGACCCTGTTTATCGCGCAACCGGTCGCCAACGCGCTCGCCTCGATCGCGTCAGCCGCCATTCTTGAGATGGACGGCATGCTCGGCCTGAAAGGCTGGCAGTGGATTTTCATCATCGAGGCGCTGCCGGCCGTGCTGCTTGGCTTCGTCGTGCTCAGGGCGATGACGGACCGGCCGGCGCTCGCCGACTGGCTCGCGCCAGAAGAAAAGACCTGGCTGCAAACGCGGATCGATGGAGAAAATCGCCAGGTCGAGCGCACCGGCGGCCGCCTAAGCCTGCTCCGCGCGCTCGGCGATCCCCGCGTGCTGGCGCTGTCGGCTATTTACCTGATGAGCGTCACCGCGAACTACGGCATCGTTTTCTTTATGCCGCAAATCATCAAGGGCATCGGCCTTACCAACATGATGACCGGCTTGGTGTCCTCGATACCTTACATCATCGGCACCATCGGCTTGATCGCATGGGGCTGGTCGTCTGACCGCAACAGGGAGCGCCGCTGGCATCTCATCGCGGCCTCGACGGTTGGCGCCCTCGGTCTCGCCTTCGCCGCCTGGTCGGGCGCTTCTTATTGGGCGCTGATCGGGATGTCGGCTGCGACCGTCGGCATCTACGGCTCACGCGCCGCATTCTGGCCGATGCCGTCGATTTTCCTCACCGGCACGGCGGCGGCGGGCGCGATCGCGATGATCAATGCCACAGGTAATCTCGGCGGCTATTTCGGCCCCTTCATCGTCGGCTGGATCAAGGATTCCACCGGCAGTTTCGAGGCCGGGCTGTATTTCCTTGCCGCCTGTTCGCTGACATGCGCCATAATCACGTTCTTTGCCGCGCGCGCGGCTGGCGACCCAGCCGCCATGATGCGCGCGAACGAAGCGACTGCAGCGGAATAGAGGAGCGAACCAATGCTTACCAGACGAAGTATTCTTCTTGCCTCCATCGCGGCCGGAGTGACCATGCCCAACCGAACCGTATTTGCGACAGCGGCCCAGCCGTCGACGCCGGTGAATTTCGACGTCCCCGCCGGCGCCTGCGATTGCCACACCCACATACACGGCGACCCCGAGAAATTCCCGTTCTTCGCCGGGCGCGTCTATACCCCGGAACTGGCGTCGCCCGAAGAAATGACTGCCCTGCACAACGCGCTGCACATTGAGCGCGTGGTGATCGTCACACCGAGCGTCTACGGCACCGATAATTCGGCGACGTTGTTCGGCATGAAGGCGCGCGGCGCGACCGCGCGCGGCGTTGCCGTGATCGACGACAAGACCTCGGAGAGCGATCTCGATACCATGGGGCAGGCGGGCATTCGCGGTGTCCGGCTCAATCTCGCCACCGGCGGCGTCAGCGATCCCGCGGTTGGCCGCCCGCGCTTTCAGGCCGCGATCGAGCGCGTCAAGAACCGTAACTGGCATATCCAGCTATTCACCAGTCTGGCGATGATCTCGGCGATCAAGGACCTTGTCGCCGCTTCCCCGGTGCCTGTCGTGTTCGATCACTTCGGCGGCGCACAGGCGGGGCTGGGTGTGGAGCAGCCGGGCTTTGCCGACCTCACGGAGCTGGTGCGGTCGGGCAAGGCTTATGTAAAGATTTCCGGCGCCTATCGGGCGTCGAAAGTCGCGCCCGACTATGCCGACGCGGCCCCGCTCGCCCGCGCGCTGATCGCGGCGAATTCCGACCGTGTTGTCTGGGGCACGGACTGGCCGCATCCGGACTCGGTGACGCCGCCCGGGCGAAAGACGACCGACGTCCAGCCGCTGTTTCAGATCGACGATGGCCGTCTGCTTAATCAGCTTCCGGTATGGGCGCCGGACGCGGCGATCCGCAAGAAGATTCTGGTCGACAATCCGGCACAGCTTTACGGATTCTGAGCGTCAGGTCCGCTATCTTGCCCGGCGCGAGAAGATTGAGATCAGCACCGGCAGCGTCACGAGAATGACCAGCGGCGCCAGCATCATGCCGGTGACCACCACCACCGCGAGCGGCTTTTGCACCTGCGAGCCGATCCCCGCCGACATCGCCGCCGGCAACAGCCCCACGCCCGCGACGACGCAGGTCATCAGCACCGGCCGCAGTTGAAGCTCGCCAGTGCGGATCACCGCCCTCACCCGGTCGAAGCCTTCATCGATCAGCTGATTGTATTGCGACAGGATAATGATGCCGTCCATCACGGCGATACCGAATAGCGCGATGAACCCGATCGCGGCGGACACGCTGAACGGAATGCCCGATATCAGCAGCCCAAGCACGCCGCCGAAGATCGCCATCGGAATCACACTCATGGCGAGCAGCGTATCGACCATCGAGCCGAAATTGAACCACAGCAGCACCGCGATCAGCGCGAGGCTGATCGGCACCACGATCGACAGCCGCTTGATCGCGTCCTGCAGATTGCCGAACTCGCCGACCCACTCGACCCGCGATCCCGGCGGAAGCTTGACCTGGGCTGCGACCTTGTCCTGCGCTTCCCGGACCGCGCTGCCGAGGTCGCGTTCGCGCACCGAGAACTTGATCGGCAGATAGCGCTCCTGCTGTTCCCGATAGATGTAGGCTGCGCCCGAGATCAGGTTGATCGAGGCAACTTCTCCGAGCGGTATCTGCGTGATCGTGCCGTTCGGGCCCGCCACCCCGATTCGCAAGTTCTGGATCGCTTCGGCGCTCTTCCGGTATTCCGGGGCAAGGCGGACGATAATGGGAAAGTGCCGGTCGCTGCCGGGTTCATAGAGATCACCGGCGCTGTCGCCACCGATCGCCAACTTGATCGTGGCATTGATATCCCCAGGCGCCAGCCCGTAACGGGCCGCGCGCGCCCGATCGATATCGATCTGGATGGTCGGTTGGCCAAGCGAAGTGAACACCGCCAGATCGGTAATCCCCTGCACGGTGGCGAGCACAGACTTGATCTTGTTGGCCGTGTCGGTGAGCGCCTGCAGATCGTTGCCAAACAATTTGATCGAGTTCTCCCCCTTCACTCCCGATACGGCTTCCGAAACGTTGTCCTGCAGATATTGCGAGAAATTGAATTCGACGCCGGGGAATTTATCCTGCAATTTCCCAAGCAATCGAGCCGTCAGCTCGTCCTTGTCATGGGTGTCGGGCCATTCGTTGACCGGCTTCAGCGGCGCAAAGAATTCCGCATTGAAAAGCCCGGCGGCATCGGTGCCATCATCGGGGCGGCCATGCTGCGACACCACCGATTCGACCTCGGGAAAGCTGCGGATCATCCTGCGCATCTCGTTGACATAGGAATTGCCCTCCTGCAGCGAGATCGTCGGCGGCAAGGTCGCACGGATCCAGAGATTGCCCTCTTCGAGTTTGGGAAGAAACTCCAGTCCCAGCAAGCGGCCGAAGACGATGGTCATGACCACGAGCCCCGCGGCTCCAGCCATCACCAACTTCCGGTTGTCAACCGCCCAGTTCAAGACCGGAACATAGAGCCGATGCAGGAACGCCATGATCCGGGTTTCGGTTTCGTGCATATGCGAGGGCAGGATGATCGCGCTCAATGCCGGCGTGATCGTGAACGTCGCAAGCAGGCCGCCGGCCAGCGCATAGGCATAGGTGCGCGCCATCGGCCCGAAGATATTGCCTTCGACGCCGCTTAACGTGAACAACGGCAGGAACGCCGCGATGATAATGGCGGCTGCAAAGAAGATCGATCGCGACACGTCGGCGGAGGCTGAGAGGATGGCATGGCTCTTCATGCCCATGGCAGTGTCGGTTGAAATATGGCTTTGCTCAGCTTCCGAAAGAGCGGTGGTTTGAGACAACCGGCGGAAGATCGCTTCCACCATGATCACGGTGGCATCCACGACCAGTCCGAAATCGATGGCGCCTACTGACAGCAAATTGGCGGATTCCCCACGCAGCACCAGAATGATCACGGCAAAAAATAACGCGAACGGAATCGTGGCGCCGACGATCAGTGCGCTGCGCAGATCGCCGAGGAAAATCCACTGCAGCAGCACGATCAGCAGGATGCCGACCACCATGTTGTGCAGCACGGTCGCGGTGGTAACGTCGATCAGATCCTTGCGGTCGTAGATTCGCTCGATCCGCACGCCCGGCGGCAGGATGCTGGAATTGTTGATCGATGCCACCAGCGCTTCGACCCGCGCGATGGTTGGCGAACTTTGCTCGCCGCGGCGCATCAGCACGATGCCTTGCACAATGTCGTCGTCCTGATCGAGGCCGGCGATGCCGAGCCGCGGCTTTTCGCCAACGGTTACCGTAGCGACATCCTTGACCAGAACGGGATTGCCACCACTCTGCGACACCATGGTGCTGGCAAGATCGTCGATCGAACGTATCAGGCCAACGCCGCGCACCACGGCGGATTGCGATCCGATGTCGACGGTGTTGCCGCCGACATTGATGTTGGAATTGCTGACAGCCTGCAGCAGTTGCGGCAGCGTCAGGCCGTAAGCGATCAGCTTGTTGAAATCGACCTGCATCTCGTAGGTCTTGGTCTTGCCACCCCAGCCGGTGACGTCGATCACGCCGGGGACGGCGCGAAAGCGGCGCTGCAAAACCCAGTCCTGCAGCGTTTTCAGGTCGAGCACGCTGTAATTCGGCGGCCCGGCCAACCGATAGCGGTAGATTTCGCCGATCGGACTCAGCGGGGAAATCCCCGGCTGCACGTTGCCAGGCAGGGGCGCCAATTGCGACAACCGGTTCAGCACCTGCTGCAGCGCCTCGTCATAGGTATAGTCGAACGAAAACTGCAGCTTGACGTCCGACAATCCGTACAGCGAGATCGTCCGGATCGTGCGCAGGTTCTTGATACCCGAGACCTGCGTCTCGATCGGAATGGTGATGTAGCGTTCGATTTCTTCGGACGACAATCCCGGACTTTGCGTCACGATGTCGACCATCGGCGGCGTCGGGTCGGGATAGGCCTCGATATTGAGCTGCTTGAACGCGATCAGGCCGCCGATCATCACGACGGCGAACAAGCCCACCATCAAATAGCGGCGGCTGACTGCGATGGCGACGAGGCGATCCATTCAGATCGGAGCTTTCAATGGGCTGAATAAGTTAGCTGCCGGATGCAGCGCGGTCGATGAACAGGCTGCCCTTGGTAACAATCTGCTCGCCGGGTTTCAAATTACCCTCGACTTCGACAAGGTCGCCATTGGTGAGGCCGGTTTTGATCCGGCGGAGTTCGATCGACTTGTCCTCGTGCGCGACCCAGACCCGGACCTGATTACCCTCGTAGATCAAGGCCTGCTTCGGCACGCCGATCGCCGGATGATCGCTGGCGGAATAGATCGTGACATTCGCGAACATCTCCGGCTTCAAGAGACCATCCTTGTTATCTATCGTGGCGCGGACCAGAAGCCGGCGCGTCGCCGGATCGATCGCCGCGGAAACATAGTTGATGCGGGCCTTCAGCGGGCGGCCCGGCAGCGCCAGCACATTAAAAGCGAGTTCCTGCCCCACCGATACATTCGACGCATCGGCCTCGCGGACGAAGGCCGTGAGCCAGACCGTGGAGAGATCGCCGATCACAAATACCGGATCGCTGGCGCCGGAGTTCACATATTGGCCGGGGCCGATCTTGCGCTGGACCACGGTACCTGCGATCGGCGCAAGGATCGTTGTTTCCGGATTGATGCGGCCCATTTCCTGAAACGTCGATACGGCCTCGTCGGTGAAGCCGAGGATTCGCAATTTGTTACGCGACGCCTCCAGCGCCGTTTGCGTCGAGCGCAGATCGTTCTGCGCCTGGCTCAGGGTTGCCTCGGCCTGCTGATAATCCTTCAGCGGAACGGCCTTGCCCTCGAACAGATCCTTGGCGCGCTTGTGCTGCAGCTGCGCGAGATCGAGCGCTGACCTGGCCTTGTTCAACCCGGTCATCGCCGCAATGAAATCGTTCTGCGCCTGCACCGTGTCGGCGGCCTCGATCACGAACAGCGGCTGGCCCTGCACGACGCGATCGCCCGGCCGGGCCAATAGTTTGGTGACCCGGCCCGCATAAGGCGAAAACACCGGCGTCGAGCGATCCTCATCGACCGCGATCTTGCCTTCGGTCACGTGCTCGGCCCGGAAAGCTCGCTCGGTCACGGGCTGAATGGTCAGGCTGGCCCATTCGGCCGGGCTCGGAATGTAGCGTTGCAGTCCCTTGCGGGATTGGCTCGAGACCTCGGAATGCTGCTGCGCCCCGCTGATATGGACAAGCCCATACAGAGCAGCGACGGCGAGCGCCAGCAGCGCCGCGCCAACGGCCAGACGTGGCCGACTAAGCATCTGCAACTGTTTAGTTAATTTCGACAACATAGGGCCCGGTCAGATCGGCGATGATTTTGGCAATGACTGCC
>Ga0208981_1000023_pt1 | contig 17136 bp, 16 predicted proteins | sample MedBloCAOM1_M1_FD_187839 | JGI IMG/M metagenome (GOLD analysis project Ga0208981, IMG submission 187839) | Forest soil microbial communities from El Dorado National Forest, California, USA - Mediterranean Blodgett CA OM1_M1 (SPAdes) (version 2) | ecosystem: Environmental > Terrestrial > Soil >... | reverse complement strand
GGGCGAACCGAACGCGCCCCGCGCGATCGCCTTCTCCACCTCGGCGCGCGTGCGGTCTTTCACCGCCTGATCGGCGATGCCCGCGCGGACCTCATCGGGCTTCAGGCCGAACTTCGCGCACACGGCGACCGTGTTGTCGGCGCTCGAGATATCGACGTCGTCAACGAAATAGGCGCGGTAAAGCGCCTTGGCGAGCGCACGCGCGCGCTTGGAGTCCCTGGCGTCGAGCCAGTAGAACGCGCGGGAAGGCGAAACCGAGGAAATCGGGAAGACCGTAGGAAAGCGGTAGGCGACGCCGTGGAATTTCGCGCTGCGCGCCATGTCGCGCGCCGCATACGCTCCCTTCACCGGTATGGAGGGAAGCGGCGCGGCACCCGTCGTCTTGAACGCGACGCCGAGCAGGAATGGCCGCCAAGTCACTTCGCGGCCGTATTTCGCCGCGAGCGCATCGATTTTCTCGCTCGCGATGTAGCCGTAGGGCGAGGAAAAATCGAAATAGAACTCGACCGGGTCCGGCATCACGCGGTCTCGATCGCCATGGCGGTCGCCTCGCCTCCGCCGATGCACAGGCTCGCGATCCCGCGTTTGCCGCCGCTTTTCCTGAGCGCGCCGATCAGGGTGACGAGGATGCGTGCGCCCGAGGCGCCGATCGGGTGCCCGAGCGCGCAGGCGCCGCCGTGGATGTTGACCCGGTCGTGCGGCAATCCGTGCTCTCTCATCGCCGCCATGGTGACCACCGCGAAGGCCTCGTTGATCTCGTAGAGATCGACTTTGCCGGCGGTCCAGCCGGTCGCATCGAAAAGCTTCCTGATCGCGCCCACCGGCGCCGTCGTGAACCATCCGGGCTCCTGGGAGTGCGTGCTGTGCCCGACGACCAGGGCGAGCGGCGCGAGGCCCAGTTTTGCGGCCGTGGAACGGCGCATCATGACCAGGGCCGCCGCGCCGTCGGAAATCGAGCTCGAATTCGCCGCGGTCACGGTGCCGTCCTTGCGGAACGCAGGCTTGAGCGTCGGGATCTTCTCGAAATTGGCCTTGAACGGCTGCTCGTCCTGCTCCATGAAGCGCTCGTTTTTCCCCGCCTTGATCGCAAGCGGCGTGATCTCCCAGGCGAAAGAGCCGTTCTTGTTGGCGGCTTGGGCGCGCTCGAGCGATGCGATCGCGAATTTGTCCTGTTCTTCCCGGGTGAAGCCGTACTTTTCCGCGCAGTCTTCGGCGAAGCTGCCCATCAATCTGCCTTTGTCGTAAGCGTCCTCCAGCCCGTCGAGGAACATGTGGTCGACGACCTGCTGGTGGCCCATGCGATAACCCGAGCGCGCCTTCGGAAGCAGATAAGGGGCGTTGGTCATCGATTCCATGCCTCCCGCAACCATGACTTCGTTGGTGCCGGCCGCAAGGAGATCGTGGGCGAACATCGCCGCCTTCATGCCCGAGCCGCACATCTTGTTCACCGTGGTGCTCCCGGTCGACAGAGGAAGCCCGGAACCGAGCGCCGCCTGTCGCGCGGGCGCCTGGCCCTGACCGGCGGGAAGAACGCAGCCCATGATCACTTCCTGCACCTGATCGGGTTTGATTCGAGCGCGCTCGACTGCGGCGCGGATCGCGGCCGCGCCGAGCTGCGGAGCGGCGAAGTCCTTCAGCTCCCCCTGGAAGGCGCCCATCGGGGTTCTTGCTGCGGAAACGATAACGACGGGATCGTTCGACATGCTGGTGTCCTCGGTGTAAAGATCGCAGGCCTTCAGGAGGTCTCGGAAAACAGCTCCCGCCCGATCAGCCAGCGGCGGATCTCGGAAGTCCCCGCGCCGATCTCGTAGAGCTTGGCGTCGCGCCACAGGCGCCCGGTCGGTGTTTCGTTGATGTAGCCCATCCCGCCCAGGCACTGGATTGCTTCGCCCGCCATCCAGGTCGCTTTTTCGGCGGCGTAGAGAATGGCGCCGGCCGCGTCCTTGCGCGTGGTTTCGCCGCGGTCGCAGGCCTGGCCGACGGCGTACACGTAGGCGCGACAGGCGTTCAGGGTCGTGTACATATCGGCGAGCTTTCCCTGCATCAGCTGGAACTCGCCGATCGGCTGTCCGAACTGCTTGCGCTCGTGGAGGTACGGGACGACCACATCCATGCACGCCTGCATGATGCCCAGAGGCCCGCCCGCGAGCACGGCGCGCTCGTAGTCGAGACCCGACATCAGGACGCTTACACCGCGGCCGGCCTCCGACAGTATGTTTTCTTCCGGCACTTCGCAGTCCTGGAAAACGAGCTCGCAGGTGTTCGAGCCGCGCATGCCCAGCTTGTCGAGCTTTTGCGCCGTGGAAAAACCCTTCAGGCCTTTCTCGACGATGAAGGCGGTGATGCCGCGTGGACCGGCGTCCGCGTCCGTCTTGGCGTAGACCACGAGCACGTCGGCGTCCGGGCCGTTGGTGATCCACATCTTGCTGCCGTTCAGGACGAACTTCCCTTTGCGATATTCGGCCCGGGTTTTCATCGAGACGACATCCGAACCGGCGCCGGGCTCGGACATGGCGAGCGCGCCGACCCACTCGCCGGCGACGAGCTTCGGCAGGTATTTGCGCTTCTGGGCTTCGGTCCCGTTCCGGCGAATCTGGTTGACGCAGAGATTGGAGTGCGCGCCGTAGGACAGGCCCACGGAAGCCGAGGCCCGGCTGATTTCCTCCATCGCGACGATATGCGCCGCATAACCCATCATGGTGCCGCCGTACGCCTCTTCCACGGTGACGCCGAGAAGTCCGAGCGCGCCCATCTTCTTCCACAGATCGGAGGGGAACTGGTTCGAGCGGTCGATCTCGGCGGCGCGCGGGGCGATCTCGTCCCGAGCGAAGCCGCGCACGGTGGCACGCAGCATGTCGATGTCCTCGCCGAGGGCGAAACGCAGTCCCGGCAGCTCGATCGCCGGGGTGCCGCCGGAGAGGTTGCGGGCTCGATCCATTCGGGGGGATTCCGGGAGAGTAAGACTTTACTTTACGTTTACGTAAACGTCAATCACGGGCATCAAGTCTGCCGGGCCCGGGCGGACGGCCTGCGGCGCCTTGCGCCGGCGAGGATCTTGCGCGACTGGCGCTCGAACGCGCGGATCTCGGAGAGCACCTCCTCGATCTCTTCGCGCTGGCGCTCGAGCTGCTCGCGGCGGGCGGTGAGCGCGGCGACGAACTTCTCCAGCTGCGGCCGCTCGTCCGGCGCAGAATCGTAGAGCTCCAGCATCTCGTGTACCTCGGCGAGGGAGAAGCCGAGCCGCTTCCCGCGCAGGATCAGCTTCAGGCGCACCCAGTCGCGCTTGGAATAGACGCGCCGCGTGCCGTCGCGCCCGGGGCTGAGCAGGCCTTCGTCCTCGTAGAAGCGGATGGCGCGATGAGTCACGTCGAACTCGCGCGCGAGGTCGGCGATGCTGTAGGTTTCGGCGGGCTCGTTCATCGGCGGAATGCGGAGCGCTTTCGTCCGGTCTGTGGCGGGCGGCGCCATAATCTGCGAGAATTCGCACCTTTCGCCGCGGGAAGCTCCGGATTCTACTCCGACCTCCTCGCGCCATCCAAAGCGCGTGACCCCCGAATTTATCCTGGAATATCCGCACGCCGCGCCGCCTGCGCCCGGCGAGACCCTGCAGGTCGCGCCCGGCGTGCATTGGCTGCGCATGCCGCTGCCGTTTGCGCTCGACCACATCAACCTCTGGCTGCTCGAGGACGGGGAGGGCTGGACATTCGTCGACTGCGGCATCGGCGATGACGCCACGCGTGCGCTGTGGGAGCGCATCTTCGCCGGACGCATCGCGGGGCGCCCGGTCAGACGCCTGGTCGTCACGCACCATCATCCCGATCACGCGGGTCTCGCCTCGTGGCTGACCGAGCGCACCGGCGCCGAATTGTGGATGCCGCAGGCCGAGTATTTCGCCGCGCACGCGATGCGCGAAGGGGGCGCGGGTTTCGGTTTCGACAACGTCGTGGCGATGTTCGTGCGCAACGGATTGTCCGGAGAAAAGCTCGAGCTGATGAAGCAGCGCCGCACCAACTATCGCAGCCGGGTGCCCGGCTTTCCCTCCGCATACCGGCGCTTGATGGACGGGCAGGCGCATCGCATCGGCGGCCGCGATTGGAAGGTGGTCATGGGATACGGCCATGCGCCCGAACACGCAGCGCTCTACTGCGAGGAGCTCGGCGTCCTCATCTCCGGCGACATGGTGCTCCCGAGGATTTCGACCAACGTCAGCGTTTGGGCGAACGAGCCGGAGGGAAACCCGCTCGCACTTTTCCTCGACTCGATATCCCGCTACGCAGGATTGCCGGCGACCACCCTCACGCTGCCCTCGCACGGCCTGCCGTTCAGGGGCTTGCGCGAGCGAATCGCGCAGCTAAAGGAGCATCACCGCCTGCGCCTTGCCGAGCTGCATGAAGCCTGCGAGACGCCCAGGGCCGCGGCGGACGTCCTCGATACGCTGTTTCGCCGCAAGCTCGACACGCATCAGCTCTTTTTCGCCATGGGCGAGGCAATGGCGCACCTGCATTTGCTCCACTACGATGGGCGCTTGAAGCATTCGGTCGGCGCCGACGGCGTGGTTCGTTACGTTCAAAACTAGCGCCATGCCCGCGCCGCAGTCCTCACCCGATCCCGCCGAGAGCGCGAGAGTGTTCGCCGAGGTGGCGGAGCGCTCCGGCCGCATCATGGGGGAGTTTCTGCAGCGTCAGGCCGGGGGCCAGGGCGTCGCCTACGGCGACGAATTCGGAGTCACCCGCGCATTCATGGATCTTGCTGCACGCATGCTGGCCGATCCCTGGAAGCTCGCGGAGATGCAGACGAAGATGTTCTGGGACCACGTCGCGCTCTGGCAGTCGGGCCTGCTGCGCATGCTCGGAAAGGAAGTCCCGGCGGTCGCCGAGGCAGCCAAGGGGGACAACCGTTTTCGCGACGCCGGCTGGCAGGACCAGTTCCTCTTCGACTATATCAAGCAGTCCTACCTGATCGCCGCGCGACATCTTCACGACACGGTTTGCTCCGTCGAGGGTTTACCCGAAGAGACGCGGAAGAAGGTGAATTTCTACACGCGCCAGTACATCGACGCGCTGTCTCCCTCGAACTTCGCTCTCACCAACCCGCAGGTGCTGCGCGAGACGCTGCACTCCGGCGGCCAGAACCTGCTCAAGGGCCTGAACAACCTGCTCGCCGACATCGAGCGCGGCGGAATCCGCATGGCCGACGAGAAAGCATTCAAGCTCGGCGTGAATATCGGCACGACCCCCGGCAAGGTCGTTTTCCAGAGCGAGCTCATGCAGCTCATCCAATATGCCCCGAGCACGGAAACGGTCTTCAAACGGCCGCTTCTCGTGATCCCGCCGTGGATCAACAAGTATTACATCCTCGATCTGCGCGAGAAGAATTCCTTCGTCCGTTGGGCCGTCGAGCAGGGCCACACGGTGTTCGTGATCTCCTGGGTCAACCCGGACGGGCGCTATGCCGGCAAGACGTTCGAGAATTACATGTTCGAAGGGCCGCTTGCGGCGCTCGATGCGATCGGCCAGGCGACCGGCGAGAACGAGGTCAACGTCATCGGTTACTGCCTCGGAGGAACCCTCCTCGGCGCCACGCTCGCGTGGATGGCCCAAAAGAACGACCGACGCGCGGCCTCGGCGACGTTCTTCGCGTCGCTGCTCGATTTCTCCATCCCGGGCGAGCTCGGGGTGTTCATCGACGAAGCGCAGGTCGAGAACCTGGAACGGCGCATGCAGGAGCGCGGCTACCTCGAAGGCTCAGAGATGGCGGCAACCTTCAACATGCTGCGCGCGAACGACCTGGTGTGGTCGTTCGTCGTCAACAACTACCTGCTCGGGAAGGATCCCTTCCCGTTCGATCTCCTCTACTGGAATTCGGATTCCACGCGCATGCCGGCGAAGATGCACAGCTTCTACCTGCGCGAGATGTACCTTGCCAACCGGCTCAGGGTACCCGGCGGCATCACGCTGGGGGGCGTTCCCATCGACCTCGGGAAAATCTCGATACCCGCCTATTTCGTTTCCACCCTCGAGGACCACATCGCGCCGTGGAAATCGACGTACAAGGGCGCCCGCCTCCTCTCAGGTCCCACGCGGTTCGTTCTCGGGGGCTCGGGGCACATCGCCGGCATCGTGAATCCGCCGTCGGCAAAAAAATACGGCTACTGGACCGGATCCGAGCTCCCCGAATCGGCCGAGGAGTGGCAGGCAGGGGCCATCCGGAGCGAAGGTTCGTGGTGGATCGACTGGCAGGACTGGATCGCCGGTCTGAACGGGCCCGACCGGGCGCCGGCCCGCGTTCCGGGCGCGGGGGCACTGCAAGCCCTCGAGGACGCTCCGGGGTCTTATGTGAGCGTTCCCGCCTGAGCCGGAATTATCCTGCGGCGCGGTCGAGCCTCTCGCGGAATCGCCGGAGATATCGCAAACCCTCGATGGCGCGGCTGCCATACCACGCGGTCATCTCTCCGTCGATGAGAGCGATGTTCTTCTCCCGCATGAACGATTCGGCGCGCAGCTCGGAGACATGCGCCTCGCGGAAGAGGTACGGTTCGCTCGACAGCAGCACGACCCGGGCGCCGTCGAGTACCTCGCTGTTGAGCGCGATCTTCGGGTAGCGATCGGCGCAGTCCGCCGGGACGGTTTCCCATTTTACGAGCGCGAGCATCCGCGAAACGTAGGTATCGCGCGAAACCGTCATCCACGGATTTTTCCATATCAGGTAGAGCACGCGGTCCGGCGGGAAGTTGCGTGCCGCCGACTGCAGCGCCGCGTACGCTGCTTCGAATTCGCCGCACAGCGCTTCGGCCTGGTCCTCTCGCCCGAATACTCCGCCGATCAGCCGGTAGAGAGCCAGGTTGTCGAGCGGCGCGAGCGGGTGCGTGACGATCAGCTCGGGAACGAACCCGGCGATCGCGCGAGCGTCCTCCTCCCTGTTCTCGTCGATATTGAGGATGACGTGGGTGGCCCGCAGCGCGCGCAGCTTGTCGAGATCGACATCCTTGGTGCCGCCGACTTTGGGGATCCGGCGAATGACCTCGCGGGGATGCACGCAGAAGCCGGTTCGGCCGACGAGCTGTGCCGCGAGTCCGAGATCGCAGACGAGCTCCGTAATGCTGGGCACCAGGCTCACGATGCGCGCCTCGCGGCGCGCCGGCGCGTGCCGCGTCCCCACGGCGTCGACGAGTCTCGCCTCCGGCCCGCTCACAAGGGGAGGCCGCGCGCCTTTCTCGGCGCGCGCGCGAACAGCCGGTCGAACAGCCAGCGCGGCAGGGGGCGAAGCGCAAAGGAAACGAGCGCCATCTGCCAGGGGATGACCGCGAAGCGGCGCTTTCCGGCGATGGCCCGGGCAAAGCGCCGCGCCGCATCGTCCGCGTCGATGATGAACGGCATCCGGTAGCGGTTCGACGCGGTCATCGCAGTGCGGATATAGCCGGGACAGATCGTGACCACGGCCACGCCCGAGCCGTGGAGCTCCACGCGCAGGCTCTCCAGATACGTGATTGCCGCCGATTTGGAAGCGCTGTAAGCGCCCCCGCCGGGCAGCCCGCGAAAGCCGGCGACGCTCGCGATGCCGACCAGCGTGCCGCTGCGGCGCGCTCGCATCGGCGCAACAAACGGCTGAAACGTCACGGCCATTCCGAACACGTTGGTGTCCATGATCTTGCGGAACGCGGGAAGGTCCTCTGCATTCTCGGTGGAGTTGCCTACGCTGATGCCGGCATTCGCGATCACGATGTCGGGCACACCGAACCGCTCCGTGAAATCGGCCGCCGCAGGCTGCAGGCTGGTGGCGTCGGTCACGTCCACTTGATAGCAGGACCCCTCGCAGAGCAGGCTCGAGAGGAGCGCCTGCGTCGGGGCCAGCCGTCTTGCGCAGAGCCCGAGCACCGCCCCGTGGCCCGCGTAGTGCGCCGCGAGCGCGGCGCCGATCCCGCTCGATGCGCCAGTGATGAAGACCTTGGGGTCGGGTAACACCGGACGGCAGAGCGCGTCGCTTATCGGGGGCGCTCTTCGCGCGCGAGCTTCACCAGATGGTCGACCACCTGGATGAGCTGCTCGGTGCCGCCCGCCAGGCGTGCCGAGGTCAGGAACTTGCCGTCGACGATGAATGTCGGCACCGCGCGCACCTCGTAGGCCTTCAGCAGCTCGCGCGCCTGCGCGACCCTGGCCGCGACTCCCGGCGAGCTGTAAACCTCCACGAACTTCTGCCGCTCGATGCCGTTGCGCGCCGCCCAATCTGCCATGATTTTCTCGTCATTGAGCTTCACGTTCTCGAAGTGAAAATGGTCGTAGACCGGCCAGTGAAGGCGGCCGACCTGTCCCAGCGTCTCGAGGGTATAGAACAGTTTCGCGAAAGGTTCCCATGCTTCCGTGGAAAGCGCCGGCACGCGACGGATCGCGACGTATTCGGGTGCCGTGCCCAGCCAGCGCGAAAGAAAGGGCTGGGTTTCGTAGCAGACCGGGCAGCCGTAGTAGAAGAATTCGATGACCTCTATGCGTCCGTCCGCGGCGACCGGACGCTGGGGTTCGATGCGTTGAAATTCGCGCCCCGGCTGGATCTGGGCCGATGCGGCGCCGGCGAGCAGGGTGAGCGCCGACGCGAGCAGCCATTCCTTCAAACGGCCTCGCAGTTCCATTCGCCCGGGCGTAGGCCCTGCCACGCTAGGGCTTTGCTTTTGCGAGTTGCCTGCGGGTTTCTCCAATGAGAAAGTCGGCGGTGGCGAGCATCGCCTTGCGAGACGTGCTCGCGACGACGAGGTAGCGGCCCTGCACGGCCAGAGCCGGTACTCCGTCGAGTCGGTACGAGCGGCCCATCTGGGCCGCGCGGCGCAGCTTGCTTTCGACCGTAAACGAGCGGAAAGCGGCGTCGTATTTGGCCATGTCCACGTTCTGCTTGGCGAGCCAGTCCGCCGCCCATTTGGCGAAGGCATCGCCGCGCAGCCGCACGCCGCCCTGCTGGTGGATGGTGTCGAAGAAAGGTCTGTGCAGCCGCTCGAGCTCTCCGATGGCCTCCAGCGTGTAGAAAATCCGGGCATCGACCGCCCAGTCGTCGTTCAGAATTCCCGGCAGGCGCTTGAACTGCACGTCGCGCGGCAATCGCTTCGCCCAGGATTCGAGGTCGGGCTCCAGCGCGTAGCAGTGCGGGCAGCGGTACCAGAAAAACTCGAGCACTTCGATCCTGCCCGAAGACTCGACGGCCTGGGGCGGTTTCAATTCGATGTAATCGACGCCTTCGACGGGCGAACTCTGAGCGTGTGCGGCGAGGGCGAAAAACAGGCCGGATAAGACGCTCAGCAGACGAAAAACCATGGGGGCTTCTCCTTGGGGCGATTCAATTCTTGGGAACTTCGGTGATTTTGACCAGCGAAGCGTCCACTCCGTTCTGCGTCAGCTGTTGCCGGACACGGTTGATCTCGTCCACGCGGGTGTAAGGCCCCAGCCGCACTCGATACCACACGCCTTTTTCCGCGAGATTGGCCGGCTCCACGTTCGCTTCCATGCCCATCAAGGCGAGCCTTGCCTTGAGGTTGTCCGCATCGGCCGGGTTCTGGAACGAGCCGGCTTGAAGGAAATAGCTGTCCTTGGGTGCGCCGGGCTTGGCGGCCTGCTTGGCCGCCTCGCGCATCTGGCGTTCCGTGACCGGCTCCTCTTTTCCGGGGAGGATCCGGTAGAAATCGAAGCGAGGCTTGTCCTCCGCCTTGGCCGACTTGGGGGGCTCGGCCAGTTTCTGATCGACCGGCGGTGGTTTGTCCGGCGGCCGCTGCCTGTCGGCGAACGGAATGGGCGTCTTGAAGAAATAGATCGCGATTCCGGCCGCTACGCCCAAGCCGAGCAGAAAACCGAAAAAAAGGCCGATCACAAAATTACCGGAAAAGTCCGGTCTGGATCGGGGCACTTGCTTATAGTCGAAGCTCATAGAGGTAAGGCGTCACATTTTCTCGGGCTGGCTGACGCCCAGCAGCGAAAGCCCGTTGCGAAGCACTTGGCGCACTGCAAGGCACAGAGCCAGGCGCGCCGATCGCAACGGCGCCTCGGCGACCAGGATGCGTTCGGCATTATAGTAACTGTGAAATTCACCCGCCAGCTCGCGAAGATAAAACACGACCTGGTGCGGAGCGAGCTCCGCCTCGGCGTTCTCGAGGATTTCGGCGTACTCGCCCAGTCGTTGCAGAAGGCCGAGCTCGCGTGCCCCGCTGAGCGGCGCGAGATCGACATTCCTGAACGAGCCAAAATTGCCGCCGCCGAACTGCGCTCTCCATTGTTCCAGCACCGAGTGGATCCGGGCGTGCGCGTACTGCACGTAGTAGACGGGATTCTCTTCGGACTGCGACTTGGCGAGATCGATGTCGAACACGAAATCCGCATCGGCCTTGCGCGAAAGCAGGAAGAACCGCACGGCGTCCCTCCCGACTTCTTCGATCAGCTCGCGCAGCGTAACGTAGGATCCGGTGCGCTTGGAGATCTTCATTTCCTCGCCGCCCTTCATTACCGTGACCATCCTGTGGAGCACATAGTCGGGATAGCCCCGCGGAACCGCGCGCTCCCATTTCGAAGACGCGGCTTGCAGCCCGGCGCGCACCCGCGCGACCGTGCCGTGGTGATCGGACCCCTGGATGTTGATGGCACGGTTGAAACCGCGCTCCCACTTCGCCAGATGGTAGGCGACGTCGGGCACGAAATACGTATAGGTGCCGTCCGATTTGCGCATGACGCGGTCCTTGTCGTCGCCGTACTCGGTGGTCTTCAGCCACAACGCGCCGTCCCGCTCGAAGGTCTTGCCCGAGTCGACGAGCGCCTGAACGGTTTTCTCGAGGCGGCCGTCCCCGTATAGCGAGGATTCCAGATAATAGCTGTCGAAGCGCACGCCGAAAGCCTGCAGATCGAGATCCTGCTCGCGCCGAAGCTCGGCCACCGCAAAGCGGGTCACGGCTTCCAGATCCTCGCCGTCGGCGTTGCCCGCCTCGAGAAATCTTTCGGCGACCTCGCGCACGTAGTCGCCGTGATAGCCGTCGGCGGGAAATTCTGCCGGTACGCCGAGTTTTTCTCGAATCCGCGCCTGCACCGAGAGTCCCAGATTGCGGATCTGCGCGCCCGCGTCGTTGTAGTAGAACTCGCGCGTTACGCGCCAGCCCTGGGATTCGAGCAGGGCGCCGATCGCATCGCCGAGGGCCGCTTGCCTTCCGTGCCCCACGTGCAGCGGGCCGGTGGGATTGGCCGATACGAACTCCACCATCACCGGCCGGCCGCCGGCACGGTCGGCGCGGCCGTAGCGGTCGCCTTCGGTGAGAATGGTCTGGACGATGTGCTGCTTGGCCACGGGGCGAACGCGCAGGTTGATGAACCCGTTGCCGGCGACTTCGGCGCGCTCGAGCCATTCGGATGGAGGCAGCGCCGCGACCAGCTCAAGGGCCAGCTCCCGCGGATTGCGTTTGAGAGAACGCGCAAGCTGCATGGCCGCCGGGCAGGAAAAGTCGCCGTGCTGCACCTGCTTGGGCCGTTCCAGGGAAATCAGCGAACCCGGCTGCTGCGGGGCGACTTTGGCGAGCGCACGGGTGAGCAACTCGGTGAGGTGGGATTTGACCTCGGCGGACATCGAGGGGCCGTATTATACGCGGGCATTGATCATCGCCGGTCGTGCACAGGTAGAATACCGTCTGCCTCAATCATCCAACATGGAGTTCGAACTTGGGCAAAGGCGATAAACGCACATTCCGCGGCAAAGTCTTCAAAGGGTCGCACGGCAAGACTCGACCGCGTAAGGCGAAAAAACCCGCGAAGAGACCTGCCTGATTTCCGCAGGCGGTCAAAACTCTATCGGGTCTACGTCGAGATGCCAGCGCACTCCGTGCGAGGGCATGCGGTAGAGGGCATCGCTCCATTCCGAGAGGAACGCTTGCAGGCGCGGCCGCGAGCGCGATTGCACGAGCACTTGTGCGCGCTCCGCACCCGCGAGCCGCGCGAGCGACATCGGTACCGGATCGAACACGGCGATAGAAGCGCTCCGGTGCGGTGACTGGTCGATGGCCGACCGGAGGAAGCGCTGCGCGCGGAGCTCGTCCGTGCTTTCCGCGCGCAACGCCGCTTCGAAGACGAAGGGCGGAAACCCGGCCTGCCGGCGCTCCGCCAGCACACCTTTTGCAAACCCTGCGTAGTCATTGCGCACGAGTGCCTGGTACAGGGGATGCTCGGGATAGCGCGTTTGGATCAACACCTCGCCCGGCAGATTCGCGCGTCCGGCGCGTCCGGCGACCTGCTGCAGCTGCGCAAAGGTCCGCTCCCCCGCACGATAATCGCTCGAGAATAGACCGCTGTCCGCGTTGAGCACGCCGGCGAGCGTCAGACGCTCGAAATGATGGCCCTTGGCGAGGATCTGCGTGCCGACGAGGATGTCGGCGCTCGTGGCGCGCTCGAGCAGATCTTCGAGCCCGCTCCTCGCGCGTGCGGCGTCGCTATCCACGCGCAGGATCCGCGCCTGCGGGAGTTTCTCGCGGAGCAGCAGCTCGATCCGCTGCGTCCCCCGTCCAAATGCCTGCAAATCGGGGTTGCCGCATTGCGGACAGGCGCGTGGAATGCCTTCGGCCAGTCCGCAATGATGGCAACGCAGCAGCCGCGCGGCCAAGTGCAAGACCATGTTCGCCGAGCAGCGCCTGCAGCCCTTGACCCAGCCGCAGGCCGGGCAGGCGAGCGCCGGGGCGTAGCCGCGGCGATTGAGGAAGACGAGCGACTGCTCCCCGCGCGCGAGGCGCACCGCGAGCGCCTCGAGGAGGGGCGGAGCAATTCCCTCCTGGGTCGGATGCACCCGCGTGTCGATCAGCCGTATTGCAGGCAATGTCGCCCGGTCGATCGCGCGTCTCGTGAGTGCTACCAGCTCGTATTTGCCCGAAGTCGCGTGGTGGAAGCTCTCCAGCGAAGGCGTGGCCGAGCACAGAACGACGGGCGCGCCGGCGACATGGGCCCGCGCAATGGCGAGGTCGCGCGCCGAGTAGCGCACGCTCTCCCGTTGCTTGAACGAGGCATCCTGCTCTTCGTCGACCACCACCAGCCCCAGACGGGGGAGCGGCGTGAATACCGCGAGCCGCGTGCCGAGCACGATGTCGGCGCGACCGCCGTGGGCGAGCAGCCATCCGCGCGCGCGCTCCAGTTCAGGCATGGCGCTCGTCTGCGTGACGATGCACGCACCTGGGAATCGGTCGCGGAACGCAGCCTCGAGAGCGGGAGTAAGCGCTATCTCGGGCACCAGAATCAAGACTTGCTTTCTGCGGGCGAGGACCTCGGCAATCAGCTGCAGATAGATTTCAGTCTTACCGCTGCCCGTGACGCCGAAGAGTAGGCTCACGCGGAATTTCTCCAGTCCCGAGCGCAAAACGCGGATAGCGTTCTCCTGCTCCGAAGTCAGCTCGTGCGCGTGGACAAAACGGGGCTCGGAGCGCTCCGGTTCGATCGAAGCGATCCAACCCGTTTCAATGCTGCGCCTCAACAGGTTTCGGCTCCCCAGCGTGGCGAGTTCGGATGCGGATGCGCTACCCTTCCCGAGCCGCGAAAGCAGTGCGCGCAGGCGCCGGTGCCGCGACGGAATCGCCGCAAGCGCGTCGGCTCCTGCGGGCGTGAGAGCGTAGTCGCGCGGCGCATCCGGAATGGGCCGGGCGCTGCGCAGCCGCGACGGCAAAGCGGCCGCAACGACCTCGCCCAACGGGCGCTGATAGTAGTTGCTGCAGAATTTCGCGAGTTCCATCCACTCGCGCCGAAGCGGCGCGACCTCGCGCAGGATTCTTTCGGCCGCGCGGAGCCGAGATGCCGGCACCTCGGACTCGGCGGCGAGCTCGACGATCAGTCCGACCAGGCGTTTCTTGCCGAAAGGCACTAGTGCTCGGCAGCCGATGTCCGCTCGGGTCGCGTCCTCCGCCCGGTAGTCGAACAATCTCGGGAGCGGAACATCGAGTGCGACGCGAACGATCATTTCTTCGTAGTATCGAGCGCGGCGCGCTATTCGAGTGAAATCTCCGGCCGTGCCGGTAAAGTACTTGGTTGTTTAGGGTTTTTCGAGTTTTTCACAGAATGTGTGAATAACTGTGTGAGTAAGGCTTTCACGCTACTGTAACTCACACTTCTGCAAGGAAATTTTCTCGCTGCTCAAAATGCGGGCGCATTGAAATAAGCCGATAAATCAGCGGATTGCGGACCTCTCCGGGCAAGTGCTCGAAACTCCGCGCCAGACGGGGCTTTACGGGCAGCACTGTGTATAAGTCGTTTGCCGCGATCAACGCGCAGGACTGCGTTTTTTCCGCCCGTCAGTGAAATTTCGGGCTCAATTCTCGCACTGCGGCGACCAGAGCAGCCACGTTTTCCGGAGGCGTGAGCTGCGGAACGCCGTGGCCAAGATTGAACACGTGGCCGGATCCTCTCCCGAAGGACTCGAGCGCCTTCTGAACCTCGCGGCGGATGACTTCGGGCGAGGCGAGCAGCACCGCGGGATCGAGATTGCCCTGGAGCGCGGCGTCGGCGCCGATTCTCCGGCGCGCGTCTCCGAGGTCGATGCTCCAATCCAGGCCAACGCAATCGCATCCGGTCGCGGCGATCCGCTCGAGCCAAGGCGCGCCGCCCTTGGTGAAGACGATGACCGGGATCCGCGCCGCGCCCGAGTTGCGCTTGAGTTGGGACAACACTCTCTGGATGTATTCGAGCGAGAACTCCCTGTACGACGCCGCTGAAAGGCTCCCGCCCCATGTGTCGAAGATCATCAGCACGTTCACGCCCGCTTCGATCTGCGCGTTCAACAGAGCCGCGACGGCCCGGGTATTGGTCTCAAGGACGCGATGGAGAAGTGCGGGACGTTCGTGCAGCATAAGCTTCACGTTGCGCCAGTCGTCGCTCGCCTGCCCCTCCACCATGTAGCAGGCGAGCGTGTAAGGGCTGCCGGAAAACCCGATAAGGGGGACTTTGCCGGCCAGAGCACGCCGGACCTCGCCGATCGCGTCGATGACGTAGCGCAAGCTCTCGCTCGGGTCGGGTGCGGCGAGCTTCGCGATCGACGTCTCGTCGCGCACCGGTCGCTCGAAGCGCGGGCCCTCTCCCTCTGCGAAGTACAGTCCCAATCCCATTGCGTCAGGAATGGTGAGAATGTCCGAGAACAGGATCGCGGCATCCAGGGGAAATCGCTCGAGGGGCTGCAGTGTTACTTCAGCCGCGAGCGAGGGCGTTTTGCACAGGGCGAGGAAGCTCCCCGCGCGGCGCCGCGTTTCGTTGTATTCGGGAAGGTAGCGCCCCGCCTGGCGCATCAGCCACACCGGCGTGTATGCCGTCGGCTGCCTGAACAGCGCCCGTATCAGCGTGTCGTTCTGCAGCGCGGGCATTGGCTCACAGTTTCATCAAGCGGCGGGTGATGAATTCCCACTCGCCTGCGCTCACGGGGGTGATGGAAAGCCGGTTGCCGCGCGCGAGAGTGCGCATCTTGGACAGGTCGCGGTGGCTGCGCAGCTCGGCGAGGCTGACCAGTCGTGTCTTGCGGACGAAGCGCACGTCGACGTTGAACCAGCGGGGCGACTCGCGCTTCGCTTCGCTGTCGAAGTAGGGGCTTTTCCTATCGAACTGGCTTGCATCGGGATATGCCGCCGACGACACCTCCGCGATGCCCGCGATCCCTGGCTCGGGACAGCTCGAGTGATAGAAGAAGACCTTGTCGCCGATCTGCATCTCTTTGAGCATGAAGTTACGCGCCTGGTAGTTGCGCACCCCGAACCAGGCCGTCGTCTTGCCGGGGGCCGCGGCGAGATCGTCGATGCTGAATTCGTCGGGTTCGGACTTCATCAACCAGAACGCCATGTCGGGCCCTATTCCAGGCCTACAAATGAAAACGCAGGCAGGCGCCTGCGTTTTCGTTTGTCGTTCCCGCGTCTTCGTTTATTTGGAGTCCCCCGCCGGTGCCGCTAGAACCGATTCCTGAACCTTCGATTCAAGGTGGTCGCTTTCCGGTCACATCAGGTACATCCGACTAGGGACGCGCACAACAGTGACACTTGGGTCAGCAACCCAATTCAAGCTGTTGGTTCAAGAATTTTCCGGGTCTTGGCGTACACCGCAGGGGACGATTCCTAAGGCAACACCCGATCCATCTGACGCCGTCGCAACTACGGAGCGAGAGCCTGATCGAGCGTGGCCTCCATTGCGGCCATTCTACGCCTGAGCCCTTCGATGTCAAAGCCGCTCGAGTTGTTTCGGGAGCTGAGGAGCTCGTGGGTGATGTTGAGCGCGGCCATGACGGCGATACGCTCGGCGCTCGCTACCCGACCTGCGCTCTTGATCTCGCTCATCTTTCGGTCGAGATAAGCAACCGCCGAGAGAAGCGCGTTCCGCTCCTCGTCCGAGCACGCGACCTTATAGGTCCGACCCATGATGGTGACGTCAAGGGTCTTGGACTTCTGATTCATCCGGGACGTTATTCGGGGATCTGCTTGAGCAGGGTCTCGAGTCGACTGCGCGCCCCGTCGATCTTCTCGGCGAGCTGGCGCTTATCGCCCTGCAATGCGGCCAGTTGCTGGCGCAGCCCCCGGTTTTCGTCGCGCAGCCGCTGGCACAGTCGTGCGGTCTGGCGAATTTTTTCTTCGAGGGTGGCCAATTCCGTGTCCATCGACACACTATAGTTTGGAAAATCCTGTCAGGTCAAGGTGTAAGGATTCGTTTTCAATGTAGATTCCCGATGCCGCCGCAAAGCGGAACCCCGCGACTTGTGTTGTACAATCAACGCGCTCGTTCGAGGTGTCCCGGCGCGTTCCGCGCGCCGGGGTGAAACGGGAAAGAGGTGCGGCCGGCACGGCCAAAGCCTCTGCTGCCCCCGCAACGGTAAGCGTGTGCGGGCGTATCAATCCAAACGGCCACTGTGAGCGCGAGCTCACGGGAAGGCGATACGCCCGATCCCGCAAGCCCGGAGACCGGCCTCGACCGATGGTGGGAAATGCCGCGGGGCGCGGTGGGAAACCGGTGTGCTTCGTTGTCGCATTTCCTCTCGCAATGCGATATCGGCCTGCGGGGACGCACGCCGGGGAGGAAACCTTGAAACGATCCATCATTGCCGCGCTCGTCACAGCTGCGGCGCCGCTCGCGCTCGCTCAAAGTCTGGAAGACGCCGTAGTCGTCACCGCCACCCGGATTCCGC
>Ga0208981_1000022_pt1 | contig 17378 bp, 20 predicted proteins | sample MedBloCAOM1_M1_FD_187839 | JGI IMG/M metagenome (GOLD analysis project Ga0208981, IMG submission 187839) | Forest soil microbial communities from El Dorado National Forest, California, USA - Mediterranean Blodgett CA OM1_M1 (SPAdes) (version 2) | ecosystem: Environmental > Terrestrial > Soil >... | reverse complement strand
AGCATCAATACGCTTGACGACGACGCGGTCATGGAGCGGGCGAAACTTCATCCAATCCTCCTAAGGAATGTTGCTGGTATTTTACGGGAAGGCAGCGGCTTATTACGGGCCGCAATATGCAGCCTCAACTTGGTATTTTTTTAGCACTCTTCAAGCCAGACTGCTAATTTGCCCGCCAGCGATGGGCGTAATGGCCCCTAACGCATTGATCGTGATGCAATATTTATTTGCGTGCCATGCGCCAGTGCGACCTTGAATCACTCCTCAGCTCTCAGACCTTGATAGGCGGGAGCGCTACCGAACTCTCAGTCACCGACGCCTGGAGATAGCGTTGCGCGGCCGATGATGGATGGATGCACGCTGGTCGAACAAATAGCCGTGCTCTGGCACAGGCACACGAAACAGCTGCGCCAATTGTTATGAACGGGCGCAACATAAGGCTGTTGAAAATACAGCAAGGCGTTGCCTTGGCTCTTCACTTCGCTCGCTGTACTTCGCGCATATCTCCATGGTGAATGCTGGCCACCTGGCCATTGTCCCAGGCAATCGTAACAGCGTCCCAACTCGTTTCAGTGATCTTGCCGCAGTCGGCAGCATTGCGCTGCCACCAAACGCGGGTGCCCTTCTTGAGCGCTCTAGATTCGGCGGCAGTCATTTTCCGCCTCCGATCGTTTGGATCGAGCGCAAGCCCGAACTTTCATTCCGACCCCAGTCTTGGATCATCCCCTCCGCAATCTCCCGGATAAACATCACGTCCTCGACGATCAGTATCACGGCCTTCAGAACTCTACCTATGTCGAAGCATGCCGCCGCCGCGATTTTGCGGGTGCCGTCAACTGGAATTGTATAATCTGCTGGGCGTGGTGACAGCTGCCTCGGCGCTGGCCGTCGTTCGCCAGTGTTATCAAACGCCGGGCCGTCGTCAACCAGCTAGATCAGTTGGCGCGGATCTTGAAATAGACAACGTTCACCCCCACATGTCGCAGAGCACCTTGCGAAGTCCCGGAAACGCGCTTCCATGGGCCATCAGTGATCGTTTTGCTCATTTCCTTAGCCGTTCATCGCCTCCTCCCGCGGCCGCTGCCCCTGGCGGCCGAATTCACGTCGGACGACAGACGCAGCCGGCGCTGATCGTTCACAAGCCTTGCCGCCGCGCGATGTCCAAAAACGTTGTCTCGGGTCGAATATGAGGTGGGAACTATGGCGATCGAGCTTGCGCGGCAGCAAACCGCACTAAAGCCCTGGGGTGTTGTAGATTTACGTCCGTGGAGCAACGCACGCCACGGCGGCAATGCGATCGGCGAAATCTGGTACGAGCGAGCCGTTGGAACGACCGAGGATCCTTCACTATTGCTCAAACTTCTGTTCACCAGCCAGCCACTGTCCATCCAGGTCCATCCAGACGACGCGTTCGCGCTTGCGATGGGAATGACGCGCGGGAAAACGGAAGCCTGGTACATCCTGAGTGCGGCTCCCGGCGCCAAGATCGCGCTTGGCCTCAAACAGCGAATGACGCCGCAGCAGTTGCGTAGCGCCGTCGAGGACGGCTCGATCTCGACGCTCGTGGTATGGCGGGCGGTGTCGCCGCAAGACGTGATCTTCGTGCCCGCCGGAACGATTCATGCAATTGGCGCCGGGATCGTAGTCGCAGAACTGCAACAGCGCAGTGATGTTACATTTCGTCTATTCGATCAGGGTAGACGACGTGAGCTTCATATCGAAAGCGCAGTCGCGGCGGCCGACGCTGGCCCAGCCGATTTTCAAGTGCAGCCTAGTCGGCTCACCGAAGAACGGAAGCTCCTCGTTTCCAGCCCATACTTTGTGTTCGAACGGATTGATCTGGCTCAGGACTCCGCTTGGTCCCTGGAGGCAGATTGCGAGACTTGGTTTCTCGTTCTCGGCGGGGGCGCCCGCGCGGGATCGTTCGACATTGCCACAGGTGACGCCCTTTTCGCGCAGTCAGATCGTATCGACATTTATCCCAATCCGACCGGTATGGTGGGCCTCGTGGCATACACAGGCGACAGGCCGGCTCCCCGCCTGCTGCAACGCATCGCACAACCAGGACTCGACGGGGGGCTGCCGCAGGCGGCGCCCTCGCTCTCGCCGAAAGCCAAGCACGCGATCCGAACCAACTTGAATTGATCGCAATGAAACCAGTTCAGAGAGTCGCATTCATTGGCAATCATCTGCCGCGCCATTGCGGAATCGCGACCTTTACCCACGATCTCCAGCGTGCAATCGCAACCGCTCGTTTAATGCTCGAGACCTGCGTCGTCGCCATGACGGAGCCGGGCGCCAGCTATGACTATCCCCCAGTCGTGCGCTGCCAAATTCACGACGACGCCATCGGCGACTACGTCAAGGCGGCCGGCTTTCTCAACAAAGCGGGATTCGACGTCGTTTCGCTGCAACACGAATACGGAATTTTTGGCGGCGAGGCCGGCGGGAAGATCATCGAGCTGCTGTCGCGCCTCGACATGCCGATCGTGACCACGCTGCACACCATCCTGGCGCAACCGACCGCCGCACAGACCGATGTCATGCGTCGGATCATCGACATCTCGACCAGGATGGTGGTCATGTCGGAAAAAGGCCGCGAGTTCCTCCATTCGGTTCATGGCGTGCCGGCCCGCCGGATCGAGATCATCCCGCACGGAATACCCGACTTTCCATTCGTCGAAAGCCATCACGCCAAAGCGAAATTCGGCTTCGCCGGAAAGACCATCATCCTGACGTTCGGCCTGTTGTCGCCGAACAAAGGCATCGAGATCATGCTCGACGCCATGCCGGGGATCATCGAATCTTGCCCCAACGTCGTTTATGTGGTCCTCGGCGCGACCCATCCGCACCTGCTGCAACAACAGGGCGAGGCCTATCGCGAAGGCTTGACGGCGCGCGTGCACGAGCTGGGCATCGAAGATCACGTCGTGTTTTTTAATCAGTTTGTCGCGCAGGCGATGCTGCTGGACTTCATTTCCATGTGCGACGTTTATGTGACGCCGTATCTCAATGAAGCCCAGATGACATCCGGGACGCTCGCCTACAGCTTCGGGCTGGGCAAGGCCGTGGTATCGACGCCCTACTGGCACGCCAAGGAATTGTTGGGTGATGGCGGTGGCATTCTGGTTCCATTCGGCGACGCAAAGGCCGTGAGCGCCGCGATCTCCGGACTGCTGACGGACGACGCTGGCCGCCATTTAATGTGTCTGCAAGCGTATGCGGCGAGCCGGTCGATGACGTGGTCGCGAACCGCCGAGCGTTATCTCGCGGTGTTCGAAACCGCGCGCGACGAGGCCCGGGCCAGCATATCGGCGCCGATCGATCCGGTCGTCCCCAATCGTCGCAAGCCAAACGACTTTCCGGACCTGCGAACCGGGCATTTTCTGTCGCTCTGCGACAGCACGGGCTTGCTCCAGCATGCGGTCCATTCGGTTCCGGACCGCGCCCACGGCTACTGTGTCGACGATAACGCCCGGGCATTGCTGTTCGCGAGCCTGCTGGCTGGCTCTGGCGAAACGCGATTACCTGACAGCGTCACGGTAAGCTTCGCGGCTTTTATTCAGCATGCTTGGAACCCGGATGTCCGCCGGTTCCGCAATTTCATGAGCTACGACCGCAGATGGCTGGAACATTCGGGCTCGCAAGATAGTCACGGCAGGACGCTGTGGGCCCTGGCCGAATGCGCACGCCAGGATACCGATCCGTCCCGACGCAAGTGGGCCGCGGCGCTGTTTCAGACCGCGCTTCCCGCCGTCGAGGAATTCTCGTCTCCGCGCGCCTGGGCATTCACATTGCTGGGGCTGAACGCCTATTGTGGGCTGGCGGTTGGCGACGGCGTCGCCGACCGCATGCGCACACTGTTGGCGGACAAGTTGATGGCGCTGTTCCTGGCGACGCAAACCCGGGACTGGCTCTGGTTCGAAGACCTGCTCGCCTACGACAACGCAAGGCTTTCTCAGGCCATGATCCAGACCGGCGTCGCAACCCACAGGCCATCGTGGGTCGATGTCGGCATCAGATCGCTGCGTTGGCTCAGCGCGCTTCAAACCGCCTCGTCGGGATATTTCAGGCCGGTCGGTACGATGAGCTTCGGCCGGCGCCGCCAGACACCTGAGGCATTCGATCAGCAGCCAGTCGAAGCGTCGGCGACGATTTCCGCCTGCCTAGCAGCGTGGCGGGCGGATGGCGGCGCGGAGTGGCCGGACGCCGCGATGAGAGCGTTCGGCTGGTTCATGGGCGAAAATGACCTGCAGGCCATGCTGGTGGATACCTACACAGGCAGCTGTTCAGATGGGCTCCATCCTGATCGCGCCAACGAGAACAAGGGTGCTGAATCGGCGCTTGCGTACCTTCTGAGCGCCGTCGAGGTCCGCCAATTCAACCGCGTTACCGCTTCAGACCGGGTGGCACCAGTTGCCACCGTGGGCCAAAAGCCCGGCAACGGCGCCAACGCACCGCACCTAAACCCAGGGAGCCATCGTGGCCCAATCGCGATTCTTGAACCGGCAGACTCTTTATCTCCGCCCTGACCCGACCAGGGTCGTGGTAAGGCCGTTCAAACCGGCGACTGAACCCCGCGACCTCAATCCCACCGACAAAAGCCGGGCCAACCATATCGTCGACCGGGTGCTGGCGCTCGACGTCGAATCCGCCGGACAACAACTCAGCGACGTGCTGAACAATTTCGAGGGGCGCCACAGAAACCTGCTCGAGATTTTCGAGCTGCGCGCCGCGGAAATGGAAGAGGCATTTGAGCCGCATGCGGAATTGAACCAAACGCAACGCCGCCTGATCGGAGCCTACTTTCTTCATGAGTATTCATTCGAGGCGTCGGCCTTGTTCAATCCGAGCATCGTTCGCCACCCCGACCAGTCCGGGGCGCCGGAGAATGGCTGTCGTTTCATCCTGAGCGTGCGCGCGGTCGGGGAAGGCCATGTTTCATCGCTGACTTTCCGCTCCGGAACGATAGCGGCGGACGGAAGCGTCGCCATCGATCCGACCGCGCGCCTCGCATCGGTGCCAAAAATTAAAAGCCGGACGCCGAGAACCGATGGCCAGGAAATCGAGGTGATCTTCCGGCCCGAGGAAGACTTGAGCGAACGTGTCATCTTTCCGGTAACCGACGCCCAGTCCAACGGCATCGAAGATGCCCGATTCGTCGAATTCAACGACGACGGACGAAAAATATTCTACGCAACTTATACGGCCTACAGCGGCAAAGCGATCCGCTCCGAACTTCTAGAAACGACTGATTTCCGATCATTCCGAATGACGCCGCTTAGCGGGTCGGCGGCGCGTAACAAGGGCATGGCCCTGTTTCCACGGAAAATCGATGGCCGTTACGCGATGATCGGCCGGCAGGATAACGAGAATCTTTATCTGATGTATTCGGACGATCTTTACACCTGGGATGGAGGTCAGCCTATCCTTCAGCCTAAGTATCCTTGGGAGTTCGTTCAGATCGGCAATTGCGGCTCTCCGGTCGAGTTGGACGACTGCTGGCTGATGCTGACGCACGGGGTTGGCCCGGTCAGGAGATATTCGATCGGGGCGGTGCTCCTGGATAAGAAGGATCCTTCAAAGATACTCGCGCGCTCGAGCGATCCGCTGGTTTATCCCGAAGCTCCGGAACGCGAAGGATATGTGCCGAATGTGGTCTATACCTGCGGCGCTATGCGTCACGGCGACCAGATCATCTTGCCTTATGGCGTGTCCGACACATTTTCCAACTTTGCGACAATCAAGATCTCAGGATTAATGCAAGCCGTTGGGCGCTAGCAGATTGCTGTCGGGCCGGCGCTGACCGCGGCGCGTAGCGAACCCGAGGCGCAGAGCTGAAAATGAAATATATGTCTCGACAAAGCCATCTCCATACCGGCGAACGTCCCAGCAAGCGGGACGACAAACACAGCCACCGAAGGCCGAGACGCATTGCGGCCCGGCAATGATCGATCACAACGCCGTTCAATTCACCGATGTACACCATAAACCGAGCCCATCCATCCCAACAATCGTGCCGGGAACACAGGACGCCCGGCCGCTGGATTACACTCATATCATTCGCGATTCATTCCCCCGGCAATCTGCAACCGGTACTCCAAGGCTAGGACAGCTAACCTTACCTTTTTAATATCTTATAAAGAACTCCTGGTGAGGGCAAAAATGGCTCAGCGTTTAATTTCGCGCGCAGCCAGCCCCCGGGGGTTGGCTGGTTGGTCGCCCTACCGAGTCGGCGCAATAATTTTCTGACCCCTATTGTTCTTCGCGCACGGCCCCCCATGTGCCATACGCGGCAAGCAGTGTTTTGCCGTGAGCTGCCCAAAAAACGGCGACGTACCGAAGTCTCCGCTTCCGTACAACAATTGGCAGCACTGATGCCCCTCGGCAGGCAGAATCCCCTGGACATAGACCTAGGTCGGTTGTCGCGAGTGCCGATGGCGCCCGCATGCCGCGCGCATTGGCGAGCGTCCTGAACTTTTCAGGCGCGTGCCGCGCCAGCCGGAGGCGTACCCATGCGCGGTGAGGCCGGTTTGACTGACGATCCAGCACACGGGAGCACCACAATGGCCATTCCCCATTTCATCAATGAGGATAAATCCGAGATGCGCGGCATCAAGGCCGGTTGGTACGCGATCGATGGCGACGGCAATCTCTCGTCAGGGCCGTTTTCCAGCCACGAGCAATGCCTCATCAGAGTCACTCAGCCAACGGACGATTCGCCGCCTTCCAAGGTGCGTCCCCAGCCGAAGTAACAGTTTCTGCCGACCCGGCCCGCATCGAGGGCAAGCGACCCGGAGGTCCGACAATCAACCGCCCAATAAAGGATAAGTGTCATGACCCAAGTCACCGCTGGCGCCACCCAGGCCAAAACGGCGAATCACGCCGCCTCACCGTTTGGCCCGCCGAAGTCCGAGATACCGAATTCCGACCTGCCGAACATCGAAATGCCGGATGCGTTTCGTGAGAGTACCGAGAAGGGCGCTGTTCGCGCCAAGGACACTTACGAGAAAGCGAAGGTGGCCGCCGAGCAAGCAACAGACCTCCTCAAAGACACCTTTACGACCGCCGCCAAGGGCACCACGGACTACAACCTCAAGGTCATGGAAATTGCTCGTACCAATGCCAACGCGGCCTTTGACTACACCCATGAGCTCTTGGGGGTGAAGTCCCTGTCGGAGTTTGTTGAGCTGTCAACCGCGCATGCGCGCAAGCAGTTCGAGGCGATGACGGCGCAGACCAAGGAGCTCACGGAAATCGCCCAGAAGGTCACGACCGAGACGGCAGCTGTAGGCTGGCGCCAGGGCGACACCAAGGCATTCAATAAGGTCGCCTGATCTTAGGACCGAAGCGATCCCGGATCAGCGGCGTTGTCACCGTGCTCGACGTGCCCGCGTGCTCAGACCTTCCCGATGACTATGAGGCCGCCCACTGAGGCGCCCTATCATCCTTCAGGAGATGCCCGGTTATGCGCGAAGTCGTGTCCAAGGCTTTTCTAAGACTCGTTATCTCGGCACGTTTGGCGAACGAAACCATGGGAGCCGGCACGTTCTGGGTGACCCCGGTCCGCTGTGCGCGGCGGGCCGGCGGCCCGAACTGGCGAAATAGCTTCGATCCGGCGGCAGTTCCCAAGGGCTACACCGAGGCATGGGAGCGGATACGGCCAGCCTTCGAAGCCCGCTTCGATCTATCGCCATGAAGATCGCACCCCCGGACAATTCGGGCGCTACGAAAAGGTCATCACTCTTGCAAGCAGATGGTTGGTGCGCTCGCAGATCGTCGGTTGGCGCGCGTTGCCGGCTCGTGCGTGACGTAGCATGCGGATTTTGCAGTCGATCAAAGCACTGACCGACTTGTGACTTCAGCAGATTTACCATGAATGCCTCCGTTTTGGCTGGCCGCGCCACCCACCTCAACATCGTGATCGTCAGGGGCGCGAAACCCCCACTCACGGATGGAGATGGATTTGTGGATGAGCGCGCCGGCCGATGAAGCCCTGTCCCTGCAGCGCTCGGCACCCAATGAGACGCTTCGGATCGTTGCGCGCGGTGACAAGAAGGACGGGGGCGAGACCCAGGCCGTGTCCTCATGATCGCGATGTTCGGAGTGCGTGGCAGGCGCTTGCCGCTGAGAGCCCCGCGAATCTGCGCGGCCGCGGTGCGGGCGGCGCTTGATGTCCGCCTCTTCGGAATAGCGGCGCAAGAACGCACACCCCGGAATTACGAGAAGGGCCAAACCGGAAATGGGGCTATCCCTTTCCTTTCGACAGTGGCTTCGCGATCTCACGGGCATGCTCGATGAAAAGCTTCGCGACGGGGCTGAGCGTGCGGTTCTTCAGGGTGACGATGCTGCTACGCACGCGGGCCATCGGCAGTTCGACAGGCAAGACTTTGAATTCCGGGCGCTTGGTAGGAAATTTCAATGCGGAAGCCGGTAAAATCGTGATGAAGCGCCCCGTCGCCAGGAGATTCACCCGTACCTGGGGGGAATCGGTGACCACGCTCGCGCGCGGATAGTCAAGCCCACTGGCGCGAAACGCTTTTGTTACGATCGACCCGACCACGCTTCCCGGCGGTGGCAGCACCCACGGCTCGTTCGCCAGTTCGGCAAGCCGGATCCGGCGCCGCCGGAGCAACCGACTTTGCGCACCGGCCGCAACGACAAACGACTCCTCAAAAAGAAATTCGAAATCCAGTCGCTGGTCGGCGACCGGGCCGACCGTCCGTTCGATCAAGAGATCGACGTTACGTTCGCTTAGTTCGCGGTGCAGCGTGTCCAGATATCCGGTCACGAGATGAAACACGAGGCGCGGATAGCGTCGAGAGAGCCGATCGATGAGACCAGAGACAAAGCTCGCAGCCAACAAGGCGCTGCTTCCGATCCGCACTTCCCCAGCCGCAGGATCGGCGAGAAACTCGATGTTCTCCACCGCTTGGCGCAGGCCATCGAAGGCGGCCGCTCCGCCGTCGAGCAAGGCGCGCCCGTATCCGGTCGGTTCTACACCCTGCGGGCTGCGGTCGAGAAGTCGCACGCCAACGGTACGTTCCAATTCCGCAATCGACCGGGAAATGGTGGATTGGCCGGTGTTCAAAAGCGCCGCTGCCTTGTTCATGCTGCCGGATTGCACGACGGCCATCAGGACGTGCAGATCATGCAGCTTCATCCGACGTCCGATACGATCGCTCAATTGCATCGTGCCGCCCTATCCCGGATTGAGATATCCGTATCGATAAATAGCATTATACGCGCATAACCACATCCACTACTTTGGCGTTCGAGGTTCGCCAACAAGCCCCGACAGCCGGACAGAGCGCCTCGCGAGCCCGAAGCCAGAGGACGAACGCCATGAAGCTTCTGCGCCGTCAATTTTTGCACTTGGCGGCGGGTGCCGCCGCTTTCCCGGCTGTGCTGCGTTTTGCAGGAGCGCAAACCGCTCGGTCGGGGCCGACAACCGTGAACATGCTGCATCTGGGGGCAGTGGGACTCAGCGCGATTGTGCTGTTGATTGCCCAGCGCCATGGCTTCTTCAAGAACCATGGACTGGATGTTCGGCTCGTCGCTGTGACCGGAACTCAAATACCAGACCTTACGGATACCCATCCGGTCGGTCATATCGGGGCCCCGGCGGCAATCTTGAAAGCCGCGAGGGGCAGCGAACTTAGAATAGTCGCTTCTCTAGACAGCGGGAGGCTTTTCAATCAGCTCGTCGTCAACCCGACAATCAAAAGGCCCGAAGATTTGCAAGGTAAGCGTCTGGGCGCCCGCGTTGCTGGTGCGGCACTCTGGATTCATACCGTACTGGCGCTTGAAAAATTGGGGCTCGATCCGACGCGGGATAACATCACCATTCTTCCGATTGGCGATCCCTCTCAAGTCATGCAGGCGCTGGAAGGGGGGCGTATTGAGGGCGCGGTCGTGTTCGGGGCCCAGAGCAGACAATTGACCGCTAAAGGATATTCGGTGCTCATCGATCTCTCCCCGTTCGAAATATACGGCGCTCAGGACGCCCTGACGGTGACGGCAGGTTTCCTGCGGGAGAATCCGGATGCCGTTGAAGGACTCGTTGCTGGATTGGTTGAAGCCGCTGCATTTGCGCAATCCGCAAAGGGAAGATCCGCGGTCATCGAGACGATTAAGGCGGAATTGATGATCGTCGACGACGCTGCCGCTGAGGAGGGACTTGTTCAATTGTCGAAAATCATCGTCCGCAAGCCGTATCCGTCCCTCGAGCGCCTGCGCAACATGCAAAGAATAATGCAGATCGCTGATCCAAGAGCAATCGGAGTCGATGTCGCGAATTTGGTTGATAATCGTTTCGTAAAAAAACTTGACGAGAGCGGATTTATCGATGCGGCTTATGCTACTTGAACTCTCCGCCTCGCTTGACGGCTGCGGGATTCTTCCCGCCCATGGCACGGGAGACGACGGCACGCGCGAGTTCGTCATGGCGCGCCGGGGCAGGGCAGATCCTCTACGCGGCGAGCGAGCGCGGGCCGACCGTCTATACCGGCTTCATCGCGACGCGCGAGCGCATCGCGCGCGACCGCGCGGCCTTCGCGGCGATCACGCGCGCCGTCAAATCCATGCAGGCCTGGCTCGGCACCCACGGCCCCGGCGAGCTGGCGGCGCTCACCGCGCCCTATTATCCGGACGTGCCGCCCGACATCCTGGCGGGCGCGCTGCGCCGTTACGGCGAGGCCGGCATCTGGGCCGGCAGCCCCGCGATGTCGCGCGAGGGATTCGCCCGGCTGGCCGAGAGCCTGGTGTCGGGTGGGTTTCTGAAGCGGATGCCGAGTTATGAGGGTTGCGTGGCCGAGGTCTAGAGCATTATCGCTCCGGATTGAATTGTAGCTCCGTCATGGCCGGGCTTGTCCCGGCCATCCACGCCTTTGTTCTTGCTGATGCAACACGCTACCGCGCCTTGGCGTTGAATGCGATCGGCGACATGTGCCGCGCCACGCGCCTGGCGATCATGGGCGCGGTCGTCTCGGCGTATTTCTTGAAATGCGCCGTCGCGCGATGGGCGTCCAGGGCGGCCGCATTGTCGTAGACCTCGTACAGGAACACGTGGTGCGGATTGCTTTCCTCGAGCAGCACGTCGAACTGCCGGCAGCCGGGCTCCCTCACGCTCGCCGCCGCGTTCTCCAGGATCGCGGCTTTGAACTTCTCGAATGTGGCGGCCACGATGTCGAGCTCGACCGCATTGATGTAGGGAATGGAAGCAGGCATGGGGGCCTCGGATTTCGCGATGGCGGCGGCAACGGCGTGGCCCAGGGCGGGCTACAATTGGATCATAACAATTTGTCGTCGCCCTCATAAAGGTCTCGGATTCCCGGAGCGAGCGGGAATCCGTATCCTGCTCCCGGCCGATCCCACATCAATCCAGACCAGTCGAAAGGCATCGTTTAGGGTGTGTACGCATTAACGTGCGCTGCGACCGCGCTCTTGCGGTCGCCGCGATCGATGTACCAGGTGCCCTGCCCGATGATCGTCACTTCCCGGCCTTTGACGCCGAATTCTTTCTGCATCACGGTCGCCTCAACTTCCGATGATGCCGACCAGACGAGGGCGGCGGTGGTTAAGCAGACTCGATTTCCTCAGTTTGAGGTTTTCCGAGTCTGACCCATAGCTGTCTTCGGCGGCCGACTTTTTGTTGTGATGCACAACACGGCTTCTCGCCCCTGAGAATGCGATCGATGTAATCGGCCGCAAGCCGGAACTGGTCGATTGGGTCGGGGCGGAGGGGGACGGCCCCCCTCGACTTACCGCTTGCGCCGCGGCGGTCCATCGCCGTCCTGTGCCTGTGCCTTGCTGATCTCGGTGCCGAGCTTGTCTAGGCTTTGCCGCGCCGTGGCGAGAGCGAGCGACATCGCTTTGAACCGGTCGGCAGAAGTGCCACCGGGCGCTCCCGCTGGCGCTAACCAGGTAAGGTGCGGGGACCAGCCAGCGATCGCCTGTCTCACCGCTCCGCCGTAGGACTGCCAAGCTATGCCGGCGACAAAGCCAACGAAAAAAATCATCAACACGCGGGCAGCAGCGGATGAGACTAACTCACCTAGCCACAACCGCACTGCCGTGAGACGAGGCGGCTTGTTTGATGGCTCGGTGGCCAGGCGGCCTTTGGAGGACTCGGAAAGTGATGATGTCAGGCTGGCATTCATTGGCATCCCCCCCTCGAAAGCGTATGTCCCCGAAAAGTGCTGGCAGTGTGACGATCGTAGTTGAGCGTGACATTGCTGATGACAGTCGCCGAATCAATATTGCGTGCGGTGCATCAAAGCCAGTCGAGGCCGTCAACGTCAACCGGTGCCCACTTGATCCGGCCGCGGTGCGATCCGCAGCTGGCGAAGCGCGGCGGACAACTCGCGCTTTGCGGTCCGACGTTCGCGGACCGGCGATTGAGGGCCCGGATCCCGGATCAAGGTCGATCCCGACGGTACCTCAGTGCCGAACGACTCGTCGACCTACGTGGTGCCGACGTGGTGCCTCCGTCGGCCTAACGCTGGTGGCCTGTGACCGACAGCAGACATAAGCATTCTCGCCGACCCTTCTCATGGCGAGCGCGATACCTATGCAAAGATCGCGTCGGCAATAGGACACCCATCCGATAAATCGCGCAGCTTGCAGAGTGTAGACCGCGATGGCACAAAGGAATTCAACCAAAAAGCAGTCCCATGCTCATAGCGCTGACCGGCGCCACCGGCTTTATCGGGCAGCACCTGCTGCACGGATTGCCTAAGAGTGGCCACCGAGTCCGTGTGCTGCTGCGTCGGCCGGCATGTACGCCGATGCCGGTCGCGAGCGCAGTCATTGGCGATCTTGCCCGGCCGCAAAACATGTCGGCTGCACTGGAGGGGGTGGATGCCGTCATCCACTCCGCGGGTGCCACGCCAGCGATGTCCGGCGTTCCTGAGGACGACTACCGGGTGCTCAACACGGAAGCGACGATCAACCTCGCGCGTGCGGCCCGGCGAGCGGGAGCGACGCGCTTCCTCTTCCTTTCCTCCATTCGCGCCCAGTGCGGACCGACGGCCAACACAGTGCTGACCGAGGCCGTTGAACCGGAGCCGACTGATGCGTACGGAAAATCGAAGCTCGCGGCCGAGCGCGGGCTCGCCGAACTCGACCTCGACTGGGTGGCGCTGCGGGCGGTGCTAGTCTATGGGCCGGGCGTGAAAGGAAACATGGCACAATTGATGCGGCTCGCTCGCTCGCCCTATCCGCTGCCGATCAACGGTTTCACGGCGCGCCGCTCGTTACTCGCATTAGAAAATTTAGCCGCGGCCGTTGAGGTCCTGCTGACAGCTCCAGGAACGCTGCGGCGGCCGTTGATTGCCGCCGACCCTCAGGCTCTCACGATTGCGCAGATGATCGCGGCCATGCGTCATGGAGTTGGACGTCGCCCTGGTACATTTCCGTTCCCGCCCGCTCTACTCAGGCTACTGCTCCACGGCGCCGGCCGACCAGAGATCTATGAGCGCCTTGCGGGCTCACTCGTCGTCGATTCCTCCGCATTGATGAAATTAGGCTGGATGCCTCCTGTTGCGACTCCTGTTGGTCTTGCGAAGTTGATGCAAGCCACCGCGACGACAGAACGTCCGGACTCTGTCGCAGACTAATGTCCCCTTGTGGCCCTTCTCGGACCTCCCGCCATGTCCGCCGTCTGCTCCTGGGGGTGAAGCAGACTCGATTTTCTCAGTTTGAAGTTTTCCGAGTCTGACCCGAACCGGAAGCGGGCGGGCGTTTATCCACTGCCGGTGAAATGGCTGCCCGTTTCCACCGCCGTCAACGCGGACATCACCGTTTGTATGATGCTGGCTTGGTGCACGATCCGCTGCGGTGGCAGGCTCGACACCTCAATGGAAGACGACCAAGCGGGTGCGCACGCTTCGCGCCCGCCGGAACAGCCAGCCCATCTCGACCTTCTCGACGATGACCGCGAGGCGCAGCCCGTCATCGAGCGCGTCGGCGACCCAGCGGTGACGTTTCGGGACGTAACCAAGGTGGATTCCTCGATGGTAGTAGGCGACCGCGCGCCGGTTTCGCGGATGCTCGAACTCGCGCACCAACTCGAGGGCCTCGCCCGGCTTGATAAACCCGTAGACGTAGCGCCGGCGGTCCACTCCAGCCGGAGACGGACGTCTGAGTTCGTTGATGCGACTGGGGTAGGAGGGTATGCTCGGCTCTTCGAGCAACGCGAGCGCATCGGCGCGGCGCTGCCGCTGGCGATCCTCTTTCGACATGAACCGCGGGCGGATCAGGAGAGCGTGTAGTGCGGGCACCACAACCAGTGGCCATGCGAACAGCGCGCACCCGAACCCATAGAAATACCACGGCGTCATTTGCCGCTGCCTGATACCGGCGACGACGGCTGGTAACGCAGCAAACAGCAGCAGCATCCAGATCGGCAAATCCCGCCCCAGCCAGGGAAATATGCCATCGTCTGCCATGGAGCGCTCGTGCCACCTTCGCGCGATGATAAAAACGTTCCGAATGCTTTTTGTTCCCAATCCCGCGGATATTTTCGTGCGATGGCGTATCCGTATGGCTCAATGAACCGCCATCCTGGTAGACGGAATCGCAATGCGGCTCAGTGCCGGCTTAACGCGCTGATCGCAAGCGATAGAGCACCCACCAAGACGAGACTGAAGGCCCAAGTCGCATCCAGATTGAACCAGCTCCGCGAGACGAACTTGAGACCCAGGTAGCGGTAGACTAGCCACGCCAAGAACCCGCCGGCTGCGATCATCGCGACAGAGTGGACGACGGAGACCAGGACGGCCATAGCCAGATTGGCGTTTATCAGCGCGCCGGCGGCCTCGTGGCCCTTGTCGAGATCGGCGGCCCGGCAGAGCCCCAGATAGATCGGTATGAGCATCAGTCCCGCGCCATGCGCGATTGCCACGGCGAAGGACCAGAGCCCCAGTTGTGTCGGTCGTATTCGCGCCAGCACGCGCGGATGGCGCCGGTTGACGAACCGGAAGATGCCAAACCCAATGACCAAGAGGCCGGCGCCGATCTGGATTTGTTGCTGCCATTCGACGAGGGCGACCAGCAGTGCGAAGGGAAGGGTCACCACGAACATTGCCAGCAGATGGCCGACCGTTAGCGGGCAAAGTGCCGCCACGAGGGCGCGTGAACTCCTTTCGAACAGCCCGGCTGAAACCGCGAGCGGCCATCCCATTCCCGGGTTCACCCCGTGATAGAGGCCGCTCGCGACGACCGCCAGCCAGAGCCCGGCAGATGTCCAATCCGCTTCGCTCAAATTTAAACCGATGGATAGCAGAACGAATCCGTGGAGCAATCGCCGCCCTCAAGGCGGATCTGATGCGCCCGGTATCCGTCAGGGAAGCTCACCCAGTAGTCCTTTGCCAGCTCGAGGCCGCCGCTCGCGTTCGCATTGGCCATGACCTCAGCGCCTGGCACGCCGTCGGGATAGAACTGGTCGTCCCACGTCGAGTAGAGCGAGTTGGTCCAGTAGACCCGCTTGCCATCACGGCTAATCTCGACCATCTGCGGACCGCCTGCATACACCTTGCCGCTCGGGTGAGGTGTACGGCGAGCGATGCCGCCGATGTGGACCGAGCCAGCAAGCTTCGGCTTCCTCGGGTCGGTGACGTCGTACTGACGCATCTCGCCGGTTCCCCAGCAGGCGACGTAGAGGAACCGGTCATCCATGGAGAGATCGATGTCGGTCACCAGCGGCGGCACTGCGCCAAAACCTTGCAAAAGGGGTGGCAGTTGGTCCTTGGACGCCGGCTCGGGCGGGATCGTTGCCGTCTTTTCGATGTGAAACTTGCCTCCTGCGCGCCACCAGGTCCAGATCGAGCCTTCGAGGTTCGTTGTGTCGACCACGACGCCCACGAAACCGTACTCGCGAACGGGATCGTGCGCGGGGCGCACTTCGAGCGCCATCTGGTGGTTGGCGCCAAGATCGATCGTCTGGACATTGCGCCGGGCCCGCAGGTCCCAAAAATGGATCCGATGACCATACTTGTTCGAGAGCAGATCTTCCGGGACGATCCCGTTCTCGAACTGCGGCGGCAGCGCCCATTCACTTGTCACCATGTAGTCGCGCGGCAGGTTCCACCAGAAATCATAGTGCAGGTTCTGGGGTCCGCGATCGATTTCCCAGCGGCCGAGTATTTCAAACGTCTCGCAGTCCATGATGAACACGCCAGGTGGCCCATTGGTGCCATCCTTGCCGCCGCCGCCCAGCGTGCTGACGTAGATACCTTCCGGACCGCAATGGACAGTGTGGGGCCGCGAGTAGCCGGTCTTCTTGAATACCTCCTCGGGCTCGATGATCTTGTGGATTTTTGCCTTGGTGGGATCAGGCTTCGTATCCACGATATAAATACGCGAGGAGCGGAGTCCGGGGATGATCAGGTAGCGCCGCTCAAGGAACGCGTGGCCGGTGAGCGGCGACAATGCCGACGAGCAGGCGTTCCAACCGAAATGGTGGAACTCGTCGCCCTTGTTGGGCATCGTCACCGTGTGGACGATCTGGCTAAATGTGGGCGAGCCGGGCTTCACGTCGATCACCGCGAGCGCGTCGGGCTTCGAGAAGTCCGGGCTGAGCAGCAATGTGTAGGCGAAGTTTTCCGGCGGAGCTTCCATCGCAAGCTTCGGAGATGCATGGAAGGTCGGATCAGGCCTCATTGTCATTGGCGTTCTTCCCTGTTTGGTCGAGACGCATGACTGTCTCTTGTCAGGTGGGCTCGTGTGCGCCTTCCGAGCAGCCCGAGATCTGCGCGATCTCGGCGTACGACAGTCCCTGGTAGCGGGAAAGGAGAATGGCTTCGCGCTGGTCGGGCGAGAGCTGCATCAGTGCTTTCTGAATCCGTTTTTCATCTTCGCGCCGTTCCAGGTGACGCTCTTCAACACGGCGACCGACGAGCATGACAAGCTCAATGCAGATCTCGGCGTGTACATCCAGGACACGTGGACCTTGAAGAAGCTGACGCTGACCCCTGGGATCCGCTGGGAGTATTTCAACGCCAGCTATGCCGAGGAAGGTGTCTCCGCCCAGGATCAAGCGCTGATGATCGTCGAGGGCTACACCCCGCGTCCGCTCTTCCCGGCGACGACGATGCCGACGTTCAGCAACTGGGCGCCGCGCTTCGGCGCCTCGTACGATCTGTTCGGCAACGGCAAGACGGCAATCAAGGCAAGCGTGGCCAAGTACAACGCCGCGTTTTCGACGGTGACGTTCCCGCAGGTCTACAACCCGATGGTGCTATCGACCGACACGCGCAACTGGCTGAACCCGGCCGCGACCAACAACATCTACGTGCCCGGCGTGAGCCAGCTCTCGGCGTCGACCAATACGTCCTTCGGGCAGATCGTCCGCCAGCCCGACCCGAACATCACGCGGC
>Ga0208981_1000021_pt1 | contig 17596 bp, 12 predicted proteins | sample MedBloCAOM1_M1_FD_187839 | JGI IMG/M metagenome (GOLD analysis project Ga0208981, IMG submission 187839) | Forest soil microbial communities from El Dorado National Forest, California, USA - Mediterranean Blodgett CA OM1_M1 (SPAdes) (version 2) | ecosystem: Environmental > Terrestrial > Soil >... | reverse complement strand
CTTCACAAAACCGTTGAATTCCTCGTTTTCCTGCGACAATTCACGGCTCTGCATTCGCCCGGCGAGAGACTTCGCCTGATCGCGCAATTTGGATTGAACGTTGGAAAGGAACTTGGCGGTTTCGGCAGACTCCTGTTTGGTTGCTTTCTTGTCGCCGCGCTGCTTCCAAGTCTCGGCAATGATTTCCTTCTCGCGCTGGGAGATGTCGTTCTGGTCCATCTGGCCCCCGCCGCCTCCTCCTCCGCCACCGCCTCCGGCCTGGGACTGGGAGAACTCGCGCTCAAATGGATCGGCCTGGATGAAGGAAATGTCGGTGCGCGATTCCGAGCGTGCGTCCTTCGCGATTGCATAGAGGCTTACGACGTCGCCGGGCACGAGCTTGAAATTCTCAAGCGAAATTACCGTGGAACCATCGGCCTGCTTGACGCCCTTCTGTTTGAGCAGGTCTACGGACTGCTCGGCGCCACCGTTGACTGAATAATGGAGCGTCATGTCGTAGATGCCGAATTCATCGTCTGCCTTGACGGCGACGCTGACCTCTTCGATGGGGCTTGAGCGATAGTCGTGCCCGGGACGCGCGATGATGACGTTCGGCGGGTCTGCCTTGCGGGCCTCGATGAAGAAATCGTTCGACAGGCGCACGGGCTGCCCCTGATCCAGGGCGGCGACGTGGTACACGCCGTCCTTCGCGATGCGAATGGTGCCTTTGTAGACGTTGCCTTGGCCGCCCGAGAGGCGAATCTGTTGTTCGTCATCAAGAACCAGGACACCGTCGCGCATCGGCCGATCGGTTTCGATTTCAAGGTCGGCATCCGTGCCTTCCACGGCGCGTAGATCACCCCCGCGTTCCTCGACAACATTCTGCATCCGGGTCCACTCGGGATAGCGGTACGTCACGCGGACATTCTTCACGCCCGGGAGGTCCAGCACACGAATATTGAAGTGGCGCGAACGCAGCGGTCCTGCCTCGACGTAGTATTCGACACTTTCGGGAAGGCCCGCGAAAACGAATTGAAAGCCGGTGGCTCCCGCCTGCGGGCGCATGGGGACCTGATCCCATTTGGAAGTGCTCTCATAGCGCGCGTAAAGGCGCACGGCATCGGTCTGCAGGCCGATGACTTGCGCGGTGACGATCTGGTCCGCATTGCGGCGGACTGACACATCACCGGGGGTCACTTGAATGTCATAAAAAGGAGCGGACCCATTGCGCGGTGTGGCGGCCCAAAGCAGAGCGGCGCCGTGGCCCAGATATCCCGGGCCGGCCAGGATCATCCAGACGAGGACACAAAGAGAGGCCGCGCCGACACCGAGGAAAGTTGCCAGCGTGCGGTCGGGTACCAGGCGCGCGGGTTCCGCCGCACGTGCGACGTTGAGCGTGTCCGCGGCCAGCAATTCGAGGAAAGGCTCGCGAACCTGCGTGTCGCGCTCGGCAAAGGTCACCAGACGCTGCTGGAATTCGGGGAACATAGCCTCGGCCTTGCGGGCGGCCCGCCTGCGGCTGAGGGCTCTCAGAGGGATGGCGATGCCAAAACTCACTGCGAGAGCGAGTACGAACAGCAAAATGACGCGGGCGCTGGTGATGCTCCAGCGGGAGAATGCAAGCGCGTTGGTAATGAGCACGAGGAGAACGGTGGCCACTAGGGCAACCGACGTCAGTATAGCCGCCCCACGAAACAGCGCGCCGAGTCGTAACCTCTTCTCCAACAGCTTGATATAGGAGTTGAGCTGATCTCGGATGCTCATGAGTCCTCCTGCTGCTGAACCCCTAAGTATTGATTCGCGAGCAGGGATTCCGCGACCGCCGCTGCTAATACCAGAATCATAATATACCACCATATGCTGTAGGGTTTGGTCTGTTCCTGCGGTTGCCCCGCGGCAGCCACCTGAGCGGCCCCCCCTCCGGGATTCCCGCGCCAAAGCGACAGCGTATCGTCCGGAATAACGTCAAGATTGGATTCGCGGCGGTCGGCATTGACGCCGATCACGTCGTGACGCCCGTTGGCGAGCTGGAGTTCGTAAAAGCCGGCGCGTGTCAGTTGGTAGGTCTGCGCCGAAGAGGCCTCCTTCAGCGATAGTGGCCGATGGCCGTCGGGGTCAATCACTTCAACGCTGACCGATTGCTCCTTGGAGCTGCGCAGTTCAAGGAAGGAATCGACCACGCGGGCGCCGCTGCGGCTCTGGGTGCCGGAAAGGTAGCGGGCGGTCTGCTCGACAAAAGGCACGAAGATCGGGTGGAGCGGGAAATCGTTGGTGAGGTTGTCGAGGCCGGAAGTAAACAGCAGCACATTGCCCTCTCCTATCTTCTTTTCCAGCAGCAACGGCGTCTGGTCGGTTAAACGGGCGGCGACCCGGGCATCGCCGGGGTCCACGCGAACCGCGAAATAAAACTTCACGCCGGACCAACGATCGGCCTTCAATACAGAGGGATAAGAGGGATCGGTGTCCCCCACGGACAGGAAGCGGTCGCCCGTGCGCGAGTAATTCCGGGACTCCAGTATGTTCCCGCCAAACACGGGGATGCGCGTGCTATGCGAGGCTGAAGTGCCTGCGGCTACCCAGACACTGCCGCCGGTCTGCACATATTTCAGTAGATCGCTCTCGAAAGCGGCGGGCACCGAAATCAAGTCGGAAAGGACGACCAATGCGTACTTCGAGAGAGGAAGGCCGGCAGCCTGGGTGACGCTGGCGGTATCGACGGTGAACGCCGCTTCCGCACCCGATGCCAGCGCCGCTCGGAAATAAACAGGAGACCGCGAGTCGCCGGTTTCATACACGAATAATGCGCGCCGGGGATCGGTACGTTCGACGGCGAAGAGGTTCGTGTCGTCCGCTGGAAATTCGTCCGCCGAATCGATCCGCACTTCACAGCGCGTAAATCCGTACGGGACATCGAGCGACTGAAACTCAGTGGTGGCGCGCCCGTTGGCAGGGACGGCGACACTCTGGGCGCCAAGCGTCTTGCCGTTCACAAGAAGAGAGACTGTGCGCGTAGCGGCGGGAGTGTTGAATCCGGCGACCACGACTTGCACGCGCGTTTTTTTCGGGTCCCAGACCTGGCCGGGCACAGTCACGCTTTCCACCGCCCAGTTTGGCACTGCGCTCTTGACCACCGGATGAAGCACGAGCGAGATATTTGCCGGCAGCGCCAATTCAGAGAAGCTCGCCGGCATCGCGGATTTTTGCATGTCGCTGAACAAATGAAGCTCGATGGGCGTGGGAATTGATTCCGCGAGCGACCGGAGCGATCGCGCGAGTTCGCCGAAGTTTCCGTGAGAGTCTCCCGGTTGGAGGCTCTCAACAGCAGCTCGCAGCGCTCCCGCATCCTGCGAAGGCTGCGTGAGCACCTGAATCTGGGAGCCAAGCGCCATCACCTGGGCGCGGTCCCCGGGCCTCCGCGTGGACAAAACAGAAAGCGCCTCGCGGCGCGCGTCCGCCAGGCGCGTTCCGGCGCGCATGCTGAAAGAATTGTCGATAACCAGCAGCAAGAGTTTCTCGTTGCCCATATTCGCGGCCGTGCGATTGATGAACGGATTCGCAAACGCCAGCGCGAGCAAGAGTAGCAAGAGGGTCCGGAGCGAAAGCAAAAGCAAGTAGCGGAGACGGCGATGCTTGATTGAACTCTGCGTGCGCCGCTCGAAGAACATCAGCGAGCTGAACGGATGAGGGATCGTCGTGTGACGCCGCAGCAAGTGAACGTAGAAGGGCACGGCCACCGCCGCGATGCCCGCCAGGAACCAGGGAGCGAAAAGGCCCACTTAATTCCTCCCCTGGCGAATCGAGAGGTATTCCCGAAGGGAATCGTCAAGCGGCCTGTCGGTAACGAGCAAGTGATAATCCATGCCGGCGCCGCGCGCTTTGTCACGCAACGCCTCCATATGCGCGCCCATTTTTTGGCGGTACTCGTCGCGCACATATTCAGGAGTGATCTCGACGCGCTCCTGGGTTTCCAGATCGACGAGCGTGGCCGGCTCGCGGAAATCGGGCTGGATTTCCTTGGGATCGAGAATGTGGAATAGAATCACTTCATTCCCGTGGAAGCGCAGAGGCTCGATCGTCCGGACGATTTGCTCGGGAGATTCGTAAAAGTCAGAGATGAAAACGACGATTCCGCGCCGCCGCAGAAATTGCTGGAAATGGTGCAGCGGCTTGGCGAAATCCGTTCGAGCGCGCGGTTCCGCCTGCTCGAGCCCGCTCAGCAAGCGGACCAGCTGCCCCTGCCGCGTCGAAGGGCGGACGTACGCGCGAATTTCATCGTCAAAAACGATCAGGCCCGCCGCGTCGCGCTGGTTCTGAATCGCCAAATAGAACAGCGACGCCGCGGTGAACCGGGCGTAGTCCATTTTATTTACGGAATGGGAGGAGAACTTCATGGAATTGCTAGCATCGAGCAGCACGGTGAGCATGCTGTTCGTCTCGCCGCGATAGCGCTTCAGGTAAGCGCGCTCCGTGCGGGCAAACACATTCCAGTCCACATGGCGGAGATCATCGCCGGGCGAATAGGCGCGGTATTCGGCGAACTCCTGGCTGAATCCGAAATCCGGCGAGCGGTGAAGGCCGGCGACGAACCCGTCGACGACAGTCTTCGCCACCAGGTCCAGACCGGAGATTCCGGCGAGCACGGACGGATCTAAGAAGCGTTGCAGCATCCAGTTTTCTCAGGCCTTTGCGGGCGGCGGCATGTGTTCGAGCAGCCGGCGCAGGATTTCGTCCGAATCGACGCGGTCCGATTCCGCATGGAAATTCAGAATGATGCGGTGCCGGAGCACGGGAATTGCCAGCGCCGTGATGTCCTCATACGCCACGTTGTAACGGTGATGCGTGAGTGCGCGCGCTTTCGCCGACAGGACGATGAATTGGGCGGCGCGCACACTGCCGCCGTAATTCACGTATTTCTTGACGAAGTCCGGCGCTGCGCCACTGTTGTGGCGCGTGGCGCGAACGAATTCGACTACGTAACGAGCCAGGGATTCGCCGATCGGCACCATGCGAACCAGTTTCTGGAAATCGAGGATTTCCTCCGCCGACGTTACAGGATCGACCTGCGCGACGTGCGTGGTGGTGGTCAGATCGACCACCTTCACTTCGTCGTCGGCGCTCAAATAATCCAGCACGGTATTGAACAGGAAACGATCAAGCTGTGCCTCGGGCAGCGCATACGTGCCTTCGAGTTCGATGGGGTTTTGCGTGGCCAGCACGAAGAAAGGCGAAGGCAGCTTGTAGTGATTGCCGCGCACGGTGCAGGAAAGCTCCTGCATGGCCTCGAGCAGGGCCGACTGCGTCTTCGGCGGCGTGCGATTGATTTCATCGGCCAAGACGATGTTGCCGAAGATCGGTCCCGGCACGAAGGTCCAGCGCCGGTGGCCCGTCGTGGGATCCTCCTCGATGATGTCCGTTCCAGTGATGTCGGAGGGCATCAGGTCCGGCGTGAACTGGATGCGCTTGAACAGCAGGCCTAGTGTCTGGGCAATCGTGCGGACCATCAACGTCTTCGCCGTGCCGGGCAAGCCGGTGATCAAACAATGGCCGCCGACAAACAGCGAGATGAGTATCTGGTCGAGCACTTCCTCTTGTCCGACGATCACCTGGCGGACCTGGGCGAGAATATTGTCACGCACGGATTGAAAGCGTTCGATGCGCTTCTTCAGTTCCGCGGAATCCGGATCGAGCTGTACGATGGAGGCCATTTGTTCATTTCCCTTCGTTGGAATCCTTCAGTTGCAGCAGCAATTTCTGAGCGGGCCGAAAGCTGGGTGCGGCTTCGAGTGACGCGAGCAGGTGCTCCTCAGCCATATCCTTCTGGCCCGCGGCGAGATACGCGCGGGCGAGATTGAATTGCGCGGAAGCCTGGTCGAGCGGGTGGAGCGCGACTACGGCGCCGTATTCGCGGATCGCGCCCTTGGTATTGTTCTGCGCGAACCACAAATCGCCGAGATGCCGGTGAAGGTCTTCGTCAACCGGGGAAATGTAATTGAGGCGGTCGAGAGTGGCCGCCGCGTCCGCGGGTTTGCCGAGTTCTTCTTCGAGCGAAGCCAGTTGTTTCAGCGCCTGCGGATTCCGCCCGCCCATTTTTTCGTAGTCGGTCAGTATGGCGGCGGCGGCTTGCTTATTTCCCTTCGCCAAATCGGCCTCGGCCATGAACTCGTAAGGATTCGCGGGATAGACGTATTCCGGATAGAGGCCGCGAACTTCCTCGCCTTCCTTCAAGACTTCATCGTAATTCTTGTTCTTGGCCTGCTGCACGAGATCCTTCAGGCTCGTGCGCCACTTGTCAAAGTGTCCGACGGTTTTGCCGACGTCCTTGTCCAGCCAGCCGAGAAATTGCTTGTCGAATTCTTCCGGCTCCATGGCCAGGTCCTGCCGGATCACATCCGGGGTGGTTTTGAGCTGCGCAAAGGAGTGCACCATGTCCAATAACTTGTCCGCGCCCCAGCGGCTCTGAATGTAGTCGCAGATGCGGCCCGCTTGATAGTACGAAACGATCACCTGCATCGGATATTGGGGGCGGATGAAACCACGGTCAAGCTCCGCGACAGGAAGCAGTTTTTTGTCACGGATCGCGACCACGATCTCCGGCGTCATGCGGTCGCCCCACTCGGGGGAGACTTCCGTTTCTTCGTGAACCGCCAATCCTTCCGTGAACCAGCGCGGAACGCGGTGGTTGGTGGCGGTGAGAATGTACACGTGGCTCATCTCGTGCCACAACGTGCTCGCCCAATGAAATTCACCGGGAGGGCGGCCCGACGGGCTGTCCATGGCGATCACCTCGCCAAACGTAACGCCCAATGCGCCCAGGCCGGGCATGCCCATCGTGCGCACGGCGAAGTCTTCATGGTCTGGATAAACTTCCACCTGCACGGCGTCCGGCAGTTTCATCTTGTATTTTTTGTCGTAGGTCGCGATGATGCGCTTCAGCTCCGCCTCAAAGTAGGGGCGGAGCAGGTCCGCTTCCTTCTTCTGCAGTTTGAGGATCGTTGTATCGTCCTTGAACGTGACAAAATTCTTGTAGCTATCGAGCAGGCGAAGACTGTTGACTGTCTCTTCATTCCGGTAACCGTTGTCGTAGCACATCTCCAACTGCTTGCGCGGCTCCTCTTCCTGGCCCATGCGCATCAAGTTGATGCCCAGCTGCGAGTGCGCCGGCCACAATCGCGGGTCCATTTCTATCGCTTTACGATAGAACGCGATCCCATCCACGTAGCGGCGGTTGAATACGAGATGATGCGCGACCAGAGCGTAGCCTTCGCCATAGTTGGGATTGACTTCGTGGATTTTCGCAAACCAATCATCGGGCGAACGGTCGGCCAACACTTCAATGGCCGCATGGATGGCCATCGCGTCCAGCGCCTCGGAAGAAATCTTCAGCGCTTCGTCCGCCTCTGCAAAAGCTTTTCCTTCGTCGGAATCTTCCAGCAACAAGTTGGCCTTCAGTTCGTGCGCTTCTACCAGCTTCGGATCGACTTCCAGCGCCTTGCCAATGTATTCGAGGGCTTTGCTGTCGAATCCATCGGCGCTGACGAGCGCGAGACCATAGTAGGCCTGCGCGTTCTTCGGATCTTTTTCCAGGGCTTCCTTGAAGAGATTCGCGGCGTCGGTGTTATTGAAGCGCTCGTGCATCAGGCGGCCCCAGCGGACACGATAGTGCGCGTTCGCCGGCGACTGGGCCACCGCCAGGCGAAACTGATTGTTCGCCTCCTGATACATTTCCGTGCCCCAGTAGCCTTCGGCCCGGAGAAATGGATCGCGTGCGACGGTGAGCGATTGGTAGCATTTCTGCGCTTCGGCGCGATGGCCGTGCTTGCGCAGAACGTGGCAATCGTCGGGCGTGGCTGCCCACGATAGGCCTACGCCCAGCAAGCCCATCAAACACAGCACACAGCTGCGAAACATCCGCGTCACTTGTCCAACTCCTGCTGGACCCTGGCCAGCTCCACGAGCGCGCCGGAAAGCTGCGTCTTGTAATCTTCCGCTGACATCGCGGCTTTTTGATATTTGAGCGTATCGATCTTGCGTTCCAACTCCTCTTTCTTGTCGAGCAGAGCGCGCTTGGCCGGATCGTTCGCGGCCTTCTGCGCGGAGCCGAGGCGCAGAAGAACAAAATTCGTTGCGAGTAGTCCTTCTCCATTTTCCGTCGAGGGAGCCCGCACGCCTTCTTTCTTGCCTGTGTCTTCGATGATGGCGTGTTCGGTCGCCAGGCGCTTCTGCGATTCGTAGAAGGAAGTTGTCTTGTGGTCTGCGTACTGGAATGCTTCGAGCGCGCTAATCACTTCGTTTTTGTCCACGTCCGCGGAGGCGTCGCGCAGAGCCTCTACCCAGTAGCGGGCAAACACTGTGGCATTTTTCTCCGTGCCGGTCTTGGTTGCGGCGATGACGATCCGCCCGGGCTTCTGCAGGGCGCCAATCGAACCGCCGCTTGCGCTCGATGTATTCACGATCAATTGCCGCTTAACGGGCACACGGTCGCACAGCGAGGCCAGCTCCTCGCCGGAAATGTCCGGACCGGGAAGATTGAATTTATATTCGACGCTGTCGAAGGAGCCGTGCCCAATGAGGGTCAAAGTGAATGTATCGTCGGCCTTGGCCTCTCGCGCGATGATATTCACGGTATCGGTGAGATGCGCCTTCGTGGCGTCGGTGCCGGTCAGCGTGTAGACATGCGTATCGTCGCCCGAAGCTTTCAGGAGCTTGTCGAGATCTTTCGCCAGCGCAGTGAAGCGCTGCTCGTAATCGGGTTCGCCGCCGAGACCCGCGACCGTAACGTAATAGGAAGCAGCCCGTGCGGGGAGCGCGGAAGGACCCGCAACTCCGAGGAACAGAGCCAAACAAACTGCGGCCTCCCTGGAGATCCTCATACGACGCCCCACTTCCGGCGCAGGAGCCACTCGGAGGAGCGCAATAGCAGAATCAAAAAGAAGATGACCGGCATATTCCACAAGTCCTTCGTGTCGCGCACCGTGATGCCTGCTTCAGAATAGGAAATTTCACTTGGCAGCTTGGACAGCTCTTCAGGCTTCCAATAGCGCCCGCCGGTCTGCAAAGAAAGTTTTTCGAGCAGCTCGCGATTCTGCCCGGTGTGGAAATTTTCGGCGACGCCATCCATGCGCGTAAACGTGAGAACGTCGCGGCCCATTTCTTCATTGGCGCGCGCGGCGGTCACCTCGGTGAGATAGGATCCAGGCTGATCGGCGTTCCATTCGGTGTTGAACGTTCCAGGCGCGTTCGGATCGGGCGTCAATTCAATTTGAGCCGCGGCGCCTCCCGGCCCGAGGATATGCGCCTCAACGTGGGCGTCGGCTGCCGGCAGATAATTTTTGTCCCGTACTTCAGCTGAAAAACGGACGCGGCCATCGTCAAACAACATCTGGCTTGGCACCGACGCAACGACGCGCCCCGGCGTGTCCGTGACCAGCCATCGAAGCAGTTGCTGCCAGAATTCCTCGTGGGTTTGATCTTCGAGCGCCTGGCTCATCTGCCAGCGCCACGTGCCGCCGGTGGCCAGCACTGCGGTCCGCCCGCGCCCATAATTCTGGGTGATCAGAAGCGGCAATTTCCGGCTGCCCACATTCATTTCGGCCAGGACAACCGCGCCCGGCTTCGGCGTGCCCACTTCTTGATAGTCCATCAAGTACGGAAGTTTTTTCCAGCGTTCCGCATTCCGCGCGGGGTCTTCCACGAGCCGCGTGATGATATTGTCCGCGCCCACTGGAGAAAGTTCCACAGTGGCCGGATCGCGGTGGAATGTACCCTTCTTGTTGGGTAGCACGACCGGAAGCAGGTCTGCAAGGCTCGAAACGCCCCAGCCGCCGTCACCGAGAGATGCGCGGCCGCCGAGCAGGAGCAGGCCGCCGCCGCGCCGATCGACAAACTGCTGGATCAACTCTTGTTGCGCAGCCGTAAAATAACTTGCTTCGACCGACCCGACGATGAGCGCCTGGTAATCGAAAAGCTCCTCGACACGCGACGGGAAACCGTCAGCCAGTTCCTTCGGATCGCTGATTCCCTGGCGATAGATTTTGTTTTCGCTTGTGCGCAGCATCGAGACAACAGTCACGATGCGATCGTCCTGTTCTGCGCGCCTAATGAATTTGTATTCCCAGCGAGGCTCGCCCTCCACGTACAGAATTCGGCGTTTGCTCGATTCGACGTTCACCAGGCGGGTGACGCCGTTGTTGGCGCGGTTTTCCTCTCCTGGAAGCGGATCGATCGTGAATTGGAGATTTTTCGATCCGGCGGGGCCGGCGTTGAAAAGAAGCGTTTCGTTCTGGACCTGGCCGTCGGACGCCAGCGTAATCTCGCGAGCGGCCAACGCCTTATCGCTGTCGCGAACCGTCAGCATGGCTTTCTGACCAGCGTACCCACGCTGGTGAAAACTGACTTTGGCGGCCAATCGGGAATCCGCCAAAGCCCGTGGCGGGACAATGGCGTCGTCAACCTCAACGTCGCGTGGCGCCTGTTCGAGGCCAAACCCGACGGTGTGAACCGGAATGCGCCGGCTGCGAAATGTGGAGATCGTTTCCAGATCGATCCCACCGGAATTATCGTCCCCGTCGCTGAGCAGCACCACCGCGCCGATAGGCAAGTCGGCTGCTTCGCCGGCCAATTGCTTCAAGCCATCCCCGATGCGCGTGGCGGGGGCCGGAGCCGCCGTTTTCAACTCATCGAGCTTGGCGATGCGCGCCAGATGGCCGTCGATGCGGTAGAGGCGAATCTGGAATTTCTTTTGCAGTTCGTCGAGCACGCCGCTTTCGAGCGTCTTGACGGCCTGAGACTCACGCGTCGCGCCGTTCTCCGAAATGGCCATGCTGCGCGAATCGTCCACCAGGACCGCAATAATGTTCTGCTGCGGCCTAAGCTCCGCAACCAGCATCGCCGGCTGCCACAGCAAAATCAGCAGCAATGCAGCCATCGTGAATTGCAGCATCCAGATGGCGCCTGCCTTCCAATTTCGGACATGGGGAGAAGCTTGCGGGAGCCGCGTTCGAATCAGCCATGCCAGACCACCGGCGGCGGCAAGAAGAAAAATGGCGAGAACCCACTTCGGCCAGGCGCCGAGCAGGACAAATTCGCCTTTCGAGAAAACTGCGCGCGGATACTTAAAAAGGAACTCAAACATTGTTCTGGCGGGCTTCAACCAAAGCCCGCACCCGTCATTCTGGCGGGCTTCATGCAACGCCCGATTCAGGATCAGTAGGATGCTAGGATCGCCGCCCGCAGTTCGCCGTCAGTGCGTCATTCCGTACATGACGTAATTGATCCCCATCCGAAAAGCCAGCGAGGCAAATTTCTCCGGGTAGCGGGGATCATCGGCCCATTCCCAGGCGTCGCCGAGGTGCATGTTGTGGCAGATAGCTACCATGACGCGCCCCCTGTCGTCGCGGATTGCGCGCCATTCCGGGATGTAGCCATCCTTTTCGTAGGTTCTGCCCGTGCTGACGTACTGTTCGCCGGGCACTTGGAAACGCTCGCTCAAGTCATAAAGCACGTGGAAAATTTCATCCTTGTCGGTCAGGTCTTCGATGGGGCGGTCCGGGAACACCATGAGCATGCCGCTCATGAAGCGCTCCCAATCGGTGGCGCCATGGAAATCGTCGACCATGATGAAGCCGCCCTTGAGCAGGTATTCGCGCAGGCGCTTGGCCTCGGGTTCGGTGAAGGTCCAGGTCTGTACCTGGACGGCGTAGACCCAGGGGTAGTTGAAGATTTCGTCGCTGTCGAGGTCAACGACCTGTTCGGTCGGCCGGGCTTGAATCCGGGTGAGGCGCCGCAAAGCAATCAGGAATTGGCGGTCTGCCTTCGGATAATCCCTGGACCAACTCGACCAGCGGCCGTACCCGTAACCCCCGCCGTAGCTGTTGGCGGCAGTGTAGCGAAGCCGCGACCAGGAATATTCACTCCTGGCTTCGCCGTTTTCATAGCCCTCCAGGCGGGCTTGCCTTGCGGAACCGAACTCATCATCTTGTTGATACCCCCCGCGTTGGAGGGCGAGCAGGCCCGTCCCTGCACCCACGAGCAGAACGAAAATCGAAATGCGTGCGAGGAGCCTCATCGGTTAGCTCCTAAATAGACGGCCTTGGCGCAGGCCTCGTTTCATCGGCAAGCAAATCCAGCCGGGCGCGAACTCTACTTTGTGCCCATCAAAACGAAAACAACTGATCTAGCATGCTACTGCTAATCAAAGCAATAGCGCAAGACGTGAAAGTCTCCTCGTTATTCGACGCTAAAACACTACTCTATTCAATTTTCAGCGGAGGGTATTTTTCGGGCGATTCGCGGGAAAAGCCGCGTCCCGGCAGTTGGGCCGGGACGCGCCAAAACAGACGGTCATCCTTTGCTGAAGCCGGGAGCGGGGCGCAGTTCGGGGCGGGGCGCGGCCTTGGGCTCGGCGCCAGGGAGCGGCTGTGGCGGTGAAGGCGGAGCGGGCCGGACCTTTTCCGGCAGCGGCTTGTTCTCCAGGAGCAGCTTCAATTCCACCGCGTCGAGGACTTCGCGTTCCAGCAGCGCCGCCGCGATACGCTCAAGCGTGTCGCGGTTGTTTTCCAAAATGTTACGCGCGCCTTCGTAGCCGGCAGTCACGATGCGCCGGACTTCCTGGTCGATGTGAATCGCCGTGTCTTCGGAGTAGTCGCGGTGTTGCGCGATTTCGCGGCCCAGGAAGATGGCTTCTTCCTTCTTGCCAAAGGCCAGCGGCCCGAGCGCGCTCATGCCCCAGTCGCAGACCATTTTGCGGGCGATCTCCGTGGCGCGTTCAATGTCATTGCCCGCGCCCGTGGTGATGTGTCCGAGGAAGATCTCCTCGGCGGACCTGCCGCCCATCAGCACGATGAGTGTCCCTTCAAGATATGTCTTTGTATAAGTATGCTTATCGTCAATAGGGAGCTGCATGGTTAAACCGAGCGCCATGCCGCGCGGGATAATCGTGACCTTGTGCAGCGGATCGGTGCCCGGAGTCATCGCGGCGACCAGCGCGTGGCCCGCTTCGTGGTACGCGGTATTGCGCTTTTCTTCTTCGGAGAGAATCATCGACTTGCGTTCGACACCCATCAGGACTTTGTCCTTGGACATCTCGAAATCAATCATCAAAACCAGTTTGCGGCTCTGGCGCGCAGCCCAGAGCGCGGCTTCGTTTACGAGATTGGCCAGGTCGGCCCCCGAAAAGCCGGGCGTGCCGCGAGCGATGACGGAGAGATCCACGTCCTCCGCCAAAGGCACTTTCCTCGTATGCACGCGAAGAATTTCTTCGCGTCCCTTGATGTCCGGGCGCGGCACGACCACGCGCCGGTCAAAACGTCCTGGACGAAGCAGAGCGGGGTCAAGCACATCAGGCCGGTTGGTCGCTGCAATCAGAATCACGCCTTCATTCGATTCGAAGCCGTCCATTTCGACCAGCAACGCATTGAGCGTCTGCTCCCGCTCGTCGTGGCCGCCGCCCAATCCTGCGCCGCGGTGGCGTCCGACAGCGTCAATTTCGTCGATGAAAATAATGCAGGGCGCATTCTTTTTGCCCTGTTCGAACAGATCGCGGACTCGGCTCGCGCCAACGCCCACAAACATTTCAACGAAGTCGGAACCGGAAATCGAAAAGAATGGAACGTTGGCCTCGCCCGCAATAGCGCGCGCGAGCAAGGTTTTCCCAGTGCCTGGAGGACCGACGAGCAAGACCCCCTTTGGAATGCGGCCGCCCAGCTTCTGGAATTTCTGCGGGTCCTTCAAAAATTCGATAATTTCCTGGAGCTCTTCCTTTGCTTCGTCGGTGCCGGCGACGTCCTTGAAGGTGGCCTTCTTCTGCTGCGCCGTGAGCAGCCGGGCGCGTGATTTTCCGAAGCTCAGCGCCTTGTTCCCCCCGGCCTGCATCTGGCGCATCATGAAGATCCAGAACGCCACGAGCAACAAAATAGGAGCGGCGCTAAACAGGACGCTGACCCAATCCGCGCGATTTACTTCCTTGACGTTGATCAGGACATTCTTGTCGCGCAAAGTTTTGACCAGGTCGGGAGCGGATTCCTTGAAGATCGTGACGCGGAACTTCTCGGCGGGCTCGCGCTTTTCGCCTTGCACTTCGTAGCTCGTGGGGGAGAGATACAACTCGACTTCCTTCACGTTGCCGCGGTCCACATCCGCCATGAACTCGCTGTAGCTAGGCTCCTTCTCGCGCGTCGATTGGCCGCTCTTCGATACCAGCGTCCAAAGCAGTACGCCTAGCATAATGATGAACAGCCAAAACATGATCGTTTTTAATGTCGAACTCGGGTTCACGGCTACCTCACCTGCCGGGTTTTTCCGGCACGAACAGCACTGCGGTGGCCTTTCACAGGCCGCGCTGCAATATAGGGCAAATTGCGAAACTGGCCGCGGCTTCCGGCCATGCCATACCCTGCTAAATACTTAGATGCAACAACAAAGCCAAAGTAATCCGGTTTCAGGTCCACGCGGCGGTCACGGGGCTTATCCACCAAAACAACCAGGCGCAGCGACCGCGGCCCCGTATCCAGCAGACGCCTAAACAGGAACTCCTGCGTAACACCGGTATCTATTACGGCATCCACCACGAGAACATCGCGTCCCCCAAGCTGCGGCGCCTGCGAGAAAAAGACCTCGCGCCGGTCGAACCCGGATTGTTTCACGTCACGAATGTCCGCGCGAACAAAATGGCAAACCACGGGCCGGGAAATGCGCCGGAACAGGTCCGCCGCGAAAATAAAAGAACTCTCAAGGACAATGACGGCGTCCACTGTACGCCCCGCGAAATCACGCGAGATGGCACGGCCCAGTTCCGCAACACGGCTTGCCAACCGCGATGCCGGATATACCACCTTGAGCTCAGACTTCAGAACTCCTCCTCGGCGATAACTACCCCAGCCCTGGTTCCAGAGCCCACAGCAAATTCATCCGCGACAGGACACCCCAAAGCCCAAACCAGCGCCCCTGCACTGGTCAATACTGGCCAGCTCGTGCGATCGCATCGTGGAACACGAGACTCCAATAACATTCGCTTTAGCTTGCGGACGCGGCGGCGCCGGTGAGGACGATAAGAATCACCCGGACGCCAGTTCCGGAGGACGAGTGGCCAGCGGAGCCTGTCGAAGTCGAGTGCGTCCCACCCTGTTGTAGTTTCTCGCGGCCCCGAAGGCCAGTCAACGACTTTCAAGGTGAACCGGCGGTGAATTTCCGGGACAACAATACGCGCGGATTCCGATGAGCCCGGAAGAGCAATCGTGTATTCGAATTGGGGATCACGCAGTTGCTCCCTGCCAATTTTTTCAGCCCGTGCGTCCGGGGAAACAGGCAAGAACAGGAGCCGATCGAATCGGCGTTCAACGATCACTCCGGGCAGTTCGATCCGCGAGCCACTCTGCGATTTCGTGGCCAGATGGAGCACGTCCTCGACATGCCGGGCCGTCAATTGTTGACGGCTGCCACGCAACTCAACAAAAATCCGCCGCACCAGGCGACGCGTCAATGCGAGGACGGGTGTAGCAGCGGATCCCCCTCGGGGTTTCGCATCGCCGCTGCCTGCCGCGAACATCGGAAGCGGGGATAACAAATCGGCGATACGCAGCGAGACCGCCCCCGAAGGTTCGCGCGAGGCCAGCGCGGCAAATCGCTCATCCTCCAGCGCGTGCCAGAAGATTTCCTCCTCGCGCGCAAGGCCGGCCAGACGCGCCAGGTGTGTGACGGCTGCGGGATCGAACTCCTGCTGAAGAAAAGGAAGAAGTTTATGACGAATGCGCGCCCGCGTGCGGGAGGTATCCTGATTCGAGGCATCCTCACGCCAGGACTGGTTCAAGCTCAAAAGGTAATCGCGGAGTTCCCCGCGCCCAACATCCAGCAAAGGGCGAATGATTCGACCAGCTACTGGATAGATTCCCGCGAGTCCCGCTGGACCCGTTCCGCGGAATAAATGAGCTAAGAGCGTCTCCGCCTGGTCATTCGCCGTGTGCGCGACGGCGACGCGGCCCAGGCCGTTCGAAGAGGCAACGGAATCGAAGAATTGATAGCGCAAGCGCCGGGCGGCATCTTCGAGATTCCAACCGTTGCGGCGCGCCTCGCCAGCTACATCGGCCCGGTCCGACAGAAAATCAAACTCAAACTCCCGTGCAAGGCTGGCAACGAACATTTCGTCTGCGTCCGCATCGGCGCCCCGAAGTTGATGGTGGAAGTGCAAAACGAAAAGCCGGACTCCGAGTTGCGCACGCAGCCCGGCTAACAGGCGCAGAAGCGCCACTGAATCCGCTCCACCCGAAACCCCAATGCCGATGCGGTCTCCCGAACAAATCATCGAATGGCGGACGACAGTGTCCAGGACGCGCGCTTGAAGGGAACGCTTCATGGGAAACGAATCCTGCGTGGATTGCCTCTTACTCATGGTATCAGCAGGGGCGTCCAAGGCACAATCAAGCCAGCGGAGGATCGAGGCGGGACAAACCAAACCGGGCTAAAGTTGAGCGCTCATCTGTCTTGCCATCAGGACTCGGTTGTACGAAATCCGGCGGTCCAGCATTACCGCCGCTACGTAGGCGCAGCCACTGCGCTCGGATTCGATCCATCCAGCTACCGCAGGCTCGATCCATCCGAACAGGACGCGAACCAACCCCAAGAGCCCAAAGTATATGGAAACGGCACGAACCTGACCCGTGTCGCCACCAGGTTCGGGGCACAGCGCGATCAGCTGCAGGAGCCTTCTGAATTGATCGCTGCGAACGATACGGCCAGTAACGCCGGCGATCTCCCGCCCATGCTCCGAAAGTTCATAGCCCCGCGACTCCGCAATGAGCGAATGAGAGTACGAGACGAAGAACTGCAGTAGCGTCAAGGCCGAGATCCCGAAAATTAAGATGGCGATCATCGATTCGGCGCGAGCACCCTCGCTGTGGCCATTCGCGTATCTTCGGGAACTTTCATGAACGTATAGGCCCAGGAGAGTGGCAGCCACATAACCATCAAGTGGCATACGTAGCGCCACACCATCAGACCTGGATACATGTTGCCCAACGCGTAACTTCCGGCAAACGCACTGAAATAAACACCCATCGACAGAACGAGCTGCATTAAATGTGTCCTGTTTTCCCGCATTTTCATCATCGCTCCCCAGAGCAAATAGGTCAGGAGGACGCCCACAAAATAGAGGTTTTGAGAAAGTTCAAACACGAAGTGGGTGACCAGCTTGTCTGTGGACGCCGCAACCATATGGTAAGAGATTCCAGCGGTGCCCGCGAGAAGCAGCATCGCGCCTCCACGCACAAATTTGCTGATTTCCATTTCCGAGAACACGCGCGCATAAAGGTTCATCAAAACGAAATAGAGGCAGATCGTTAACAAGGCATCCGAATAGTAAAAGAAGTAATGGTATGCAACCGAGGTGAACCCGACGGCCCCTATCACGCCGTAGCGGCCGATTCCAATGGCAATCGAGGCACAGAGGTAAAGGACAATCGTGAAATGCTGCGAGAAAACTCTCTTCCTCAGGAGGCACACCAGACAGCAGATCTCGACGAGGAGGTCGGCTAGCAAGAGTAAATAGTCAACTGGGCCCATCATGACGACAAATCACCTCAGTCTGGGCCCAGTCTCCGTCTAGCGAATACTATCGCACTAGTGGCCA
>Ga0208981_1000020_pt1 | contig 17854 bp, 16 predicted proteins | sample MedBloCAOM1_M1_FD_187839 | JGI IMG/M metagenome (GOLD analysis project Ga0208981, IMG submission 187839) | Forest soil microbial communities from El Dorado National Forest, California, USA - Mediterranean Blodgett CA OM1_M1 (SPAdes) (version 2) | ecosystem: Environmental > Terrestrial > Soil >... | reverse complement strand
AACATTATGATTCGAGTGCCGCTTTTGAACCCGAAGTTCGCAACCGTGCCCGCCGCGAAATCGTGCGAACTTCGGGTTCGCGGCACTAGATATCGAACCTCACGCCCTGCGCAAGCGGCAGCTCGTTTCCATAGCTTATCGTGTTGGTGGCCCGGCGCATGTAGGCCTTCCAGCTGTCGGAGCCCGCCTCGCGCCCTCCCCCGGTCTCTTTTTCGCCGCCGAATGCGCCGCCGATCTCGGCTCCGGAGGGCCCGATGTTGACGTTGGCGATGCCGCAGTCCGATCCCGTCGCCGACAGGAAACGCTCGGCCTCGCGCAGGTCGAGCGTGAAGACGGACGAGGAAAGCCCGGCCCCGACGGCATTGTGCAACCGGATCGCCTCGTCGAGCTCGGAATATCGCATGACATAGAGAATCGGCGCAAAGGTTTCGCGCAGCACGGGGCCGCCTTGTTCCGGCATTTCGCACAGCGCGGGACGCACGTAATAGGCGTCATCGCTCCCTTCGGCGCGCTCGCCACCCTTGATATTCCCGCCGGCCGAGCGCGCTTCGGACAGCGCCCGTTGCATGCTTTCAAAAGCCGCGCCGTCGATCAGCGGGCCGACCAGGGTATCCGGGTCGCGCGGATCTCCGACTTTCACGGATGCGTAGACCTGGCTCAGCCGCGCCAAGAACGGCTGGTAGATGGCGTCCGCGACGAACAGGCGCCGTAGCGTCGTGCAGCGTTGGCCGGCCGTGCCCATGGCGGCAAACGCAATGGCGCGCAGGGCCAGGTCGAGATCGGCCGAGGGCGCCACGATGGCGGCATTGTTGCCGCCGAGCTCCAGGATGGCGCGGGCAAACCGGCCGGCGAGGCGCGGCCCGACGGCACGGCCCATCGCGGTGGAGCCGGTCGCGCTGACGATCGCCACGCGGCTGTCGTCGACCAGCATCTCGCCGACATCGCGCCCGCCGATCAGAACTTCCGACAGTCCCGCCGGCGCGTCGCCGAACCGGCGCATGGCGCGCGCGACGATCGCCTGCGTCGCAATGGCCGTGAGCGGCGTCTTGTCCGACGGCTTCCAGACCACAGGATCGCCGCAGACCAAAGCCAGGGCGGCATTCCAGGCCCACACGGCGACCGGAAAGTTGAAGGCAGAGATGACGCCGCACACACCGAGCGGATGCCAAGTCTCCATCATGCGGTGCTCGGGGCGCTCGGTTGCGATCGTGCGGCCGTAGAGCTGTCGTGACAGACCCACGGCGAAGTCGCAGATGTCGATCATCTCCTGCACTTCGCCGAGCCCTTCCGACAGGATCTTGCCGGTCTCGAGCGTCACCAGCCGGCCGAGATCGGCCTTGGCGGTGCGCAATTCCTCTCCGAGCAGCCGGACGAACTCGCCGCGGCGAGGCGCCGGTACCTCCCGCCAGGCGACGAAGGCTTGCGCGGCCCGTCCGACGGCCGCGCCCGTCTGGTCGTGGGTCGTCTTGGCAACATGCGCGATCAGCTCGCCCGTAATCGGCGAGCGCGCCGCAAGGCCGTCGGCAGCGAAGGCGGTTTGCGCTACGCCGAGCCGCGCCAGGATGCCGCGCGCTTCGTCACGAACCGGGGCGAGCCGGACCCGGGGCGCGCTCATGATCGCCCCGCCCCTCCAAACTGGCCCTGCACAAGAGTTGTCTGCTTGGCGTAGACTTGGCCGAATTGATTTTCCAGGAACACCTGCAGCGGCACGTCCTCCTGATGGATGAACCCGCGCTGCGGGATCCGACCGCCGGCCAGCAGGTCGAGCATGGTACAGATCGCAGCGGCCGTGGTGATTTGAATCGCCGTCAAGGTCCTGCCGTTGACATCACGACTGTAGATCTTGTTCGCGTAGGTTTCCTGGACCAGGCGCTTGCTGTTGTGCCCGCTCACCGTCACGAAAATGATCACGACGTCCTGGAGGGTGGTCGGAACCGCATTTTCCAGGATGTCCTTCAGCACATCGCGGCGATCACGCAGGCGCAGATCATTCAGCAGCGCACGCATGATGGCGGCGTGCCCGGGGTAGCGGATCGTACGGTAGTCGAGGGTCCGAACCTTTCCTTCCAGGGTGTCGCACAGGGTTCCCAGCCCGCCGGACGTGTTGAAGGCTTCATATGTCACGCCATCGAGGGAAAACTCCTCTCTTCCCTCGAGCGGCGCCACCTCGCGCCGGACGCCATTCACGATGGCTTCGCAAGGCTCGCAATATTCGTTGATGACGCCGTCGGTGCTCCAGGTGAGGTTGTAGTTGAGCGCATTCGAGGGATATTGCGGCAGCGCCCCGACCCGCAGCTTGACGCTGTCGAGCGTCTCGAAGCGTTTCGCCAGCTCGAAGGCGACGACGGACACGAAGCCCGGAGCGAGTCCGCACTGCGGGATGAACGCGGTGCTTGCGTCGGCGGCAAGCTCCTTCACGCGCCGCGTGCTCGCCACGTCCTCGGTCAAATCGAGATAGTGGTTGCGGGCCGCGCGGGCCGCTTCCGCGATACGCAATGTCAGATGGAACGGCGCCGCATTGATGACGGCGAACTTGTCGTTCAGGAGCCCGAGCAGACTTGCGGTATCCTCGACATTCAGCGTCATGCACCGGATGCGCTCGTGTGGCTCGACGCGGTCGAGAACGGCCGGCGAGCGATCGGCCAGAGTGACTTGGTAGCGGCCCGCGGAGGCCAGCAGACCGGCCACGGTCGCGCCTATTTTTCCGGCCCCGATTACGACCACGTCCTGCATGCGCCCTCGATGCCCCGGGCCCCGCGACTCAGCTCATCGCGTCGGCGATGATGCTAGAGCGGTTTCCGGGAGAGTGGAATCCGCAATCGCGGGTCGGGCGGTTCGAACCGCCCGCCGGCGCCGGTGCTGAATGCCACCCTGTCGACGGGCAGTTTCCTGTCACAGGGGCGTGATGTATATTTGCCACAGAGGCTGTCCACCGCCGGCCTTTTTGGCGGCGAAAACCGGATTCACCGGGCCGTTCCCCGATCGGAGACTTTTCCATGCGAGCGATCATGTTTCTCGTTGCTCTCGCGGCTTTGGCGACATCCGCGCATGCCCAGCCGTCCCCGCCGCCGGCCCTGGACTTTCCGCCACCGATCAGCGCGGGCGATATGCCCAATTACTGCGTTTTCGCGAACCGGGTCTATTCCCTGGGATCCGGGCTGTGTCTGGGCCGTACCGGCTATATCTGCATGCCGCCCACCGGACCGACGACCGGGAACCGCGCCTATTGGGCCAGCAAGGACGATCAGACGTTTACGCGGCCGCTCTGCAACTGAGCGCCCAAGGATCGGTGCCGCCACAGCCGCTTCGTTGTAAACAACAACGAATCTGCAAGCCGCGGGCCTCCCCGGCATCGGTAGCGACGCCGAAACGAGGGTCCGGTCGGGCTCGCAGCTGCCGGCATGGCGCTCTCCGAGAAATACGTGCGTACCTTCCGACCCGCGCGCGGTGGGTCGGTCGGCGCAAAAAATACCGATCTCGGGCAGGCCTGAGATCGGCGCGCAGTTCCGACTATGGATTTTCTCCTATGCGATTTTAAAAACCCTGCCAAGAGTCATGTTGAGCCAGCCGACAATTTTTAGTGTCCTCCTTCGTCGGTCGCCTGGAGCATGATCCGGTCATGTCGCGCCGCGCTCCGCCATGCTCGCGTTCACCGTCAATCTGCGAAGGCGGCAAGGCCGAGTCTCGACCACATCCACGTCACCAGGTAGCTCTCATCCGGCGCCGGCTGGTCAGCGGTACGTCGTGCCGATGGGCTGCCCGCGATCATAGCGGTTATAGCTGCGGTCGTAGCCGCCATCATATCCGCGATCATAACCGGCCCGCTCGCGCTCACGCTTGTTGGCTTGGTGGCGCCCGATGAGGCAACCCGCCGCTGCGCCGAGCACGCCGTGATGGGCCACATAGTGCCCGGCCACGCCGCCCATGAATGCGCCCCTGAGGCAGCCTTTGGCCGCCGCCGGTTCGGCCATGCCCGCGAGCGCGAGGCTGAAAGCCGCCAGGTAAAGACAAGTTCGCATGATCGTCCCTTTCTCTGCCATTGCTGACACAAACGGAACACCACCGGTTTCGTTCCATCTGTCCCGCTCCTCGGGCCCAATCGATGGCGCCCCGCACTGGCAGCACGCGTCGTTTGACCTGACCTCGCGTCCCGATCATCCTTGCTGTCCGTCAATCAGCTCGGAGCCTCAACTTGTCCCTAGACCGGCACGCTACCGCCACAGACCTGCACGTCATTGCGGCCGGCGCTTTCGAGCATGTGCTCCATGCGCTGGCCGAACCGTTCCGGGAGGAAAGCGGCCACCTGCTTCGCTTGAGCATCACCAATGCGGGCGGCGTGATCAGAAAACTCGAGACGGACGAGCCGGCGGACGCCGTCTTCACGTCGTCGGCGGGCATCGACACGCTGGCCGCCAAGGGGCGCCTTGACGCCGCCACCAAGGTCGAGGTCGGCCGGATGCGCCTGGGTGTCGCCGTGAGCCCGTCCGCTGCCGCTCCCGATCTGGCTACAGCCGACACGCTTCGCGCCGCGCTGCTGGCCGCGCCCGGCATCGCCTACATCGATCCCAAGGGCGGCGGAACGACGGGACCGTATTTCGTGACGTTGTTCGAGCGCCTCGGCATGGCGTCCGAGATCGCGCAGAAGGGCGTCCTGTGCGCCACCGGCAAGGAAGTGGTGCGGGCCGTCGCTTCCGGCCGGGCCGCGATCGGGCTCACTCAGGCGAGCGAGTTGATCGGCATCGAGGGCGTGCGGTTTGCAGGACACTTGCCGGCGGACCTGCAATTGATCAGCGTTTATTGTACCGCCGTCGCGTCGCGTGCGGCCTCGCCCGGCGCCGCCAGCGACTTTATTCGCTTCGTCACCAATCCAGGCAGCGCGGCGCGGTTCCGCGCTTTGGGTTGGGATGTCGGATCGGCATCGGGATGAACTTCCCCTCGGTGCGCGGCCGGACACGTCGGAGATCGAAATGACGGCATCACATGCGAGCGGCCCTGTGCTCTGGGAGGTGGACGGCCGCGGTGTGGCGAGCCTCATCCTCAACCGGCCCGACGTCAACAACGCCTATGACGGCGATCTGATCCAGGGACTGCTCGCCGCGATGGATGCGCTTGCGAGCATCGAGGGATTGCGGGTCATCGTCATCACGGGCAATGGCCGTCACTTTCAAGCCGGCGCCGACCTCAAATGGATCGATGCGGTGCGGACCGCGTCGTCCCAGGAGAATATCCGGGTCTCGCGGGCGACCGCGACGGCGGTGCGGCGGCTCGAAGCGGCGCCGGTGCCCACCGTCGCTCTGGTGCAGGGCGGCTGCTTCGGCGGCGGCACCGGGCTCATCGCGGCATGCGACGTCGTGATCGCGGCCGACAATGCGGTCTTCTCGATTTCCGAAGCGCGCTGGGGACTGACGGCCGCCATCATCATCCCGCAGCTCAATGACGCCATCGGGGTGCGCCAGGTCCGGCGCTATGCGCTCACCGGCGAAAGGTTCGCCGCCGATGAAGCGCGCCGCATCGGCCTGGTGCACGAGATCGTGCCGCTGGCGGAGCTCGAATCCGCGGGGGCGCGGATCGTCGGCCATCTGCTCGAGAATGGCCCCGAGGCGATCAGCCAGACCAAGGCGATCGCCCTGCGGTCCGCCTGGAGCAATCTCGACGAGGCAGCTTTCGACCAATTGATCGAATCGCACGCCGCCAAGCGGCAGTCGACGGAGGCAGCCGAGGGACTGGCGTCCTTCGCGCAGAAGCGGCCGGCCCGTTGGGCCAAAACCAGGATCTGATACGATGCGAGACGTCGAAACCCCGGACCGGCGGACGCATGCCATGCTCGCAAAACGTTCGATCCTGTTTGCATTGGCGGCCTCGCTGCCTTGCCTTCATGACGCGGCCGTGGCCCAGGGCTGGCCGACCCGGCCGGTCACCATGGTGGTTCCCTTCGCGGCGGGGGGCGGCACCGACGTGCTGGGACGCATCATCGGCCAGCGGCTCTCCGAAGTTCTGGGCCAGCAGGTGATCATCGAGAATGTCGGCGGCGCAGGCGGAATGGTGGGCTCGGCGCGGGTCGCCAAGGCGCCGCCCGACGGCTATCAATTCGTGCTGGGCAGCCGGGCCGACGCCATCAACCAGACGCTCTACAAAAATCCGCTCTACAATCTCGCGACCGATCTGGTGCCGGTCGTGCTGGTGGCCGAGCAGCCAACGGTGCTCATCACGCGCAAGGATTATCCGGCCCGCAACCTGCAGGACTTCATCGCCTATGCGCGGAAAAACCAGGACACGATGCAATTCGCCTCGGCCGGCGCCGGTTCCACCGGCCATGTCGACTGCGCGCTGTTCAACGCCGCGATCGGCCTCAAGGTCACGCATGTCCCCTATCGGGGCGGCGGACCGGCGCTGCAGGACGTCATCGGCGGCCGCATCGACTACTTCTGCACCCTGAGCGGAACCATCAAGCCGCAGATCGAAAGCAACCTGGTGAACGCGGTCGCGGTCCTGACGCGCGAGCGCTCGCCGCTGCTGCCGACCGTGGCGAGCGCGGCCGAGCAGGGCCTGCCGGATTTCGAAGCCAGCACCTGGTTCGGGCTGTTCGTCCCCAAGGGCACGCCGGCGCCGGTCATCCAGAAGCTCCATGACGCCACCGTGGCGGCGATGGATACGCCCGCGGTGCAGGAGCGGCTGAGCCAGGCCGGCGCGACGGCCGTCGCGCCCGAGCGCCGCTCGCCCGAGTATTTTCAGCAATTCGTCGGCAGCGAGATCGAGAAGAACGCCAAACCCATCAAGGCCGCCGGCATCGCCCTCGAGTGAGGACCTGCGACTACGGTGATGTTCAGGATGAAGAAGCCATCGATCGAACCGCGCCTGCTCGCGATGTCACCGGCAGCGGACCGAAGGCCGGCGGCGGGATGCGGCGCTTGGACGCCGCCTCATAGGCGGAGGCAATCTTCAGAAGCACGTCCTCCCTGCCCGGCTCGGCGCGGAAAACGAGCGAGAAGGGCAAGCCCGGCTCGGGGATTCTTGTTGGAGTGCTGGACGGCGCCGACACGTAGCGGGTCCCGTCCGGGCTGAGCCGGAATACCGGATCATATACGGTCGTCACAAAACCGGCTGGAACCAGCACCTCGGTGAGGCCCGCATTGGGGCCGCTCAGGGATTCAGGGGCCAGATTGCTCACGATGTCGTACTGGTAGGCTCCTCCGATCAGGCCGGGCGGCCATGGCGTGTGCAGCCGCACCAGGGCGTCGAGCTTGTTTTCCAGGATCACCATCATGTCGACCCGGCGCAGCAACTCGCGCAGCATGATGCGCTCGTTGACGCCCTGCCGCGACCCGAACGGATTGCGCGGATCGGCCACCTCCTCCCAATTCCTGAAGGCGGCGCGCTGGTCGTCGCCCCAGAATTTCGAGCGCGCGTTGAGGGTCGGAAAATTGACGAGGGTTTCGGTAAAACCCTGCGCTTTCCAGTCGGCGGCGCGGCGCGTGAGATATTGCGGAATATGGAACCGGAACGCCATCGCCAGCTCCTGCTGCTGGATGGTGGCAAGATCCAGGTTCGAAGGCGGCGCGATCCGCGCCTCCGCCATCTCGACGCAATAGTCGATCGGCTGCATTTTTCCGTCGCCGAAAATCTTTCCCGGCATGAATTCGGTCGGCACGATCGCGGCGGCGAATTCCTTGAACACCGGCTGTCCGTCGCGGCCGAGCCTGAACAGCAGGTCGGGCATGAACACCGGCACCAGCCGCGCCAGCGCGCGCCGGAAGTCGGTCGTCATGCGCTCGACGCCGGAATCCGGCTTCCACAGCGGATCGGAGGATTCGACGAGCGCCGCGCCCAGCCGCTCGCCCAGCACCGATTTGATTTCGCGCGCCGCCGCCGTGACGATCGGCTCCTCGGTCTTCGAGCCCGGCGGATAGACCATGGATTCCCGGATGATGCCGAGGCGCATGCCTTTGAGCGCGCCCGGCGTGCCGGGCATCGTCGCGTGGCCCGCATAGGGCGTGCTCAGCACCGAGGACCGCGGCACCGTCGTGTAGGGATCGCGCGGGTCGTAGTATCCGTCCTCCGGATCCTTGAGGGCGTCGAGCACCTTGGCGCAGTCGCCGATGACGCGGCAGTGGATGCCGCTGCGGTCGCAATAGATATCCGCCCCGATTGCGCCGCCGTCGAAGCCCAGCATCGACTTGTGCGGCAGGATGAGCGCCACCGCATTGTGATTGGATGGACCGCGGCAGGAGGCCCTGGTTTCCTCGCCGAGGCTCGCCATCACCAGATTGGCGCTGACCGACAGCGCCGAGCCCGAGCTCGAGCCGAGCGAGGCCGAGCGCGTCGTGTCGTAGGGATTGGACGGATTGCCGCCCCAGCTGCTGCGCTGATAGCCGAGCGTCGAGGGCAGCACCTTTTCGGGTCGGTGGCGGCCGCCCGGATCGCCCGCCCGGCCGTTGTATTCGGTGTTGACGGCCTTGGCGAAGATGATCGCCCCTTTGGCGCGGAGCTGCTCGACCAGCACATGATCGCGCGCCGGAAAATCGATGTCGTAACGCGCGTCCCCGCCGCCGGTCGAACGCATGTCCTTGGTGTCGAACGGATCCTTGAACGAGAACACCACGCCATACATCGGCATCGCGACGAGATCGGGATTGCGCCCATGGGCCGCGTCGAGCTCGGCGGCGCGCTCGAGCGCATCGGGCAGTTGGCGAAAGAATTCGCACACCGCGGGCGCGCCGGGCGGCAGCGGCCCGAGCGACGGGTGGCGGTCGAAGTCGCCGCGGCAGGTCACCGAACGCTCGCCCCGTATGTTGAGCGTGGCAAGCGCATTGACCTGGCCGGCCTTCGGGATGCCGACAATCATGCCGAATTGCTGCGGCACCGCGGGATCGGACGCGGTCGGCTCCATGCGGCCGAATTCGAGCGGCGGCCCCTTGTACTTGTCGAGATCGGGCAGGATCGTGGACGCCTTGACGGTCTGGGTGGGAAAGCGCAACGGCGCGCCCCCGCGCACCGCGCCCGTTGCCGGCGCCACCGGCAGGCCGTCCTCGGTCACGAGCGCGCTCGCCACGCCGTTGAAGGCGCGAACGCGCTCCAGATAGTGCTGGACGACGGCGACACAGGTCGTCCGCCCGTCTCGGATGGCTCCATGCAGCTCGTCGATCGTCGCCTCTTCGAGGCGAAACGGCGGGACATCGCGCGGGTCGATCATGACATTACTCTTGGTATTGATTGCGGCCTTGCGCCGATTTTCGGGCTCAGGGTGGGCGTGTCAGAGCGCGGGCGCCGTTTGCTCGGCCTTCTTGAGGAACCCGCTGAAGATTTCCGCCAGCCGGCCTTCCTTGGCCTTCCAGTCCTTCTGGTCCCATTCCGCCAGCAGATCGCCGTCGGACCGTTTCTCCACGACGTCGTCATGGAATTCGCTCTTCCCGATCAGGGCGGCCGCCTTGCGGGCCGCCGCCGGCACATGCACCCGGTCATTGCCGGCTATGATGCAGGCGGGGATTTTCAATCCGCGCAATTGCGCTTCTGTCGCACCCACCACCGGCAGGTCGGCCGCCGCCAAAAAATTCTTGCGCCAGATATCCATCACGGCGATGAAATCGTCCGGGTTCATGGCCATCAGCCGCTCGCGATTTGACGGCCGGGCCTTGATGCAATCGGCAAAATGTTCGGAGGCGCAGACCGCCGCCATGCCGCCGGTCTTCGCCAGCTCCGCGTAGGAGCCGTAATACTGGTGGGCGAGTTTTTGCGCCGCGTGCTGCCCGCCGGTGACGCGCCACAGCAGCAGGCCTTTGACGGCGGCCGGATGGCGCAATGCGAACAGCAACGCCAAGCGCGCGCCGGCCGAGGAACCGCCGGCATAAATCGGAACCGCGCCAAGCTCACCGCAAAGATCGTGGAGATCATCGGCCCAGACTTCGTGCTCGGACCCGCGCGCCTCGATGCAGACGTCGGACCGTCCGCAGTTGCGCCGATCATGCAGCAGCACCCGATAGCCGTGCCGCGCCAGCATGCCGGAAAGGGGCACCAGTTCGTCGCAGGAGCGCCGGCTTCCGGGCGTCAGCGCGATCCACGGGCCGGCATTTCCGATGACCTCGTAATAGAGCGTGATGCCGCGAACTTTTGCTTCCGCCATGATGTCCCTCCCGGCGCTGGTTATTAGCACAGGCGGGACGGCCGTCGCCTGCCCGAAATCGCATCGGTCTATTGTGATGTTGTGGTCCAGGAATTGGCGCGTGCGTCATGCGCAGCCGAGGCAAGCAACACGCAATCCGGGGGCCGCCCCGCTCACGGATAAACGCGTGCCGCTGTCGGGAAGAGCCCATAAGGCGAAGGGAGGCACGCGCCCTGGCGGCGCATCACCGCTCAGCACGACATGCGGACGCTCGATCGGCTCCCAGCGGAAGCGAACGAGTGATTTACAAGGGGCGACACACTGAAGGATTGCCCGCGGCCAATTCGCAGATGGCAATCCTGGCCCGGCCTTCGAAATGCGATCGGCCGCGCACAGGAGAGATATTGCACCGAACCGTCAGATAGCATTCGGACGGCCCGGCGATGTTGTCATAGCGGGCTCGCGAATTCTTGCGATCACGCTCCGATTCAATTCACGACGAGACAATCGCCGGATGACCGGCTCACTTCACTTTCAGGTTCTCGGCCGAGCTCTTGCCGCGATTGCTCACGATCTCGAACTCCACGTCCTGATTTTCATTGAGCGTGCTGAGGCCAGCCCGCTCCACCGCCGAGATATGCACGAACACGTCCTGTCCGCCCCCCGAAGGCTGGATGAAGCCATAGCCTTTGGTCGGGTTGAACCATTTCACTTTACCGGTCGCCATCTTGATCTCCAGAATCTGGTCACAGTCGCTGCCCAGCCACTGCTGGACCCTTGACGCGTGACAGCAATTGCGTGGGAAAGCAAGCTAAAATGAGGCATTCCGGACGGCCCCCGCCGCCAGATGGGGCCCCTGCCCGACCCGCCGGCCAACCCGGCAATGGGCCGCAAACCCATGCAAAATCTGAGAAGGTTCAAAAGGGTGACGGCGACGATTAACGGCGTGTTTCCTATGCCGGCATCCGCGTGGGTCGGTAACCCATCCCGACAGGCTTCCGGCGCCCGCAGCCGTAACCCCCCGGGCCCGCCACAGCGGCATTGCCCGGGATTACCTTTCTACCGCGAAATGCCGATGGAGCCGACATTTCCCAGAATCTGCCCGTTATTTGAAACCCAGCGGAAGCGCTCGATAGCCGCCGCCCGAAAGGCCGCGGACGGCGGCATGGCGCAAGATCGCTCCCAGGGCGGGCCTCATGTTCCGCGTCTTTGTGGGCGGACACCCCCTGCGGCGGCGGGGTTTCGGGCGGCGGACCCGAGCCAGCGCTACTCGCCCGACGCCCGGGCGGCCCCTACGGTTTCGCGATCCTGCCGAGGCGTTAGTCGCGTTGTTGCCGACCAGGCGCCGAGTCGGCCCAATGAGCTGCTGCGCGTCCACTCGTCGCCGGTCCGGCGTCACGCCTGCACGGCGGCAAGCACGACCCGACTCGGTCATGGACGAACGGTTCGCGACGCACTGCAAAAGCATTTCGGGACCGAACCGAATTCCCGCCAGCGCGAGGATTCCGGTCAACAGCGAGCGCGCCATCGGTCTCGTTTTCCGATCGGGCACAGCCGAATTATAATAAGGCGTCGGTGAGTCGTCGGTCGGACGATGCGGGGTCTCCGGCAGCATTGACGATGACGCCAACGACTTGCCTGGGGGGTATCCATTTGAAAAACAGGACCTGAGCTTGGGGCGTCGAACCATCACCATCAACCATACGCCCGTCCTCACCTTGTGGGCCTCGGTGGTCGCGCGGCGCCTGGGTTTCGGGCGCGACGAAGCGTTGACGCTCGGCCGCGCCGTCGCCGGGCTCAGCACCCATTCCAGGGGCGTGTCGGTCGGCCTGCTCGCGCCGTCCCCCAAGGCGATCAAGAATCGCCGCCGCAACCTCAAAGCCGGCAAGCGGCTCCAGGTCGATCTGCTGCAGCGTGCCGTGCCGATGGTGCGCACCCGCAAGGGGCTGCGCGCATTGAACAAGGACCGCCTGATCGCTCCGGACAGCGTCGAGCAATATCTCGAGATCAAGTTCGGCGACGCGCTCAAGATGGTGCGCAGTTCGATGAAGCGGCTGGCGCGCTCGATGTCGGCGCCGGAGATCGCGCAACAGGCCGATGCGCTCTACGAAAAATTCCGCCCCAAGGTTCCGGCCAGCGTCCCCGGCTGGGTGGCGGAGGGGAAACTCGATCTCGCGCGCATTGAACGGCTCGGGAAGACGAAGTCGGCCCGACGGCCGTGAAAATTCATACGATCAGTGGTCGAGTCCGCGCATGGCTTGAGCCCGCCGTATCATGCGCGCCATGCCATCGTACCTCCGCGCATCAAAAGAAGGCGCGAGCGACAGCTGAGTTTGATCTTGCGCCACGCGACCGTCCACATTTGTGCAAGGCAGCGAGAACGGAAGCCGCCGGCCAGTCGCCTCTACAGATCGGGCACATTTGTTGATATCCGCGCATATTGCATTGCGATGTAGCGAGCCAGCGCTTGCACCGATTGCGCAAGTCGCTGGTGATTGCACGCGCGCGCGTGACGTCTGCGCCGAATCTGTCGTGCGATCGAAAGGTCAGCACGTCTGTCTTGTGCACGACGCCGCGGCATTTTACAAAAACTTCATGGGAGTGCCATGCTGTCGCCAAAGACGACGGACATCCTGCGCATGGAAACGGGGAACGGCACGACGGGGGAAACACGGAGGAGGTTTCCATGAAAGGTCAAGCCGAGACGCAGGTTGGTGCCGACGCGGCCCGTCGCTTCGCGCTTCCCTCCTGTCCGCAATGCAATGATCTTTTGTTCGCGTCGGCGGCCGCAGAATTCGTGAGCAAGAGCCGCGTGCGCCACGTGTGGTCGTGCGATGCCTGCGGCCACGAATTTGCGACGTCAGTGCAGCTCTCCTTCAACCGCACCCGCCGTCCGCTTTCCTGAGGGAGCCTCATGGTGTCGGGGCTGTGGTCTCAAGTCCCCGACCGCGGACAGGCCGAAACGCGTCGGCGCGCGTCAGACCTCGATCATGATATTCTCGCCCTCGACCCGGCAGGGGTAGGTTTTCACCGCCTGATAGGCCGGAGGAGAAACGGCTGCTCCGGTTTTCACGTTGAACAGCGCCTGGTGGACCGGACACTCGATGCAATCGCCGTCGAGATAGCCTTCCGATAATCGGGCGAAGGCGTGCGTGCAGATATTTTCGGTCGCATAGGGCGTGTCATCGACCCAATAGAGCGCAATCTCGTCGCCATTGAGTTCGGCATCCATCACGCCGCGTTCCTTCAGCTCCGCCAACGCAGCGACCCGAGTCCAAGCCATCGTCCACCCCTCCTGCCCTATGCCGACCGCGCAGCGCCAACCGGAATACCGGTCGCATTTTCCGCCGCGAACCGGTATCCATCCCGGATCAAATGCGGCACCGGCTCTCGCCGGCAAACGTCCCGGCTGCCCCGCCCGGTTTTGCGGCGCGGACGATAGACGAGGCGGGCGCCAGAGAAAACCGGGGTGGGGGATTTTCTGCAAACCGCAAGAGAGGTTAAGCTGGGGGCCGGGCGACCAGCCGGGCGGTCGCGGCGCGCCCCGGGGGGAATTTCGTGGTGCCCAGGCTGATGTGCCGGTTTTTCACGGCGGCCGCCCCTGCGGCGGCTTCGCCGATGGTTGAAGCAACTCTCGCAGGCCTTTAAGGGACCACGATGTTCTGGAGTCTGATGACCACCCGGCGCTTCGCACCGCTCTTCTGGTGCCAGTTTTTCAGCGCCTTCAATGACAATTTCCTCAAGAACTCGCTGGTCTTCTTGATCCTGTTCACGCCCTCGATCACCGATTCCGGCTCGCTCATCACGCTCACCGCCGCGGTCTTCATCGGCCCGTTCTTCTTTCTCTCCGGCCTCGGCGGCGAGATGGCGGACCGCTTCGACAAGTCGATCGTGGCGCAACGCATCAAGCTCGTCGAGATCGCGGTCGCGGGTATCGCGGTCACCGGCTATTGGCTGCAGTCGATACCGATCCTGTTCGCGGCGCTCTTCTTGTTCGGCGTGATCGCCACGCTCTTCGGCCCGATCAAATACGGCATCCTTCCGGACCATCTGGCCTCCGAAGAGCTCCCGGCCGGCAACGCGCTGGTCGAAGGCGCGACCTTCATGGCGATCCTGCTCGGCACGATCGTGGGCGGGCTCGCCGCCAAGGAGGGCCATCATCCCGCGATCTTCGGCGTCCTCATCATGGTGTTCGCGCTCCTGTGCTGGGGGGCCAGCCTGCTGATCCCGCGCACCGGCCAGGGCGCGCCCAACCTGCGGATCGATCCCAATATCGCACGCTCGACCGCCGGCCTCCTCAAGGAGCTCTGGCATGACCCGCGGTTGCGCTGGGGCGCCGTGGCGACGAGCTGGTTCTGGCTGGTCGGCGCGGTCGCGCTGTCGCTGATGCCGGTGCTCGTCAAGACGGTGCTCGGCGCCAACGAGGACGTGGTGGTCGTCTTCCTCGCCGTGTTCTCGATCTCGATCGCCGTCGGGTCCGGCCTCGCCGCCTGGCTCGCGCATGGACGCATCGTCCTCTTTCCGTCGCTGATCGGCGCGCTTTTGCTCGGACTTTTCGCGCTCGATCTCGGATGGGCGACCTACGGCCTGCCGCAGGCCGCAGCGTCCGGCATTGCCGAGGTCTTCACCTCGGCGCGCGGGCTGCGCGTCGCCGTCGACCTTGCCGGCCTCGCGATCGGGGGCGGCCTGTTCATCGTGCCGGTATTCTCCGCCGTCCAGACCTGGGCGGGCGCAGATCGGCGGGCCCGCGTGATCGCCGCCGTCAACGTGCTCAATGCCGCCTTCATCGTGGCCGGGACGCTTCTGGTCGCGCAGCTGCAGGCCTTCGGCATGTCGATCCCGGTCCTGTTCCTGACGATCGGCATCGCCAATCTCGCCGCCATGATCCTGATGGCCTACACGCTGCCGACCAACCTGATGCGCGACTTTCTCACCGTGATGTTCCGCTCGCTGTTCCGGCTCGAGGTCACCGGGATCGAGAATGTCGCCAAGGGCGGACCGAATGCGATCATCGCGCTCAATCACGTGAGCTTTCTCGACGCCGCGCTCGCGCTGTCGTTCCTCGATACCGACCCGGTATTCGCCATCGACAGCGGGATTGCGCAACGCTGGTGGGCCAAGCCGTTTCTCAAATTCACCCGCGCCATGCCGCTCGATCCGACCAAGCCGATGGCGACGCGCACGCTGATCCATGCGGTGCAGGGCGGCGATTCGCTGATCATCTTCCCCGAAGGCCGCATCACCGTGACCGGCAGCCTGATGAAGGTCTATGACGGCGCCGGCCTGATCGCCGAGAAATCAGGCGCCATGGTGGTGCCGATCCGCATCAAGGGCTTCGAGAAGACCTACTTCTCGCGCCTCGGCCGCAACCAGGTGCGTCATCGCCTGTTTCCCAAGGTCAGGGTGACCATCCTGCCGCCGGTGAAGCTCGCGGTCGATCCCGAGCTGCGGGGCAAGAAGCGGCGCATCGCGGCGGGGGCGGCGCTCTACCAGGTGATGTCGGACCTCGTGTTCCGCACCACCTCCACCGACCGCACCGTGGTCGAGGCCGTGATCGAGGCCGCGCAGGAGCATGGGGCCGGCCGCGTCGCGATCGAGGATCCGGTGACCGGCGCCCTCTCCTACCGCAAGCTTCTGGTCGGCGCGGCCGTGCTCGGCCGCAAGCTGTTGCCCTTGGCGGAACCCGGCGAGGCCGTCGGCGTCATGCTGCCGAACGCGAACGGCGCGGTCCTGACCCTCCTCGCCCTGATGTCGAGCGGGCGGGTTCCGGCCATGATCAACTTCACGTCCGGCCCGACAAATGTGCGGGCCGCCTGCCGCGCCGCGAAGATCAAGACGGTGATCACCGCGCGCGCCTTCATCGAGAAGGGCCGGCTCGCGCCCCTCGTCGACCAGATCGAAGGCGACGTCCGGCTCGTCTATCTCGAGGACGTGCGCGCCACCGTCGGTTTCGCCGACCGGATGCGCGGCCTGCTCGCGGCCCGCCGCCCCCTGGTGGCGCGCCAAGCCGACGATCCGGCCGCGATCCTGTTCACATCCGGATCGGAGGGCACGCCCAAGGGCGTCGTCCTGTCCCACCGCAACATCCTGGCCAACGCGGCCCAGGCCGAGGCGCGCATCGATTTCGGGCGCAGCGACAAGGTGTTCAACGTCCTGCCGGTTTTCCATTCGTTCGGATTAACGGTCGGGCTGATCCTGCCGCTGGTCTCGGGCGTGCGGATCTATCTCTATCCCTCCCCGCTGCATTACCGCATCGTTCCCGAGCTCATTTACGGCGTGAACGCCACCATCCTGTTCGGCACCGACACGTTCCTGGCCGGCTATGCGCGCTCGGCGCACGCTTATGACTTCCGTTCGCTGCGTTACATCCTGGCCGGCGCCGAGCCCGTCAAAGTGTCGACCCGCCGGGTCTATATGGAGAAATTCGGGCTGCGCATCCTCGAGGGCTACGGCGTCACCGAAACCTCCCCCGCGCTCGCCCTCAATACGCCGATGTTCAACAAATTCGGCACGGTCGGGCGGCTGTTGCCGGGCATGGACGCGCGGCTCGATCCGGTGGAAGGCGTCGAGGTCGGCGGCCGGCTTTTTGTTCGCGGTCCGAACGTGATGCTCGGCTACCTGCGCTCGGAAAATCCCGGCTTGCTGGAACGCCCGGCCGAAGGATGGCACGACACCGGCGACATCGTCGACATCGACGCCGAGGGGTTCATCACGATCCGCGGCCGTGCCAAGCGCTTCGCCAAGATCGGCGGCGAGATGGTCTCGCTCGCCGCGATCGAGATGCTGGCCGCCGAGCTGTGGCCCGACGCGCTCTCGGGCGTCGCCACCGTGCCGGATCCGCGCAAGGGCGAGCGCATCATCCTGGTCACAACCCAGAAGGATCCGGTACGCTCGGACCTGGTCGTGTTCGCACGTTCGCGCGGCGCTTCCGAGATGATGGTGCCGTCCGAGCTCGTGAGTGTTGAGAAGCTGCCGCTTCTCGGCTCCGGCAAGATCGACCACGTCGCGCTGCAACGGCTGGTGAGCGAGCGCGCCAAGCTCGAAGGCGCGGCGTAGCCCCCGAACGCAAGAGGCCGGCCTTGCGGCCGGCCTCCAGCGAGATCGGTGGGGTTTTTAGTTCGTCACCGACCGCGGCTTGGCCGAGTTCATCGCGCCGCCGCGCGCATCGGTGGTCGACTTGCTGCGCACGACGTGACGCGCATGCTTGTGCGCGACGTGCCGCTTCGCATGCTTGACCTTTGCGACCTTGAGGGTCGGCTTGGCGGCGACGACCTTGGGGGCCGCCGGGGTCGCGGCCGGCGCAACGGTGCCGGTCTTGGGCGCGACGGCGCCGGTCTTGGCGGGCGGGCTGGCGGTCTGCGTGCCCTGCGCCAGCACCGGTGCGGTGAACACGCTGGCGGCGAGAAGCGCAACGGCGAATTTCCTCAACATGGGGTATTCCTTTTCGGGTTCGCGGGCTCGGCATGCCAAGCCCGGGAGAACGATCGATCGGCTCACTGCCGACCTTGGCGCCACTGTGCGGCGGCGGCGCTGAACTCGTTCTGAAGTGCGCCGTTATCCAATCTTCAGCTAGATGAAGGGGATATGTCCGGCCGCGGCGGCGCCCGTTCATGGGCCGCGTCGAGGCCGCCGGTTGCCCGGCCCTCGTCATTCATCGAATTCCTTCCTACCGCGCCGAAGCCTTCCGAGCTCAACGGCGACAGCCATATCCAAAGCGTGATCGGGCCAAGTGTAGCACACCGGTGGCTCGCGCAACAG
>Ga0208981_1000018_pt1 | contig 17945 bp, 12 predicted proteins | sample MedBloCAOM1_M1_FD_187839 | JGI IMG/M metagenome (GOLD analysis project Ga0208981, IMG submission 187839) | Forest soil microbial communities from El Dorado National Forest, California, USA - Mediterranean Blodgett CA OM1_M1 (SPAdes) (version 2) | ecosystem: Environmental > Terrestrial > Soil >... | reverse complement strand
GCAACTGAATGGGGATCACACTCAAGCGGTAGTAGAGATCCTCTCGGAATTCCCCCGCGGCGATGGCTCTATCAAGATCTTTATTCGTCGCTGCGATCACCCGGACATCGATTTCTGTTTCCTCATTGGAACCGAGAGGGCGCACTTTGCCTTCTTGAAGGACGCGGAAGAGTTTCACCTGCATCGGCAAGCTCATGTTCCCAATTTCGTCGAGGAACAGCGTCCCGCCATTCGCCGCGTTAAAGAGACCCTGGCGGTTTTCGTTCGCGCCCGTAAAAGCGCCTTTCATGTAACCGAACAGCTCGGACTCGAGTAAAGTTTCGGGGAAAGCTCCGCAGTTGATGGTAATGAAGGGTTGCTGGGCGCGCGGGCTGTTTTCGTGGACGGCACGAGCGATCAGTTCCTTCCCGGTTCCAGTCTCGCCGGTGATCAGGACGCGGCTGGATTGCGGTGCGACGGTTTGAACCATCTCAAAGATCGCACGCATCTTGGGGCTGTGGCCGATGATGTTGTCCTGACCGGTGAGACGCCGCAGCTCGCGGCGCAGGTAGCCGGCCTCGTGCTTCAGGCGGAGTGTCTCATCCACCTGGCGCACGGCCCGTCTCAATTGGTCGACCAGGTCGTGGTCCTTGATGACGTAGCGGTCGGCTCCCGAATTAATAGCGGCAATCGCGGTTTCAACCGTGGGTACTCCCGTAATCAGCAGGAAATAGCTCGAGGGGGAAAGTTCCTTACAAAATTGCAGAAGGTCCACTCCCGTGGCATCCGGCATGCGAATGTCGGAAATGACGATGTCAAAAATCTGTGATTGCAGCAGGCGCTTGGCGGTCTCGCCATTCCGGGCCACTTCGACCCGATGACCTTCCTTGCGGAAGGTAATCTCCAATAGTTCGCAGATCGATTGTTCGTCATCCACGACCAGGATATGGGCCATAGCAAACCTCTTCTTATTTCTGGCGGGCTCCCAGTCGCCGGCGCGCCAAAGCGCTTTGGCGACGGCGCGTAGAACCCGCACCGCTTACGCGCGGCTCACGCCACGCGGGGGAGTTCCACGGTAAATTCCGCCCCGCGATCTTTTTCCGAAAAGACGCTGATTCGGCCGCTGTGCGCTTGAATAATTTGATAAACGATGGCAAGCCCAAGTCCAGTTCCACCCACGAAAGTCGATTGCAACGGTTCAAAAATCTTTGAACTCTGCTTCGGATCGAACCCCATCCCCGTATCGCGAAACCGGATGCGGACCCAAAATTGCGACAGATCCAGAGAGACCGACAAAACGCCTCCGGTGGGCATGGCGCGCAAGGCGTTGTCGGACAAGTTCCAAAACACTTGTTTGATACGGTTGCGATCTACCTTGATTCGAGCTTGAGGCGCCGCGAAGTTCCGTTCGATCCGGTATTTTCCGTCCAATTGCGGATTCCGCTCGAATAACGTAAGCGTTTCATCAAGAAGGCTGGCGACATCGTCTTCGGAGAAGTCATACGTTTTTTCACGAGAGTAATTCAAGAAATCGGTGATGATCTTGTTCAGCCGTTCGGATTCACGGCTTACGATTCCGACCAGGTGCTGTTCATCCTCCTGCAAAGGCACGAGCCGGCCAAGCTCTTTGACTGCCCCCGCCATGGCCGTCAAAGGCTGTCGAATCTCATGGGCAATTGCGGCCGAGAGACGCCCCAGAGCAGCCATGCGATCCTTGGTAGCAACTTCCTGCTCGAGATGCTTCAGATCGGTCAGGTCTTGGAAATTGAAGACGTATCCGGTTGTACGGCGCTCCCCGGTGCGCAAGATTGAAGCGGATATCCCGATGAACCGTTTCTGTCCGTCCGGGGTGAGAAAGTCCACTTCGCGCCTCTGTGGCAGTTTGCCGTCCTGTGTCATTTCACCCGGCAGCCAAAAGACCGGCCAAATATCCGCCAGCGACTTCCCGCGAACCGCGGCAAACCTGTACCCGGTAATCTCCTCGCCGGTGCGGTTGAGCAATAAAATCCGGCCATCCAAATCAGTGGTGAGCAACCCACCTCGCATCGAGTGGATGATGTCTTGATTAAAAGCCTGAAGATCCTGCAATTCGCTGCGTTTGACTTCGAGTTCGACGCCCTGGCGCCGCAAGCTCTGCGCCAGCAGGCTCGAGAGGTACGCCACGGCCAGAAAGTAGAAAAGGTTGCTGAGAATCCAGGTCTGCAGCTGCCGGCCGCTCGGAACTGCAATTTGCATCCGCGGCAAGATGTTGTAATAGATCAATTCCGCAAGTCCGCCAACCAGGATAAAACTCAACCCGGCGACGATGAATGTGGCCTCGCGTGAAAAAAGGATGCTCGCGACGATGATAGCCAGCGGGTAAAGCCATATGAAGTAGCTGTCCTGCGTGCCCGTCAAATAAATAATGCCCGTGACCAAGAGAAGGTCGCAAACCAACTGAACCGGACCATGCCACGAAGCCATGGGCACCCATCGCAACATAATCGCGTAGATAATCGCCAGCGTGTACCAGAGGATCATCAGCGGCAGGAATAGGCGGGTGGACACCTCCAGCTGGCTTGTCTTTCCGAGGACCAATACGAGGGCCAGGAGAAGGGTGATCAGAAAAAAACGGACGCGCGACAGCCAATTGAGCCACTCAGCGACATTTTGTGTCATATCCATTTGGGGCGAACTTATCGGCCTATGGGCCCTTCAGCGAATGAAAATCTCGATAAGACCGGAACAGGGGCTAGTTTGTAAGGCGATTCGGTGCGAACCGCCCCGCCGATTTCTCAAGCACAGTCCATCCTCAATTTGGGCGGGCTCCACGCCTCACTGGATGCGTTCAGCGTAAAAGTGCAGCCCGCGCGCACTAATGGGCTTGGCTGAGTTGGCCGATCAGCGAGAACAGGGGCAAGTACATCGAGATCACGATGCCGCCAACGACGAGGCCCAAAAAGACGATCATCATCGGTTCCATGGCCGCGAGCAAGTCTTTGACTGCTGCGTCCACTTCGTCCTCGTAAAAGTCGGCGATCTTTTGCAACATAGCGTCCATCGCGCCGGTCTGCTCACCGACTCCGATCATCTGGGTGACCATGCCTGGAAATACGTTCGAATCCCTCAGCGGATCCGACAAGTTCCGCCCCGCTTCGAGAGCCTTTCGTACTTCCATGAGCGCCTTCTCAATGACCGCATTCCCCGCCGTCCGGCCCGTGATGTCCAGCCCTTCCAGGATGGGAACGCCGCTGGAAATCAAAGTGCCCAGTGTTCGGGTGAAACGCGCGACGGCGATCTTCCTGAGCAGGAGGCCAATCATGGGTAACTTGAGAAGAAGGCGATCGATCGCCATCCGGCCAATAGGGGTGCCATACCACACTTTTAACGCGATAATTATCCCAACGAGCGCCACGAGCAGCATGAATCCAAATATGCTTCCGACAAAATTACTCATTCCAATGACGATGCGCGTTGGCAGCGGAAGGGTTACGCCGAGGCCGGCGAACAGTGTGGCGAAAATCGGTACGACCTTCCATAACAAGAGCGTGATGACGCCGCCGGCGACCGAAATTACCGCGACGGGGTAAACTAAGGCGGATTTAACTGCCCGCTTCAACTTGACGTTTTTCTCGATATAAGCCGAAAGCCGCTGGAGAATTGTATCGAGAATACCACCCGTTTCTCCGGCTTCAACGAGGTTGACGTAGAGCGCATCAAACACCTTGTCGTACTGGCGCATCGCGGTCGATAAAGTGGAACCGCCCTCGACGGAAGCCCGGGTGCCGGTCAGCACCTTCTGAAACATCTTGTTTTCCTGCTGTCCGGCCAGGATTTCGAGGCACTGCACCAGCGGCAAGCCGGCATCGATCATCACCGAGAACTGCCGGGTGAAGACAGCGAGTTCCTTGGAATCCACTCCGGCGCCAAAGGTGGGCAAATTGAATTCCTTGCCCTTTTCCGACATCTTGGTGACGTTAATCTGCTGCTTGCGCAGTATGTTGACGAGCTCGCTCTTGCTCGGTGCCAACTGCTCGCCCGTCACTGTCGTTCCCGCGCGGTTGGTGCCGCGATATGTAAATACCGGCATCGATTTAATCCTCCTCGTGGTACATGCTGAGCCAATTCGTCCGAGTCACAAGTGGAACGCCCGAGCCTAGCTCTTCAGGCAGGCTCCATGCCCCGGCCTGGCCGGGGTGTTCAGCGTAAAAGTAGAGCCCGCACCCTCCCTTAACGGCGAACCGGGGCGGCGGGGCCACGGGAAGAAGCGGGCGAAGTCACTCCCCGATTGATCATATCCTGCAATTCCTCCGAATTCGACGACCGAGACAACGCCATTTCCAAAGTGATTAACTTCGCGAAATACGCGTTGACCAGACTCTGATTGAACGTCTGCATTCCAGACTGGCCCGTTCCAGTCTGCATGGCCGAATATATCTGGTGGATTTTGTCCTCACGGATCAGGTTGCGGATGGCGGCATTCGGAATCAGGATTTCCATCACCATCGCCCGGCCTTTGCCATCCACCCGGGGCAGCAAGGCCTGACAGAGAACTCCCTCCAACACCAGCGAGAGCTGGGCGCGGATTTGCGGCTGCTGGAAAGATGGAAAGACGTCCACGATACGGTTGATCGTGGAAATCGCGGAGTTCGTGTGCAGCGTCGCAAAGGTGAGGTGGCCCGTTTCGGCGATGCGTAGCGCGGATTCGATGGTCTCGAGATCGCGCATTTCACCGATCAGGACCACATCGGGGTCTTCACGGAGCGCTGCTCGAAGTGAATTCGCGAAGGAGTGCGTATCCGAATGCACTTCGCGCTGATTCACGAGGCACTTTTTATGATTGTGCAGAAATTCGATCGGGTCTTCGATCGTAATCATATGCTCTTCGCGCTCGCTGTTGATCTTGTCGAGCATGGCCGCAAGCGTCGTCGATTTTCCCGAGCCGGTAGGACCGGTGACCAGCACCAGGCCACGCGGTTTGTCGCAGAGGGCCTTCACTATAACGGGCAAGCCGAGGGCGTCGAAGCCCTTGATCTCCCAGGGGATCGTCCGGAAAACCGATCCGACAGCGCCACGCTGCTGGAACAGGTTGCCGCGGAAGCGCGCCAGATTCTTCAAGCCAAACGAAAAATCGAGCTCGAGATTCTCCTCGAACCGGTGCTTTTGGGCATCGGTGAGCACGCTGTAGGCCAGCGCCTTCGTATCGGCCGCCGTCAGCGGCGCCATATCCATCGGGCGAAGTTTGCCGTGCACGCGGACACGAGGCGGGCTGTTTGTGGTGATGTGCAGATCGCTCCCGCCCAGCTCGATCATTTTCTTGAGCAATTCGCTTAGCGTTATGCCGGACATCGTTACTCCCTTTCTTACAAAACGGTTTCCCGAAGAACTTCCTCAAGCGTCGTTTGACCCATCGCGGCCTTGGTCAAGCCGCTCCTGCGAAGCGTGAGCATTCCCTGATCGATTGCTTTCTTCTTGAGTTCCAGGGCCGACGCGCCCACTAAAATCAATTCGCGCAACTCATCATTGATTTCCATGACTTCGTAAAGACCGACTCGGCCCTTGTATCCAGTCTTATTGCAGGTGCCGCATCCCTTGCCGATGAAGATTTTGGTCGACTCTATTTCCTCCTGAGTAAAACCTGCGTCAACCTTCGCCTGCTCGGGGAGATCGAGAGGTTCCTTGCAGTTCTGGCAGATTCTTCGGACCAAGCGTTGCGCGCAAATCAGATTGACTGAGGTGGCGACCAGAAAAGGCTCAATTCCCATGTTCATCAAGCGGCTAATCGTGGAAGGCGCGTCATTCGTGTGCAGCGTGGAAAGAACCAGGTGGCCGGTCAGCGCCGCTTTCACTGCAATTTCGGCAGTCTCAAAATCGCGAATTTCTCCGACGAGTATGATATTGGGGTCCTGCCGCAGGAAGGCGCGCAACGCGGCGGCAAAGTTCAGGCCGATCTGGTCCTTCATTTGGACCTGATTGACCCCGGCAAGCTGGAATTCGACCGGGTCCTCAGCCGTCATAATGTTGGTTTCCGCTGTATTGAGGCGCGCAATCGAGGAATACAGCGTGTTCGTTTTGCCCGACCCGGTGGGTCCCGTTACCAGAACCATTCCGTAGGGACGCAGAATTGCCTTCTCATACTTTGTCAGGGACTCCTGCTCAAACCCGAGCTTGGTCATGTCCAGGCGCAGATTCTCTTTATCGAGCAACCTCATTACGATTTTTTCGCCATAGAGAGTGGGGATGGTCGAAACGCGGAAGTCGAGATCCTTGATCCTCCCGTCCTTCCGGTACTTGATCATGATGCGGCCGTCTTGCGGCAACCGCTTCTCACTGATATCGAGCTTGGCCATGATCTTGATGCGGCTCGTGATGGCGTCGCGGAGCTTTAACGGCGGGGTCATCACCGGCTGGAGAATCCCGTCAATTCGAAGCCGAACGCGCACTTCTTTCTCGTAGGGTTCGACGTGGATGTCGCTCGCACCTCGTTTGACCGCGTCGGTCATGATCAAGTTCACCAGCTTGATGATGGGCGCTTCCTCGGCGGCCCGTTCCAGGTCGGCGAGGTTCGTCTCCTGTTCTTCGCTGGCAAGCTCCAGGTCCGCAGCATCTTCGGCGCTGAGGTCCTTCATTACCTTGTCGAGTTCTTCCCCACTCTGGACTTCGCCGTAGAACTTCGAGATGGCCTCGGCAATGGCCGTTTCCGAGGCAACCACCGGCTCCACGTTAAAGCCGGTCATGAACTTGATATCGTCCATGGCAAAGACATTGGTGGGATCGGTCATCGCGATGGTCAGCGTGGAGCCGACACGCGAAAGGGGGACAATCTGGTAGCGGACCGCAGTGTCCTGCGGTATGAGCTTGATTACAGAAGCATCTACCTCATAAAACTTCAGGTTAATGGAGGGAACGCCGTACTGGCGGGAAAGGACACCTGTAATTTCGTCATCGCTGATGAAGCCGAGCTTCATCAAGCACGTTCCGAGCCTGCCGCCATTCGCCTTCTGATGTTCCAAGGCCTGACGGAGCTGGTCGGACGTGATCAGGCTTTCTTTAATCAGTATTTCGCCTAACCGGGACGACATCGGAAGAGAACTCCCCGGGGCATGCAAACTCCCGGAAATTCAAAAGTAACAGATAGGAAGGGACGGCTATTCTTTCATTTTCAGCAGTCGTACTGAAAGGGGCAATACGGCGGCTACCTGTCCTTTAGTACAGGTGGATTCGATACATGCGCAAGACCTTGCCTTGACTAGATGTACGGCGCCCGCTATCTTGCGAAGCAATGGAAGCTTTGGTCGCCAACGGGCACGACGGGGCGCTGCGGCACAACCGACGAGGTGTGACCGAGGTAAGGGCGGATTCGACCAGCGGGCCGACGCTGATGCGCTACTTTATGGCGATGTCTCAGGCCCTGGGACCGATGCAGTGGTGGCCTGCGAAAACGCCCTTTGAAGTGATCGTGGGCGCCATTTTGACCCAGAATACCTCGTGGACAAATGTCGAACGAGCGATTGCCAACCTGCGCTCAGCTCAAATGCTTACGCCCTCAACCATCACGTCGGCTCGCCTGTCAAAGCTTGCCCTGCTGGTTCGTCCCTCAGGCTATTTCCGGCAAAAAGCGAAGAAACTGAAAGCGTTTGTAAGGTTTCTACAGAGGGAATATGGCGGCTCGCTGAAGCGCATGTTCGATACTCCGACCGAAATCCTGCGTGGGAAGCTTCTCTCCGTGCACGGAATCGGACCCGAAACGGCCGACTCCATACTTTTGTATGCCGGAAATCACCCTGTATTTGTCGTCGATGCGTACACACACAGAATATTCGGCCGCCATGGAATCACGGACGGAAAGCCCCAGTATGAGAGAGTCCGGGCACTGTTGGAAGCAGCCCTGCCGCGGGATTCGCAACTCTTCAACGAATTCCACGCGCTGGTTGTCAATACAGGGAAGAACTGGTGCCGAAAGAAAGAGCCGCGCTGCGCGGAATGCCCGCTTGGTTCCCTGCTGCCGGCAACTTCGCCTCTTTCCAAAATCCACAGCGCGGCACAGGACACTGGCATGAGCCAAAGGACGATAGCGTGAGCACTGGGCGCAAATCGCAGCTATTGCTCGGCTTCGGCGGCTTGGCGATCGCCCTGTTGCTCTCGGCCGTAATTACGCTCGGCTCCTTGACGCTTCCTTTCGAGCCGCGCCAGTGGGATCTATACGCGCTCACGGTGTTCATCGTGTCGGCGCTGCTGGTTTTCGTTGTCATCCTGACGCGCAGCTTGTTGCGACTCTGGTCGGAGCAGCGCGCGCACCAGCCCGGCTCGCGCTTCAAAACGAAAATGGTTTTGGGCGCCATCGCGGTTTCCTTCCTGCCGGTAGTGTTCTTGTTCTTCGTCAGCTACGCCTTGTTGAACCGCACACTGGTGCTGTGGTTCCCCCGTCCGCTCGAAATGGCAACGCAAGCGAGCAAGGACCTTATCAATGAAATCGCCCAGGCCGATTACGATCGCATGACGAAAATCGCCAAGGATGTCGCGGGCGCACCCGTTCCGGAAGCTGCCCGAGATACGATCCACTCATTCGATTTGACCTTCGCGCGTGGGGCGGACATCGCCTGGGAAGCTACGGAACAGAATCATCCCATCGCTGTGGGCGTGAATTCGAATTTCCGATTCAACCCCAGCACAGCCGTCACGACGCCATTTTCGATTGTCCAGTTGCCCATTTATATCCGATCGATGCCGAGCGGCGCGGAACTGTGGCAATTCCGCGGCAAATATTTCCTGGCGGGCCGGGCAAAGTCCGGAAACAACTACTTGCTGGCGGGGCGAAACGTTCCAGATGATTTCCCGAGCCGCATCAAGGAAATTGAAGCGCAAACGCTGACGTACGGACTGCAGCGCCAGCAGTTGCGTACCTACAAATCGCAGATCCTGCTCATGTTCTCGCTATTCACGATCGTTCTGATGTTCATAGCGACGTGGTCTGCCCTGTTCCTTTCGAAGCGGGTGACTGTCCCCATTCAAGCGCTGGCTGAAGCGACCCGAGAAATCATCGCGGGAAACTTCGAGACGCGAGTCAATGTGCAAGCGCAGGACGAGCTGGAGACGCTGGTCCGCTCGTTCAACCGCATGACCGAACAGCTCGGGGATAACCGGCGGCAAATTGATCGGTTCACTCGCAACCTGCAGCAAGCCGTGCAGGAGCTGGAACGCCGGCGCACGCTGATGGAAACGATATTGGAAAACATCCCGACCGGCGTGATTTCCGTCGACGAGACTGAATCGATCAGCCGGGTGAATCCCGCAGCCGTTAGAATGTTAGGGGAGAGCGCGAAACAGGCCGACAACTTCGCGCAGCTATTGGGTGAGGAAGCGGCCCGATCCGTCCACGTGCTGATGCGCCGCTCGCTGCGCCTGGGCACCGTCTCACAAGAACTCGAATTCACCATGGCTGGGCGGCTCCTGCACGCGGCCGTGACGGTCAGCTCACTGGGCCCGAGCCGCTCGAATCGGGGGTACGTGGTAGTGGTGGACGATCTGACCGACCTGTTGCGCGCGCAGAAGGCCGCCGCCTGGCAGGAAGTCGCGCAACGCATCGCCCACGAGATCAAAAACCCACTGACGCCGATTCAGCTCTCCGCGCAGCGGCTGTCGCGTTACCTCGATCGCAGCCGGTCCAACCCCATGCGGTCCGCCGCGCAAGACCCGCCCGAATTGGTGCGTCTTGTGGGCGAATGCTCCGCTTTGATCGAACGGGAAGTCATGGCGCTCGAATCCCTGGTCAGTGAATTCTCGCAATTCGCGCGGTTTCCCACGGCGCGGCTATCTTCCGCACTCCCAAATGAAATCGTCGCTGAGGCCTTGGCGGTTTTTGGGGGCCGCCTGGAAGGGATCCGCGTGCGGAAAGACCTGACGCCCAATTTGCCCGCGATTCGAGCGGATGGAGAGCTCCTCCGGCGCGTGGTCGTCAACCTCATCGATAATGCAGCCGAGGCGATGGAGGGGTCGTCGGTGAAGGAATTGTTGCTGCGCACACGTTTCAACGCCGACCGGGAAACGATAGAAATTATTGTCGCTGACAGCGGGCATGGAATTTCACCGGAAGACAAGGACAGGTTGTTCCTTCCTCACTTCTCGACCAAGGACCGAGGGACTGGACTCGGCCTGGCCATTGCGAGCCGCATCATGGCCGAACATCATGGCTCCATTCGCGTTGAGGACAATTCTCCCATTGGCGCCAGATTTATTTTGCAACTGCCGATGACGGAGGTTGCCGCGGCGCCGATCTCTCCCCGCACGGCCTGAAACGAAAATCCATGCCCCATTCCATCCTTATTGTGGACGACGAACAAGGCATTCGAGAGGCGCTTTCCTCGATTCTCGCCGACGAAGGCTATGAAACCGCGTCAGTATCTTCCGGCGAAGAGTGCCTTGCGTTGCTCGATCAACGCTCGCCGGACCTGGTTCTTCTCGACGTATGGCTCGATGGAATCGATGGCCTCGCAACACTCGAACGCATGCGCCAGAACGGCATGACGCCGATGGTGGTGATGATTTCCGGGCACGCCAGCATCGAAACAGCGGTGCGGGCCACGAAGCTGGGGGCCTTTGATTTCATCGAAAAACCTCTTTCTCTCGAAAAAGTTATTCTGGTTATCAAAAATGCCCTCGAAGTTCACCGGCTTGAATCGGAGAACCGCCGCCTCCGGGAAGAGCTTGGCGGACGCACCCAATTGTACGGAGACAGCGTACCGATCCGGGCGCTGCGGCAGCAGATTGCGCTCACCGCTCCCACGAACGGGCGTGTCTTGATTTACGGAGAAAGCGGAACGGGAAAAGAGCTGGTGGCTCGCGCGCTGCACGCCGCGAGCCTTCGCAGCGATCAGGCCTTTGTCGAAGTAAATTGCGCCGCCATCCCCGAGGAGTTGATCGAGTCCGAGCTGTTCGGGCACATCAAGGGCAGCTTCACGGGAGCCAGCGAGAACAAAATCGGAAAATTCGAGAAGGCGGATGGGGGCACACTGTTCCTCGACGAAGTCGGCGACATGAGCCTGCGCACGCAGTCCAAGGTGCTGCGCGTTCTGGAGGAACAACGCCTCGAGCCGGTGGGGTCGAACAAGACGGTCAGCGTCGATGTGCGCGTCATCGCCGCTACGAACAAGAAACTCGAAGACGAGATCGCGGCAGGAAGATTCCGCGAAGATCTCTTCTATCGCTTGAATGTGATCCCGTTCACCGTGCCGCCGCTCCGCGACCATGCCGAGGATATCCCGATTCTGGCGCGCCATTTTCTGGCCGAGTATTCAGCCGCATACGGACGCAAGCCGAAGGAATTGGGTGAAGCAGCGCTCGGAGTGATGGTGCGGTATCAATGGCCGGGGAATGTCCGGGAGTTGCGCAACCTGACCGAACGGCTGATGATTGTGGTGCCGCAGGACAAGATCGAGCCGCTTCATCTGCCCGGCGAACTATTCCGCGGCAGTTCACGAATGCCGCAGCAGCCCAACGCCACGCTTCACGAAGCGCGCGACGCGTATGAAAGGGAGTTTATTCTGCGCAAGCTCGAAGAAAATCAGTGGCACATGACGCGCACGGCTGAGACGCTAGGGCTCGAACGCAGCCACTTGTACCGGCGCATGCGCACGCTTGGGATTACCGCCGAGGAATAAACCGCGAACTACTCCCCGGTTAGACGTTCCAGCTGCAGGTGCCAGTCGAGCTGGCGCACCAATTGCGGATTGTCGCGCCAATCTCGCAGGACTTTCACGAACAACTCCAAAAAAATCTTCATGCCAAGGATCTCCTCGAGCTCCTTGCGCGCGTCCGTCCCGATTTTTTTCAGCGAAGCTCCCGCGCGGCCAATGAGGATTCCCTTCTGCCCTTCCCGCTCGACGTAAATTGTCGCGCGGATGCGAATCAGCTTGTCCGTTTCCTCAAACGCATCGACAAGGACCGCGACGGCATGGGGAACTTCGTGAAACGTCCCCGCCATGGCCTTCTCCCGGATCAACTCTGCCGCGAGGAATCGTTCGGGCTGGTCGGTATATTGGTCCGCGGGAAAGTGCGGCTCGCCGGAAGGCAGGTACTCGATGAATTTTTCAAGAACGCGATCGACGCCGTCGCCCGTCAGCGCGGAAATAGGAATTATTTCGGCGAAATCGGTGAGTTTCCCGACGCTTTCGATGATGGGAAGTAAACTGTCTTTCGGGATGCGGTCCACCTTGTTCAGAAGCAGGATGCGCGTTCCTTCAAAACGGGCCGCCCGCTCGATCGCATGGCGGTCTCCCTTGCCGATGTCTTCACTCACATCCAGGATCAGGGCGAGAACGTCAACGCCATCGAGCGCGGCATTGACCTCTCCCATCATTTGTCGGCCCAGGGCGGAGTCGGGGCGGTGCAAGCCTGGAGTGTCGATCAGCACGACTTGTGCGTTGGGGCGATTTACGATTCCTTGAATCCGGTTGCGCGTGGTTTGAGGCCGCGACGTCACGATCGCGACTTTTTGGCCCACGAGTCTGTTTACGAGCGTGGATTTTCCGGCATTCGGTCGGCCCACTACCGCGACAAACCCGGATTTGAATTCTAGTGCCATAAGAGGTGTTTTTTAGTTTCCGAATACGGGTAGTTGCGACAGTACCGGCCCATCTCGAAACTTGACCCTCCATCATAACCTGCCGGTCCGGGAATCGCGGGGGTTTAGTAGGACAGGCACTCTTGCCTGTCCGTGTGCGCTATAGCGATATTCATCCGGACAGACAAGAGTGTCTGTCCTACTGAACCAACACATCGCTAAGCCGCGAGACGCCTCCGAGGCTGTCGCCGGACGTGCTACACTTCCGAAACCCTGGACGGATTCCGAGACACTTCAACGTCCGGTTAAAACTTACGCTTTCGGAGAAAGACTGATGCCCGCAACACCTCACATTGAGAAACATTTTACCGCTACCGCATCTGTTCGCGACGTCGTGATCGGAATGTCCGATGGCTTGACCGTGCCGTTTGCTCTTGCGGCCGGCATATCAGGCGCGGTGGGTGCGATTGCTACGAGCCCTCATGCGTCCGCACTCGTCGTCACCGCGGGACTCGCGGAAATTGCAGCAGGTTCGATCGCCATGGGCCTGGGCGGTTATTTGGCCGCCAGAACCGATCTCGAACACTACGCATCAGAGCGAGAGCGGGAGGTTCGCGAAACCGTTGAGCTGCGTGAAGTTGAAATTGAAGAGGTCGCCAAAGTCTTTCGCGACTATGGACTGACCGAAGCGCAAATGGCTCCCGTGGTCGACGCGATTACGGGGGATCAAAAACATTGGGTGGATTTCATGATGCGGTTCGAGCTGGGGCTTGAAGAACCGGAGCCAACAAGAGCGCGAATCAGCGCGCTGACGATCGCCATGTCGTATATCTTCGGAGGATTGATCCCGCTCGCGCCTTACATGTTGCTTGCAAACGTGCAAACGGGCCTTTGGTGGTCGGTCGGCGTCACGCTCCTTGCGCTCGCCGTCTTCGGATGGGTGAAAGGACGCTTCACCGGCATCAATCCATTTAAGGGCGCCGTGCAAACCGTTTTGATCGGGGGCCTCGCCGCTGGCACAGCTTTTTTGCTTGCCAAGCTGATCGGCTAATTGTCCCTCCTAGAAATACTTGCTAGCAGATCGACTTTAGTTTGGCTGGAAGAAAAGCATTTAACACAGAGGACACAAAGAATCACCGAGGACCACAGAGAAATCTGCCTTGCTCTTCACGTGGTCTATCCCTCCCCTTCTCCACCAGGCCCTCAGTGGCCTCTGTGGCTTTTCTCGGTGTTCTCTGTGTTAAATTCCGGAAAGCATTCAACACAGAGGCCACAGAGAACACAGAGAAAAACATGAGATCAATCCGCTGAAACTGCGGCGGGAATTCGGCGGACGCGGAGACGCAGGACTTTTCGCTGGTTGGCTTCCAGGATTTCAAAGCGCAGGCCGCCGTAGTCCAAGTGTTCTCCCGGCGAAGGGACATGGCCGGCGATGTGATTGAGCAGGCCGGCGATGGTGGTAGCGGATTCCTCACCGGTAACGTTCCATTCCACGCCGAACAACTCCTGCACTTTTTCGATCGAAACGCTGCCGCGAAGGACCAAGCTGCCGTCGGATTCGCGAACGGCGTCAGGGGCGGGCACACGGTCATCTTCTCCGATTTCTCCGATGATTTCTTCCACCAGATCTTCGACGGTGACGATGCCCGCGACAGAGCCATGCTCGTCCACGACGATTGCCATCTGCTGATTCCGCCGCTGCATTTCCTTCAGCAAATCCGAACCTCGTTTGGTTTCGGGAACAAATAGAGCGGGCCGGGCCAGTTCACGCACCGTGCGGCGCCGGGCTTCGTCTTCGGGAACCTGGAGCAAATCGCGCGCGAAGGCCACACTGGTTATGTCATCGAGCGAATGTTCGTAGACAGGGACACGCGAAAATTTAGTCTCGATCAGAAGTTTTCGGAGTTGCTCTACGGTGGAATCCGCGCGGATCGCGACAACATCCGGACGCGGCGTCATGAATTCCAGGACGCGCTTATCGCTGAACTCGACGACCTGCTCGATCATCTGCGCTTCCGACCGTTCGAGAATGCCCTCCTGCTCGGCGGCATCGACCAGAGCTTCGATTCCCTCCTGTTGCGCAGTCGAACTATCAGAGGGGTGGTCGTCGGAGATGCGCGCGAGCGAAACGGCGAGCTCCAGTACGACGCGGAACGGCCAAACGATCCAAAGGAACGCGCGAATTACGATTGCGAATCGAACAAGCCAGCGCCCCGTCGTGCGCACGAGAAGGAAATCAGGAATGAATTGCGAAAGCAGCAGCACTTCCACGAGCACGTAGATCAACGCTTGCGCCAGTGCGTCCCACGTTCCGGGAACAAATACAATGACGCCGCGAGCGGTCTCGGCTGTGACCACGACCAGCCAAAGATTCGCGAGCAGCCGGAATCCCGTGGCCGCACGGGCGCGTTCCAAATGAAAATGAGGCTCGACCTCGGCCTCAAAGATTTCCAGATGCGTGTGCACGTGGCCGGTCGTCACGCGGCCCAGTTCGCGATAGATCCGGTCAATGTAAGAGAACACGACCAGTCCCACACCGAGCGCGGAGACAGCCAAGGCATAGAGGAACGTCATCATCGTTAGACGACACCTAACCGCCGGCGCAATCGCCGCTCCAGACGTTCCATTTCACCGTCATCGGTTTCATGATCGAAACCGGCCAGATGAAGCATGCCGTGCAGGATCAGGATGCGCATTTCCGCTGGGAGCGTGCGTGAAAACCGGCGCGCGTTGCGCCGCGCGGTTTCGGGAGAAATGGCGATATCGCCGGCGTAGGGTGCGCTCCGTTTCGGCTTCGCGCCATTCGCGGGAAATGAAAGCACATCGGTGGAGCCGCGCTTGTGGCGGAAAGTCTGATTCAAACGAGCCATCGCGGCATCGCTGATGAACTGCACCGTCACTGCTTCCCGCGGGAAGCGCAGTTCCTGCCGAACGCGCTCGAAGAAGTCCTCCAATGGTTTGACGAGTACGCGAACACGGCGCTGGCGATTGACGATCATGGGCGTGAGGAATGTTTACTTCGCAGGCTCGGTCTTGCCGTTCCCGGGTGACGCCTTACGCCGCGCTTCGCCTACGCCAAATTCATCGTAGGCCTTGATAATTTGCTGGACGAGGTTGTGCCGGACGACATCGCGTTCATTGAAATTCATGAACGCGATTCCCGCGATGCGCCCAACAACTTCGAGCGCCTCGACCAGGCCGGAACGCCGGCCCGCGGGCAAGTCGATTTGCGTCACGTCCCCGGTAATGACGGCCTTGGAGTTAAATCCGAGGCGCGTAAGAAACATTTTCATCTGTTCGCTGGTAGTGTTTTGCGCTTCGTCGAGAATGACGAAGGAATCGTTGAGCGTGCGGCCGCGCATGAATGCGAGCGGCGCGACCTCGATAATTCCCTTCTCGAGAAAACGCTCCAGCTTGTCGGCATCGAGCATGTCATAGAGCGCGTCATAGAGCGGCCGCATGTATGGATCGATTTTTTGCTGCAAGGTGCCGGGGAGAAATCCGAGGCGCTCTCCCGCCTCGACCGCCGGGCGCGCCAGGATGATGCGGTCGGCTTGCTTGGTGAGCAGCGCGGAAACGGCCATGGCCACGGCCAGGTAGGTCTTCCCGGAGCCGCCCGGGCCAACGGCGAAGGTCATATCGTGTTTCTCAATCGCTTCCATGTACAGCTTTTGGTTCGAGCTCTTGGGGGTAACTGATTTTTTCCCAAAGACGCGCGCGCGCGCGGGGGCGCCCGGCTCGAGAACCTGGCGCAGAGTAGTCTTTGGGTCTTCCGTCGCGACTCGGATCATGGCGTTTACGTCGCCATGGTTCATGCGGCGGCCTTCGCGTACGAGCTGGTTGTATTCATCAAGGATTCGGACGGCCCGGTCGACTTGGGCGGCCTCGCCATCTATGGCAAGGTGGCCATCCTGCAATTCAGTGGTCACGCGCAGCGCGGATTCCAGCAGTTTGACGTTCTCGTCGAGAGTGCCGAACAGGGATTCCACCCCGCCGGCGATTTGTACAGTGCGTCGCATGGAAGATTCGGCCGACAACATTGTTCCGGCGGGCTCCAAGCGGAGCCCGTATTGTCGCAATGCAGTCAACCGATGGGGTCCACACCTCCAGATTCCGAGAGGAACCAATATCAACAGCGTACTCGAAGCAAGCCAGAGGGTCAACAACGCGTAGCCAAATTGCCATGCAACACCAAGATAGCGGATGGGATTTTGCTCCGGTCGAAAATCGGCGTGGCGACTATGTTTCTTGCACGTCAACGGCTGAGGCTGCGCCCTACCAAGATTGCGGATGTCACATTGGCTCGTTGATCCGGCAACGGAGGGACTACTTGTCCATGCCCGGCAACTCGAGTGCGTCGACTTCACTTGTCGAGGCATGGATCTCCGTGCCGGACGACTGTACGTCGCCACCTACCAGAAGCAGCCGGTTGCCGATGACGCCTGCAGCGAGTCCATGCCGACTGACGGGCATCGACGGCATGATCGACCAGGTGTTGGTTGCCGGATCGAACGCCTCGACCGAGCGGAACGTGGCCATCATGTGCGGATCTTGAAATTCGCCGCCCGCGACGTAGATCCGCCCATTGTACGTGCCCGCGCCCAAGGCACTTCGGGTCGTGGGCATGCGTGCCCGTGGTGCGCTCCATTTGTCCATGGCGGGATCATATTCCTCGACGACCGAGATGTCTGAGGCGACACCGATGAATGCAGCGCCAACGCGCCCGCCGATCACGTAAATCTTCCCGTTGACCGCTCCGGCAGCAGCGTGGTTGCGCGGTGTCGGCATCGGACTCCGTGCTCGCCACGTGTTGGCCGCAGGATCGTACTCCTCAACCGTCCCTAATACCCCTTGCGGGACTGTTGGCATCAACGCCATGGCTTCCGACCCAGGGAGATTGGCAGCGCCGCCAATCACGTAGATTTTGTCGCCGGCGACAGCTGCCACAGCTGATCCTCGTTTGGTGGGTAGTGACGCAAGAGCTTTCCAGTTGTCGGTGGCGGGATCATATGCCCATGCATTATTGATCGGAACCCAAGCCGGGGGTCCTGATTGCGGGAACACGAATCCGCCAAACGCGTAGATCTTTCCGTGATATTCCGTGAACGCCACATGGTGAGACGCCAATGCCATCGGCTTCTTCTTCGTCCATTGATTGCTGGCGGGGTCATATTCGTAGACCATGCCCATCGGTTTCCAGACAGGAGCGAGGCCGGCGAACACGTACATCCACACGAGCGGCCCGGTCCTGGCCTCCGCTCGCTCCCAGCGTAAGAACGCGTAGAACAAGAGCGCCAGCCACAGCGTCAAGATCGGTTCGGGAAGGACGATTCTGGTGAACAGGAACGTCCCGGCCGAAGTCGCAAGAGCCAATCCTCCAAGGAACCCCACCTGCCATCCGAAGACGAGTTTCCCGATCTGATAGGTG
>Ga0208981_1000017_pt1 | contig 17949 bp, 16 predicted proteins | sample MedBloCAOM1_M1_FD_187839 | JGI IMG/M metagenome (GOLD analysis project Ga0208981, IMG submission 187839) | Forest soil microbial communities from El Dorado National Forest, California, USA - Mediterranean Blodgett CA OM1_M1 (SPAdes) (version 2) | ecosystem: Environmental > Terrestrial > Soil >... | reverse complement strand
GACACCACGGCGTGGCGCGCGATGCGCAGCATGTGCTCGAGCACGATTCGCGGATGCTGGGTCGCCTGCAAGGTCTGCGACAGGATCACATAGTCGAAGGCGTCATCGGGATAATCCGCGAGGTCGGTGTCGGCGTTGCCCTGGATCACGGCGAGACCCTTGGCGACGCATTCGTTGACGCCTTCGCGCGACAGTTCGATGCCGCGGCCGTCGACGCCGCGCGTCTCCAGGAGCTTCAGGAGCTCGCCGTCGCCGCAGCCGACGTCGAGCACGCGCGAGCCGGGCTCCACCATGTCGGCGACGAGCAGATGGTCGAGCCGCGCGCCGGCGGCGCCGCGCGCCGCTTCCGCCATGGTGAGATCGCGTCGTTGCCGTGTCAGCACGTTTCGTCACCTCTTCCCGTCATGCGCAGATGCAAGGCCGCGCGCCCGGCCGGCCGAGTCGAGGAAGCCGCGCACGATCGCCAGCAGCTCCGGCTCGTCGAGCAGGAAGGCGTCATGGCCCTTGTCGGTCTCGATCTCGGCGAAGGAGACGCGCGCGCCGCCGGCATTCAACGCATGCACGATCGCGCGCGAGTCGGAGGTCGGAAAGAGCCAGTCGGACGTGAACGAGACCACGCAGAAGCGCGTCCGCGTGCCCCGGAACGAATTGGCGAGCACGCCGTCATAGTCCGCCGCGAGGTCGAAATAGTCCATCGCGCGCGTCAGATAGAGATAGCTGTTGGCGTCGAAGCGCTCGACGAATGTGCTGCCTTGATGGCGCAGATAGCTCTCCACCTCGAAGTCGGCGTCGAACGAAAAGGTCGGGTTCGCCCGATCCTGGAATTTTCGCCCGAACTTGCGATGCAGCGCCGCGTCCGACAGATAAGTGATGTGCGCGCCCATGCGCGCGACCGCGAGCCCGCGGCGCGGATTGGCGCCCTCCGCGAAGTAGCGTCCGCCGCGCCATTCCGGATCCGCCATCACGGCCTGGCGCCCGACCTCGTGGAACGCGATGTTCTGCGCCGAATGCCGCGTCGCGGTCGCGAGCGGAAGCGCCGAGAACACGCGGTCCGGATAGCTCGCCGCCCATTGCAGCACCTGCATGCCGCCCATGGAGCCGCCGGCGACCGAAAACAACGAGTCGATGCCGAGATGGTCGAGCAGCATCGCCTGCGCCCGCACCATGTCGCGCACGGTGATGACCGGAAAATCGAGGCCGAACACCTCGCCGGTCACCGGATTGAGCGAGGCCGGGCCGGTCGTTCCCAGGCAGCCGCCGACCACGTTCGGGCAGATCACGAAATAGCGTTCGGTGTCGATCGGCTTGCCCGGGCCCACCATGGTCTCCCACCAGCCCGGCTTGCCGGTGACCGGATGGACATTGGCGACATGCTGGTCGCCGGTGAGGGCATGGCAGATCAGCACCGCATTCGAGCGATCGCCGTTGAGCGTCCCGTAGGTCTGGTAGGCGATCTGGAAGGGAGCGAGCGCGACCCCGGCGTCGAGCTTCAGCGGCTGGTCGGCGCCGAAGCGCACGACGAGCGACTGCGGGTGCTCCGCTTCGCGCAACCGCATCGCGTGGTCGTCCTTGAGCTGCGTCTCGGCCATGTGTTTCCCGGGGGCCTGGAGCACGTTCATGCGCTGTAGGCTAGACCCGGCCACGGCGCGCGAGGGCCCGAATGCCGGCAGGCCGAGCGCGGTTTAGATAGTTTAGCCTCAGCAAGTGTCAATGTTTTGTTTGTATTCGTCCCGGACCCGCCGGGAGCGTGGTGCGATCAAATCGGATCGGAACACCCTTCTGGCTTCGATCCTTGGTCGCATTTTCTCCGGCGAAGCGGTATTCCCTGCGTCGGAAAATGCTCTATCAATGACGACCGCACTGGCCCCGTTAACCATGTCGAATACATCCAAGCCATCCTCGCTCGCGGAGTTGCGCGCCGACATCGACCGGATCGATGCCGAGATGCATCGGCTGTTGATGGAGCGCGGCGACATCATCGGCCGCCTGATCAAGGTCAAGCGCACCTCGGAGTCGGGCTCGGCGTTCCGCCCGGCGCGCGAGGCCGACATGATGCGCCGCCTCGTGCAGCGCCACCACGGCATCCTTCCGCTCGACACCGCGGAAAGCATCTGGCGGGTGATCATCGCGACCTTCACCTATGTGCAGGCGCCGTTCCGGGTGCATGCCGATCTTGCGACCGGCGAAGCCGCGATGCGCGACTCCGAGCGTTTCCATTTCGGCTTCACGGTGCCGTTCACCGCCCATGTGGGGGCGGCCGGCGTGGTGGCGGCGGTCGCCGCGTCGCAAGGCGATCTCGGCCTCGTACCGGTGACCGCCGGCAGCGACGCCTGGTGGAGCGCACTCGAGGCCGACGACGCGCCGAAGATCATCGCGCGGCTGCCCTTTGTCGAGCGCGCCGATCACCCCGCCGGTCTCCCGGTCTTCGCGATCGCGCGGCCGCATCCGGATGCGGTCGTGACCGACGTCACCATGTGGAGCATGAAGGTGTCGGGCTGGGGCGGCAAGGCGGCCCGCGCCGCCTCCGCGCTCGCCGACCTGATCGCCATTCCCGAAGGGGCCTTCGACGGCGCATCGCTGCTCGTCTCGGTGCCCGAGACCAAGACCGTCGACGACATCGTGGCGGCGCTTCGCGGGGCCGGCGTCTCGGTGCGCAGCCAAGCCCTCGTCGGCAGCCACGCGACCCGGTATATGGTCAGCGCCGACGGCGCGCGGCCGGTCCCGACCGGGCGTTGAGCGGCGGAGACCTGCATATGTCCGCCTCGCGTCCCCAACCGCGCCCCGGCGTGCTCGATATCGAGGCCTATGTGCCCGGCAAGAGCAGCGCGCCCGGCGTCGCCAAAGTCTACAAGCTGTCGTCCAACGAGACGCCGCTCGGCCCGAGCCCGCGTGCGGTCGAGGCCTACCACGGGGTGGCCGACCGCCTCCATGACTATCCGGACGGCACGGTCAGGACCCTGCGCGAGGCGATCGGACGCGCCTTCGGGCTCGACCCGGCCCGTATCGTATGCGGCGCGGGCTCGGACGATCTGATAAATCTGCTGGCGCGCGCGTATCTCGCCGACGGCGACGAGGCGATCTACACCACGCACGGCTTCCTGATCTATCCGATCGCGACTCTCGGCGCCGGCGCGAAGCCGGTGGTCGCCGCAGAGCGCAATTACACGGCCGACGTCGATGCGATCCTCCGGGCGGTGACGCCCAAGACCAAGATCGTGTTTATCGCCAATCCGAACAACCCGACCGGCACCTATGTGCCGTTCGACGAGGTCAGGCGCCTGCACCGCGGATTGCCGCCGCATGTGCTGCTCGTGCTCGACGCGGCCTATGCTGAATATGTCCGGCGCAACGACTACGAGGCCGGCATCGAGCTGGTGGCGACCTCGCAGAACGTCGTGATGTTGCGGACCTTCTCGAAGATCCACGGTCTCGCGGCGCTGCGGCTCGGCTGGATGTACGGGCCGGAGCACATCGTCGACGCGCTCAACCGGATCCGCGGACCGTTCAACTGCAACACGGCCGCGATCGCGGCCGGCATCGCGGCAATCGAGGATACCGCGCATCAGGAGCGTTCGCGCGAGCACAATACGCGCTGGCTCGCCTGGCTGACGGAGGAGATCGGCAAGCTCGGCCTCGAGGTCACGCCGAGCGCCGCCAATTTCGTGCTGATCCATTTTCCCACCACCAAGGGAAAGACCGCGCAGGACGCCGACCGGTTCCTGACCGCGCGCGGGCTGATCCTGCGCCAGGTCGGCGCCTACAAGCTGCCGCATGCGCTGCGCATGACCGTCGGCAGCGAGGAGGCGAACCGGCTCGCGGTCGCGGCGCTGGGCGACTTCCTCGGGGCTTCCAAGTGACCGCCACTGTGCCGGCTTTCAACCGGCTCGCTCTGATCGGCGTCGGCTTGATCGGCTCGTCGATCGCGCATGCGGCGCGCCGGCACGGCCTCGTGCGCTCGATCGTGGCGACCGCGCGCTCGCCGGCGACCCGCAAACGCGTGGTCGAGCTGGGCCTGGCCGATGAGGTGGTCGACACCAACGCGCAGGCCGTCCGGAACGCCGATCTCGTCATCGTCTGCATCCCGGTCGGGGCCTGCGGGACGGTGGCGCAGGAGATCGCGCCCCATCTCGCGCCGGGCGCCATCGTCTCCGATGTCGGATCGGTCAAAGGGTCGGTGGTCAGGGACATGGCGCCGCATCTGCCGCCCCATGTTCATTTCGTCCCGGCCCATCCGGTCGCCGGCACCGAGTATTCCGGCCCCGACTCCGGCTTTGCCGAGCTGTTCGTCGATCGCTGGTGCATCCTGACGCCGCCACCGGAAACCGATCCGCAGGCGACCGAGCGCCTCGCGGTTTTCTGGCGCGCGCTCGGCGCCAAGCTCGCCACCATGACGCCCGAGCACCACGACCTCGTGCTGGCGGTGACCAGCCACCTGCCGCATCTCATCGCCTATACGATCGTCGGCACCGCCAACGAGCTCGGCGAGGTGACCGAGTCCGAAGTGCTGCAATTCTCCGCCGGCGGCTTTCGCGACTTCACCCGCATCGCCGCCTCCGACCCGACCATGTGGCGCGACGTGTTTCTCGCCAACAAGGACGCGGTGCTCGAGATGCTCGGCGCGTTTCAGGAAGACCTCTCGCGGCTCACGCGCGCGATCCGGCGCGGCGACGGCGATGCGCTGTTCGAGCATTTCACCCGCACGCGCGCGATCCGGCGCGGGATCGTCAATATCGGACAGGATTCCGCGGCCCCGGATTTCGGCCGGCCGCACGGCAGCCTGCCGCAGCTTCCGATGCCGAGGCCGCAAGCGGCGGACGGCGATTAACGCCGCAGCCCGCCCCGCTTGCGGGCGAACGACGTCATATCCCCTTCAGATACTCGATCAGGTCGTTGCGCTGGGCATCGCCGAGATTCAGGTTGAACTGCGTGTTGTAGTGATCCACCACGTCGCGCAGCGTGGCGAAACGCCCGTCGTGGAAGAAGCCGCCCTTTTGGTGCGTCCACAGCCCTGCCAGCGGGGCGGTGCGGTACATGTGGGTGGGCGAACGGTCCGCCTGAAACGAATCGATGCCGATTTCGCTGGGCGCATGCAGGTTCTGTCCCGGCTCGCTGAACAGCGGCGGAACATGACAGCCGGCGCATTTCGCCGGCCCGTTGAAGACCGTCCTGCCGCGTTCGAATGCGGCCTTGTCATACGAGCCCGCCGGCGCTTTCGGGGCCGGGATCGAGAGCTGGTAGAAGTGCAGCGCCGCGAGCTTGGCCGTCGCTTTGTCCGGAACATTGCGCGTATTCCCCGCGCCGCTCTTGGCGGAGACCGGATACTGATCCTTGTTGTTGAACCGGGCATCGTAGAAGGTCGCCGCGCCGTGCATCTGAGTGCCGGCCACATAGGCGTTCCAGTAGGTCACCGATCCAAAGCCGGTCCAGGTCGCGAGATTCACGCCGGCCAATCCGAACGCGGGCGGAATGAGCGTGCCGGCCTGTCCCCCATCGGGGCGAAAAGCCTTGCCGTCCTTGTCGAGCACCGCGTCGTAGCGGCCGGGCCCCCAGCTGGCGAGGACCTTTTTCACCGTGGCCACATCGACGCCGAGCAGGTCGGTGAACGGCTTGAGGTTGGGAGCGAGCGACACGATCGCGCCGACATTCAGATCGCGGTTGGCCCAGCCGTCGAGCCGCTTGCCGATGCCGGGAGCAAGCGAATTGTCGACGGTCGAGTGGCAAAATGCGCACTGGATGCCCATCGACTTGACGCCGCCGTCCGGGGTGGTGAAAGCGGTGACGCCGACCACGGCGTTCAACTTGAGCAGGGCGATCGTCGTCGCCGGATCGTCGAGGTTCACTTTGCCGGCCTTGAGCTGCTTCTTCAAAGCGTCCGGCAGCGCGTCGGCGTCGACCTTGAGGCCCACCGATAATGCCGTCTTTGGCGAGACGCCGGGACCGATACCGCCGTTCTTCTCGCCCGCGATGGCTTTGTGCAGCTGAAGCGCGTCACCCCAGAAGGCCTCGCTTCCGAATGTCTCGTAGCGGAAGGTCTTTTTGCCCTCTTCGAGCATCGATTGGGCGGCACGCGCGTTCTCGGCATCGACGCCTTGCAGCGGCGGAGCCGCGGACGCCGTCACGGCGCCAAGCATGCCGGATCCGCCCAACGCCACGACAAGCAGGATTTTCCGTTTCATGAGGTCCTCCCGGACAATTATTTTCTAAATCGATACGCTGAAATTGGATGGGTGAATTGCCGAAAGGTTCCCGGCGACGCAGAAAAATTCGACGATTCTTTTGAATGAGCCGGCGAATCTACGTGTTTATTGAATAGGAGAACCTTGAAAATCAGCCCGCTTGAGGTCTCACCCTGCGGTCGCGTGACTTTGCGAGGGCAGCGCGTCCCCTCACCGCCCGCGCGCCACCAAGGCCCCGTTGACGGCCTTGCGGATGTCGGTGAGCGAGAAGGGCTTGGCGATCACGTCGTGGATGAGCGCATCGAGGCCGTGCGCGCGCTCGCGCTGGTCGGCATAGCCGGTCATCAGGAGAATCATCAGCTCCGGATAGTCGCGCGCGGCCGCGAGCGCGAGCGCGATCCCGTCCATCACCGGCATGCGGATGTCGGTGAGCAGGAGGTCGAATCGTCCCTTGTCGCGCGTGAGCGCATCGAGCGCCTCGCCGCCGTCGGCGGTCGCGACGACCTCGTGGCCGTCCTGCGCGAGGGCGCGCGCCACGAAGGCGCGCAGCGCCTCCTCGTCTTCTGCCAGCAGAATTCGCGCCACAGGTCCCTCAATGCATGCCGGCGACGGCATCGTGACGATTGAAGAAGCGCACGACCACTTCCCGCCCTTCTGTCGGCGGCGACGCAAGGCGGGTCTGGAACGGCAGCGAATCGCCGGGCGCAAGGACCGAACGCGCGGGCAGCGTGGTCCAGGTATAGATCTCGCGGCCGGCGCCGTTGCGCATGGAGAATCGGAGGCGCGCCACATCGCGCGGCTGCCGGGCGACGTTGGAAATCGTTCCTTGCACCAGCAGGACCGGCACGCCGTCATGCATCTCCTTGGTGGTCTTGACGTCCGTGAAGGCGAGACCGCGCAGATTGACCGGCAGCCCGATCGCGGCGAACAGCGAAGCGGTCTGCGGCATCGCCCGCACCACGTCGGCGCGCCAGCTCAGCAGGGCGGCATTCACGGCGAGCAGCAGCGCGATGACCACCCCGACGCTCGGGCGCCGGCTGCGGCGGCCGCGACCGCTCATTTGGCGCCGGGCGCGCCGGGCGGCGACCGTTTCGATGTCTTCCGCGCGCTCGGCGCCCGCGACCGTGGGGGCCTGGCCCGGACCGTCGTCAGGCGCAAGCGGGGGAGCGTCGTAGGCTACGACCGAGTCGGTGTCCTCCATGCCGGCGGCGCGTGCGCCCGCACCGATCGACGGATCGTCGAATGCGGCATGCGAGAGGCCGGCGGCGCGGGCCGCCAGATTGGGATCGACCGCATCATCGTCGGCCGACGCCGCGCCGGCCGCAAAATCCGATCCGGGTGCATTCTGGCCGGTGGCCGCCCCGCGCTGATACTGGGCGGAGGCTGCGGCGGCGTTGACCATGGGGGCGGTCTCCGCGGCTGCCGGGGTCGCAAACCAGACCTCCTGGCAGCGCACACAGCGCACCGACCGCCCCGCCTCTCCGAGCGAGGCGGCCGTGACATCGTAGGATGTTTGACAGCTTGGACAGACTATCAGCATTGGCGAATCGGCAATAAACCCCTGTGCGGGACGACGCTAGCAGGCGTCCGTTAACGGATCGGAAACCATCCCGGGGGTCATCGAAGCCCGGCTGGGACCCTCTCGCCCTGTCTCACCCCTGCCAGCTTCTCGTAATTGCTGTAAAAATCGCGAATCGCCGCAGGATGTTCCTCGGGGGCCCCGTGCGGGACGGCGTCCTGGGCGTCTGGAGACAGGCTTGGTCCGCTTCGAAAATGTCGGCTTGCGCTACGGGCTCGGACCCGAGGTTCTGCGCGACCTCTCCTTTCGCATCGAGCCCCATTCGTTCCAGTTCCTCACCGGCCCCTCCGGCTCCGGCAAGTCGTCGCTGTTGCGCCTGCTGTTCCTGTCGCTCAAGCCGACGCGCGGGCTGATCACGCTGTTCGGCCACGACATCGCGACGCTCTCCAAGGATTCGCTGGCGACCCTGCGCCGGCGCATCGGCATCGTGTTCCAGGATTTCCGCCTGCTCGACCACATGAGCACCTACGAGAATGTCGCGCTGCCGCTGCGCATCCTCGGGCGCGACGAGGCGAGCTACCGGCACGAAGTCGCCGAGTTGCTCAATTGGGTCGGGCTCGGCGAGCGCATGTGGGCCTTGCCGCCGGTGCTCTCGGGCGGCGAGAAGCAACGCGCCGCGATCGCGCGTGCCGTCATCGCGCGCCCGCAGCTGTTGCTTGCCGACGAGCCGACCGGCAACGTCGATCCGTCTCTCGCCCAACGGCTGCTGCGCCTGTTCGTCGAGCTCAACAAATCCGGAACCTCGGTGGTGATCGCGACCCACGACATCGCGCTCATGGACCAGTATGACGCCCGCCGTCTCGTGTTGCACGAGGGGCGGGTGCACGTCTACGACTAGGCCGCATGACCGACGCACCCTACGACGCCGACATGACCGCCCCGACGCATTCGGCCGCGGGCGATTTTCCGCGTGACGAGACGCCGATCGTGCCGAGAAACTCGATCGCCGGCCGCGCGCTCGTGGCCGTCGTCGCCATCATGACCTTTCTGGCCTCGCTCACCACCGGCGCCGTGATGCTGATCCTGGCATCGGCGGCGGAGTGGCAGTCGGACGTGGCGCGCGAGATGACCATCCAGGTCCGGCCCGCGCCCGGCCGCGACCTCGACGCGGAGGTCGCAAAGGCGGTCGAGATTGCGCGCGCGGCGCCGGGCATCACCGACGTGCGGCCCTACACGGCGGCTGAATCCGCGCGTCTGCTCGAACCATGGCTCGGCACCGGGCTCACCCTCGACGCTTTGCCGGTGCCCCGCATCATCGTGTTGCGCGTGGGCGCGAACGAGCGGCCGGATCTGGACGTGCTGCGGTCGGCGCTCGCCGGCCGGGTCGCGGGCGCGAGCCTCGACGACCATCGCGGCTGGGTCGACCGCATGCGGGCGATGGCCAATACCGCGATCGTCGGCGGCATCGGCATTTTGATCCTGGTCCTGGTCGCAACCGTGCTCTCGGTCTCCTTTGCGACCCGGGGTGCGGTGGCGACCAACCGGCCGATCGTCGAGGTGCTGCATTTCATCGGCGCCAAGGACGGCTTCATCGCCAGCCAGTTCCAAAGTCACTTCCTGATGCTCGGCCTCGAGGGGGGAGGACTCGGCGGCGGCGCGGCGCTGATCCTGCTGGCGCTCGCCGGCCTTTTCGGCGACTGGTTTCTTGGTACCGCCGCCGCGGAGGAGACCGCGGCGCTGTTCGGCAGCTTCTCGATCGGCATCGCGGGCTATGCGGCCGTGCTCGGCCAGATCGTCCTGGTGGCGGCGGTGACCGCCGGGACCTCGCGGCAGGTCGTTAACCACACGCTTGCCTCGATCGCGTAGGAGAGGCGTTCAAGATCCGTGATCAGGGCGCCGAATTAGGCGCTATGATCGGAAATGGGGACCGAAGGGCCGATGTCAGGCGGTGGAGCAAATTCGGCGCACGAGCCCGGCGCGAGGCAGGACACCATGTCCGCGCACGCGCGGCCGTTCATGCGCACCATCGTGGCGTTGCGCCGGATCACGTTCCTGGCCGGCGGCGCCGTGGCGCTCGCCTTCGCGCTCGGATTTGTCTGGTTCATGGCGCAGGTGCCGGGCCCGGACGCGGCGCTCGACCGCAATGCCGAGGGCATCGTGGCGCTGACCGGCGGCGCCGCGCGGATCAGCGACGCGATCGAACTCCTCGCCGCGGGCCGCGGCCACCGGCTGCTGATCACGGGCGTGAATCCGGCGACCCATACGGGCGAGCTTGCGCGGCTTGCTCCGCAGTATCAGCGGCTGTTCGGATGCTGCATCGATCTCGATCATTCGGCCGTCAACACCATCGGCAATGCGATCGAGACGCGGCGTTGGACGCAGGCGCGCGGCTTCCGCTCCCTGCTCATTGTCACCTCGGCCTATCACATGCCGCGCGCGATCGCCGAGCTCGCCCATCAGCTTCCCGACGTCACCCTGATCGAGTTTCCGGTATTGACCGAGAAGCAGCGCGCCGCGCCGTGGTGGTCGAACGAGGCGACCGCGCGGCTCGTCATCTCGGAATACCTGAAATTCGTCTATGCCGTCGTACGCATGCATATCGCGGCGCCGCAGGATAAATCCCGCGTTGTCGCCGGCCCCTGCCGCGCCATCGGCTGACATTTCCGGGAACGGGTTTCGTGATCATCATTCGCTCCGTCGTGTTCAATGTGCTGTTCTATCTCGTCCTCGCCGCCTACCTCATGGTGGCGATGCCGACCTTGCTGCTGCCGCGATGGGGCATCATCCGGCTTGCCCAGCATTGGGGGCGCGTGAATCTCCATCTGTTGCGGATCGTCTGCGGCATCACGGTCGAATGGCGGGGCCTCGAGAAGATTCCCGCCGGCGCCTGCCTGGTCGCCGCCAAGCACCAGTCGGTGTGGGAGACCTTCGCGCTGCTCACGCTGTTCCGCGACCCGACCTACATCCTCAAGCGCGAGCTCTTGTGGCTGCCGCTGTTCGGCTGGGCCGCCTGGCGGGCCCGCATGATTCCGGTCGACCGCGGCGGCGGCAAGCCGGCCCTGGCCGCGATGGCGGCGCATGTGCGCGACGCGCTCGCGGCGGGCAAGCAGATCATCATCTTTCCGGAGGGCACGCGCCGGCCGGCGGGCGCCGAGCCCAAATACAAATACGGCATCGCGCATCTTTACGGCGAGGGCATCGCGGCCTGCGTTCCCATTGCGCTCAATTCGGGCCTGTTCTGGCCGCGCCGGCAGTTTCTCCGCTATCCCGGAACCATCACGGTCGAGATCCTCGATCCGATCGCGCCCGGCCTTCCGATCGACGAATTCTTCGAGCGCCTGCAGCGCGACCTCGAGGCGGCCACCGCCCGCCTGATCGCGCAGGGCCGGCGCGACATCGCGGCGGCCGGGGCCGGCCCGGCCGCCGTCTGAACGCCCCAATTCATGGCTTGAGTGGTTCCTGGTGGCTGCCTTTGAGGCGCTCGGCGAGACGATGCAGGTTGGCGTCGCGGAATCCCTGCGCCTCGAGCTCGCCGACCGTCGCCAGCACGTAATCGCGGTTGGCGCCGGAATGACCATGACCCTGCCGCACGAAATGGAGCTGCTGCTCGATGTCGAGCCGGCCGGCATATTGCGAATGACCGCGATCGACCACGTAGACCAGCGCCCGCGCGCGCCGCTCGGGCTCGCCGCCGAGCAGCACGTCGCGCCACACCTCGCGGTACACCATGGTGACCTGCTCGCGCGCGCGCAGATAGGCGACGGTGCCGGCCCGCGCCGCGCCATCGACCCGATAGGCGATCCCGCGGCAGGCGCCGCCGCGATCGAGCCCGAGGACGAGACCGGGCTTTTCGGGCGTGCCGCGATGGACGAAAGAGTAGACGCACAGCGCCCGGTGCAGGCCGATGAGCCGCGCCGGCACCCGCTCGGCATAATCGAATCCCGGCCGCCACATCAGCGATCCGTAGGCGAAGACCCACAGAGGCCCGTCGGTGTGCTCGAAAGATTCCATCAGGGTGGATGCGAAAAGAGGTACTCTGGCTCCCGGCCGTGCGTTCCCGGTTTTATTTTGGTCGCATTCTCTGCGGAGAACCGCAGTCCACTTTTCCGGAAATTGCTCTAGCTTGTTGTTGGAGCATGATCTTTTCCGACAATCGGTATCCACTTTTCGGGATCATGCTCTAACAGGCCGATCCGCCAAGCGCAACCGCGAGGGCATGCAGTCGTGAGCGACCGAACATTCGATTCCGGTCTTGGACGGCCGCGCCGCCGTTGGCGTCTGGCGCTGCTGCTCGCCATCGTGGTGGTCGTCGCGGCCGGCTGGGCGGGCCTGTGGTTCTACGCGGCGAAACGGGCGGAGGCCGAATTTGCGGCCTGGCGCAATCGCGAGGCCGCGGCCGGGCGCGTATTCAGTTGCGGCACGCAGCGCATCGCAGGCTTTCCGTTCCGTATCGAGATCAGATGCACCGACCCCAACCTTAATCTGCAGGCGAACCAGCTTACGTTCCGGCTCAAGAACCTGCTGGCGGCGGTGCGGATTTATCAGCCGACATTGCTGATCGGTGAATTCACCGGTCCGCTGACGGTGGCCAACGATGGAGGTCCGCCCGACATCGTGGTCGACTGGACCCTGGCGCAAACCAGCGTGCACGGCCTGCCCTTCGAGCCCGATCGCGTCTCCGTCGTGCTCGACAAGCCTTCCGTCGCGCGCCCCGCAAGCCCGGCCGCGCAGACGCTCGCGAGCGCGGAGCATCTCGAGGCGCATGTCCGCCAGGCTCCCCGCCTGCCGCAGGATCCGCCGGTACTCGACTTGGCGCTCAACCTCAAGCAGGCGCTGTTGCCAGCCGTTGCGCAAATCCCGGAGGTGCCGATCGACGCCGAGATCACCGCCACTTTGCGCGGCTTGACGGATCTGCGGCCGAAACCGTTGGCCGCACTGCTGCGCGAGCTGCAGGCCGCGAACGGCCGGCTCGACATCACCCATGCGCGCATCCGGGAAGGCGAGATCGTGGGCGTCGGACAAGGCACGCTGAGCCTCACGGCGCGCGGAACGCTGGACGGCCAGATCCAGCTGACGGTCGCCGGCATCGAACAGCTCATGACCATGCTGGGGCTCGACAAGAAAGTGGGAGAGCTGTCGCAGAATGCGCTCGATCGCGTAGTGCCGGGTCTCAATCTCGATCGGCTCCTTGGCCCGCGCGGCAATGCGGCCATTGCGGCCGCGGGCGTCGCGATGCTCGGGCAGCCGGCCGAGCTCGAAGGCCGGCGCGCCGTGACGCTGCCGCTGCGGTTCGCGGACGGCGTGGTGTTCCTGGGGCCGTTGCGCGCGGGCGAGCTCCCGCCGCTATTTTGACGATCTCAATTCTTGATCGGATAGATGCGATCGTACTTGATCAGCTCGGTCCGGCCATCCGGTTTCTTGTATTCGCGTCCGACGATGAGCTTGAGCTCGGGCGAGTAGAATTCGGTATAGGCGAAGTTCGGCGGCGCCGCGCTATGTGATTCGCTGCGCTCGATCCGCAGCACCGAGTATTTGCAGGGACCGATATACATGTCCTCCGCCTGCTTCACCGCAAGTTCGACATAGAGCCGCCCATAGCTGCCGTCGGCTTGCGAAATGAACTTCGCAGTCGCTTGCTGTCCGGCTTTCAATGGGAATAGCGCCTTGAGGTCGGTGCGCGGCTCATAGGTGGTGCGGCGTCCGCGGTCCAGGCGATCCAGCTGGAACAAGCCTTCGAACTGGGTCGTCTCCAGCATGGTCTTGCCGTCGTATCGCATCACCGTGCGCACGACGCTCTGGTCGCCGTGGAAAACGTCGCTCTTCTGCTGTTCGTTGCGCTCGACCACGAAGCCGCGGGCGCCCGACTTCGCGGTCGGGCACTCCTGCGGCGCGGCCCTCCCAGGCGCGAGCGCCACCATCGCGATCGCCGCCAGCGCCGCGAGTCGGCGCGCCCAGCGACGAGACGGCATGTGCGGAAAGATGGAACAGGAACCGATCAAAACCTCGCCTCCCCCAAGGCCGAGGAAACCGCGCGGGATCAATAATCCTTCAACAGGCGCTCGATGTAATCGAGCTCGAGCTGCGGCCGCATGCTCTCGCCGTACCGGCGGCGCAACTCCTCCAGGATGCGCCGGGCGCGCTGCACGTCGGCCTCCATCGGCACCTTCACGGTCGAACCGTCGAGGTCGCGGCCGTTACGGTTACGGTCGCGGCCGAGCGGATCGGTGTTCGGCTGTGCCCGCGACATGCCGTTGCGGCCCGGCTGCCCGGGCCCCTGCCCTTGCCCCTGGCCCATCTGCTGCTGCAATTGCTGGGCAAGCCCCTGGGCGCCCTTGCGCATGGCGTCGAGCGCGCGTCCCTGGCTGTCGACCGCGCTGTCGGCATTGCGATCGCCGAGCTCGCCTTCGGCGTCGCCCATGGCGCCGCCGGCCTGGCCGAGCGGGTCGAGATCGCCGCCCTGCTGGCCGGGCTCACCGCCCTGATTCTGTCCGAAGCCCTTCTGCTTGAGCTCTTCCATCAGCTTCTTGAGGCGGTCGCGCAGCGCCTGCTGGTTCTGCTTGAGCTCGCCAAAGGCGTTCGGGTCGCCTTGCTGGCCCTGTTGACCCTGCTGGCCCTGTTGGCCTTGCTGACCCTGCTGCCCACGCTGGCCGCGCTGCTGGCGCCGCTGGTCCTGGCCCTGGCGGAAGGTGCGGTCGCGCAGCTGCTGCTGCTCGCGGATCATGTTGCCGAGCTCGTCGAGCGCCGACATCATGTCGTCGTCGCCGTCGTCCCCCTGGCCGGGCCGCGCCATCTGCAGATTTTCCATCATCTGCTGGAGCTGATCGAGCAGCTGCCGGGCCGCGTCCTTGGCTCCCGACCGCGCGAGCTGCTCGAGCCGGTCGATCATGCTCTTGAGGTCCTGCTGGCGCAGCTCGCGCATCGCGTTGGGATCGAGCGGACGCGCCATCTGCGGGTTCTTGCGCATTTCCTCCGCGAGCGCCTGCATGAACTTGTCGAGCGCGGCGCGCAGCTCTTCCATCAGCTTCTTGAGCTCTTCGTCGCCGGCGCCGCGTTCGAGCGCCTGGCGCAAGGCCTCCTGCGCCTGGCGCAGCCGCGCCTCGGCATCCGACACGTTGCCGTCCTCGAGCTGCGTCGCCATGGTCCACAAGCGCTGGACGACGTCGCGCAGCTGATCGTCCGACTTGGCCTGCGCCAGGCTCCAATAGATTGAGCGCAACCCGAGATAGACGCCGGGCTCGGGGGTGAAGCGCTCGGGCTCGATCGCGAGCGCGTCGAGCGCGATCACCACGCGGTCGCGCGCGTCGGCGTCGAGCGCCAGATCGCGCCGCTGCTCGATCAAGGCGCGCGCAAGCGGCTTGGTGAAAACGCGCTCCGGCAACCGCATCTCGAAGGGCTGGCTGCGGCCTTCGTTGCCGGCCTCGTCGCGCGCGACCAGCGTCAGGTTGACCTCGGCGCCCGCCCAGGGATGCTCGGTCAGGTCCTTGAGGGTCTGGCCGACGCCGCTCTTGGTGCGCGCCTGCGGCAGCACCAGCGGGAAGTCGGGCGAACCGTAAAGCGGGCGCGGCGCGCTTGCCGCCGGTCCCGCTGCTTCCCCGCGGTCCTTGAGCCCGAAGGTCGCGTGCGCTTCGGTGACGCCGTAATCATCCTCGACCTTGTAGGAGAGCGCCAACGAGCCGCGCGCCTGCGGTTCGGGATCCTTGGCGAGCGCGATCGTCGGCGGCCGGTCCGGGATGGCGTTGAACGCCCACACGATGTCGTCGTTGCCGAGCCCGCGCAGCGTCGCGGTGCCGCGGTCCGTGATGGTGTAGCGGTGCTCCTCGGTCCCGGCCGGCGCCTGCGGGCGCTGATCGCCCGCCGCCTCCTCGAGCCCGCCGGCGACGATCACGTCGAACTGCGCCTTGCCGCTCGCCCGGATGATCAGCACGCTGCCGGTCGGCACCGAGACGGCCGACGCCTGCGCCTGCGTGTGCTCGCCCGGCCGCACCCCGGGCAGGATGACGGGCGCCTTGGCGGTGTAGGCCGGCGGCAACACCCAGGCATCGAGCCGGAAATTGGGCGGCACCACGACGCCTTGCCAGTCGAAGGCGGCGGCGATCCGCCGGCCGCGCTCGCCGCCGGCCGCAAAGAAGGTCGCGACCGCGAGAATGAGCACCAGGGCGCGCAACGCGAACGGGTCGCGCACGGACAGGCGCGGCAGCGGCAAGCCGGCCCTGAGATTGCGCACGCGCGCGAGCGCCTGCTCCACATGGGCCCGCCACAAGGCCTTCGACCAGGCGTCGCTTTCGGGGGTCGCCATCTCGTCGGCGATGGCCGTGGCCGGCCGGTGCGCCATTCCGGAGACGCGGTCGAGCCGGCGCAGGCCGTCATGCCGCGACGGAAAGCGCACAAAAAGAAGCGCTCGCACCATGGTGGGCGCCAGCAGGGCGAAAAATACGAAAAGACCCAACCCGCGACCCATCGGCGGCAGCCACAGCCACAGCCCGAGCCAGGATACCGCCAGGAACAACCCGATCACGGTCAGGAGCGCGGCGAGCGGCGGCCACAATCGCTCCCACAGGATCGCCCAGCGGGCGCGCTCGAGCGCGCGCTCAAGCGAAACCGAGGCCGCCGTGGCGTCAGGCCGGCGGACGGGCTCCATCGGGTCGGGCATCGGATCCGTCAAGCGATTCTCCGGCGCTTATTGCGCCGCAACATCATAGCATGTGGAACCCAATCTACCATCCGGGAAAGGCCGAAATACGCCCTTTTCACGGGATATTGTGCGTGATCCAGGGCGGCAATTTGTCGAGCCCGATCAGGGTCTCGACCTCGACGCGGGGCCGGACCAACGCCCATTCGGCGCCCTTCACCAGCACTTCGGGGACGAGCGCCCGGGTGTTGTAGGTGCCGGCCTGCACCGCGCCGTAGGCGCCCGCCGACATGACGGCAACGAGGTCGCCGGGGGCCGGTTCCACGAGGTCGCGGTCAAGCGCCAGGAAATCGCCCGATTCGCACACCGGTCCCACCACGTCGGCGCGGATGCGCGGCGCGCCCGGCTTGCCGCGCCGGACCGGCCAGATCTCGTGATGGGCGTCGTAAAGCGTGGGGCGAACGAGATCGTTCATGGCGGCGTCGACCACGATGAAGCTCTTGGCCCCGCCGCGCTTGAGATAGAGGACGCGGCTCACCAGGATGCCCGCATTGCCGACCAGGACGCGGCCGGGCTCGAAGATGAGCGTGCAGTCGAGGTCACGGGTCGCACGCTTGACCACCTTGGCATAGGCTTCCGGATCGGGCGGCGGCTCGTTGTCGTCGCGGTAGGGGATGCCCAGGCCGCCGCCGAGATCCACATGCTCGATGCGGTGGCCGTCCGCGCGCAGCGTACGCACGAAATCCGACAGCAGCGCGAAGGCCTCGCCGAACGGCGCGAGCTCAGTGATCTGGCTGCCGATATGCATGTCGACGCCGGAGACCCGCACGCCCGGGAGCTTTGCTGCCTGCGCATAGACCTCGCGGGCGCGGCTGATCGGAATGCCGAACTTGTCCTCGGATCGCCCGGTGGCGATCTTGGCGTGGGTCTTGGCGTCGATGTCGGGATTGACCCGCAGCGACACATTGGCGGTGCGGCCCTTGGCGCTTGCGATCTCGGACAGCAGCGCGAGCTCGGGCTCCGATTCGACGTTCACGCACAAGATGCCTTCGTCCACGGCCGCGGCGAGCTCGCGCGCGGTCTTGCCGACGCCGGAGAACATGATCTTGTGGGGCGCAATCCCGGCGGCCCGGGCGCGACGCAATTCGCCGAGCGAGACCACGTCGGCGCCGGCCCCGAGGCGGGCGAGCGTCGCCACCACGGCCTGGTTGGAATTCGCCTTCATGGCGTAGCAGACGAGCGCGCGCACATCCGCGAAGGCGCCGGCGAACACCGCGTAATGGCGCGCCAGCGTCGCGTCGGAGTAGCAATAGAACGGGGTGCCGACCGCCTCGGCGAGACCGACGAGGTCGACCCCTTCGGCGTGAAGCACGCCGTCGCGGTAATCGAAATGATGCATCGCTGGCGCTGAGCCTTTGTTCGCCCTTTCCAGTCATTGCGAGGAGCGCGGAGCGCGACGAAGCAATCTCCGCCGCGGGCGCGTGAGCAAATGAAGCGGGATTGCTTCGCTTCGCTCGCAATGACGGTGGAACCGGTATTACAGCCCCTGCGGCGACGCGCCAAGCTTTTCCGCCACCCAGTCGGTGATGTAGTCGGTGATCAGCGAGCCGTTGTCGGCGCCGCAA